>Ga0315534_1002769_pt1 | contig 11570 bp, 7 predicted proteins | sample SalMarSW160240MG_FD_203094 | JGI IMG/M metagenome (GOLD analysis project Ga0315534, IMG submission 203094) | Salt marsh sediment microbial communities from the Plum Island Ecosystem LTER, Massachusetts, United States - Salt Marsh Sediment SW1602-40 ... | reverse complement strand
TACAACACAGAAGAACAGTTTAAAATCATTAATGAAAAATACCACAGACAAGAGGCATTATCGTAGGTTATTGGCAGTAATCCAGAAAATCAATGGTAGAACTTTTGAAGACATTGCAAAAGAACATAGTGTTAGTATTAGAACAGTACAAAGATGGATATCAGCATATATCAAGACAGGAACAAAAGGTTTAGAGATAAAAAAGACAGGCAGTACAGAATCACGTATAACAGATCAAGATAAAGAGGTTATGCTTTCTGTACTGTTTAACGATCTCAATATTTTCGGTTACATCAGAAACACATGGAATCTGAGATCACTTGCAAAATGTCTTACAGAAGAACTTGATATTCCAATCAGTTTCAGACACCTTCAAAGGATACTAAAGAAAGATATCGGTATTGTATGTAAAAGACCCAAACTGGAACTTGAACACGGAGCTGATTATGAAGAAGGAAAGAAAAAAATACTAAATTACAAAAAGATAGCATCCGCCCTCAAAAAAAGAAAGTGATGTTGGTATTTGAAGATGAAACAATAGTAACACAGAAACCATGTATAAGAAAGTCAATGAGTTTTCAAGGACAACAACAGAAAATCAGACACAATGGCAGTAGAAAGAGATTTTCAATTTACATATTCATGTTATGGCCTGAACAGAACCTGTTTTATGATTTCTATGACAGATCAAATTCTGTCAATGCTATCAACCATCTTAAAAATTTCAAGATGTATTTAAATGGAAATGATGGTTGGAGGAGAATTGTACTGGTATGGGATAATGCATCATATCATATCAGTAAAATTACCAGAGAATATGTAAATTCACAAAAAGACTGGCTTGCTGTAATACATCTTCCAAAGAGGGCACCATATCTTAATCCAAATGAAAGACAAGTAAATCAGAAGATAAAATCAGATGTATGTGCAAACAGATTCTATACCAACATAGAAGAACAAAAAGATGCAATATCCGAATATCTTGATAATAGATTTGGAATATGGTAGGTGTAATAACATTCATGATGGTTCTTGACTTTGTATACTGGTGCTTTTTGTATAAATTCCTTTATCAGGATTGCAACTCTTATAGTAGAAACATATTCTAAATAGCTTTCTCTTGATATAATGGAAGTTTCTACAATCCATCCTCTGCTCTAGAAATGCTGTTATTCTAATTATGCAGATTATACTACCATTTTTTCAAACATCGTAGTTAAAGAAAGCTTAGTTTTCCTACATTTCAAACTCTTCTAATCTATAAAACATGAGTTATTCCATTAAATACTTGATATTGAAAATTCTTGGTATGGTCATAGGCATAATCAATAAGGATAATAAAATCTCTCATATCCAATAATAAGAGAGTTTAGTAAGTATCATTCTTACAAATCCATAGGTTTCATCCTATAGATTTTCCCAAGCCAATATTGACATATTTAATGCCAAGTTAAAAGAAATATTTTGGATAGTTTGATTAAAATTATCAAGAAATATACATACCTACGTTTATAAAAAAATGTTGAAAAATATAGATAAAAATTTTTCAGACGGTTTTATACTAAGATGTAATAGCAAGATGATATTTTTGTTAGCTTTATTTTTTATGCCACTGGTCATTATGGACAATTTTGATATACCTGTTTTTGCACAAAATGATAATCAAACATTCTCACTTTCTGATTTGTTCAAACATGTTGAGGATTCAGTTGTTCAGATATCAAGCCAAGATGAAAGCTCAGCTCTATTGGGAGATAGATTAGGCTCTGGTTTTGTTTATGACTCAGAAGGGCATATAATAACTAATAATCACGTAACCATAGATAGCGAGGAACTACACGTTACTTTTTCAGATGGAGCTATTTATTCTGCGAAAGTAGTAGGGTCTGATCCGTATAGCGACCTTGCTGTGCTTATATTGGAAGATCCTCCCAAAGATAAACTAATTCCATTAGATTTAGGTGATTCATCTTCTTTGATAGTAGGTCAACCAGTTGCAGCAGTAGGAAATCCATTTGGATTATCGGGTTCTCTTACTGAAGGTATTATTAGTGGTCTGGGAAGACTATTGCCTTCATCTCAAGAACCTATTTTTGGTAATGGAAAAGTCGGTTCTTTTAATATTCCTGGAATTATTCAGACCGATGCGGCTATCAATCCGGGAAATTCAGGAGGTCCACTTTTGAATCTCAATGGCGAAGTGATTGGTATCAATTCAGCAATTTTTTCAAATACAGGAGTTTATGCAGGTGTTGGATTTGCTATTCCCTCAAACACAGTAAAAAAAGTGATACCTGAATTAATCAAGGTAGGAAAATATGATCATCCATGGATCGGTATTACAGGAGTAGATATAACTCCCGAAATAGCAGAGAGAATGAATCTCACTGAAGCAAAGGGATTTCTAGTAATAGATGTTAATTCCAATAGTCCGGCTGATAAGGCAGGATTAAGAGGAGGAGACAGAATAGACAATATCGACGGTAGAGAAATAGAGATTGGTGGAGATATCATTATAGGAATTGATGGAAAACCAGTGAGAAAAATAGATGACATATTAACACATTTAGAACTAGAAAAATCAGTGGGGGATAATCTCACATTGACTATAATAAGAAATGGAACTATTCAAGAAAAAAATACAATTCTCCAGTCTAGACCGGATTCTGAAACATTGATGAAGGCAGAAGGACAGCCTTCCTTAGGAGTAACAGGGATTGATGTAACTCCCGAAATAGCGAAGAGAATGAATCTCACTGAAGCAAAGGGATTTCTAGTAATAGATGTTAATTCCAATAGTCCGGCTGATAAGGCAGGATTAAGAGGAGGTTATAAAGTGGAAATTATTAATAATACCCAGATAAGATTAGGAGGAGACGTTATAGTGAATATTGATGGAATGGAAGTAAGCAATGTTACAGATATCAGCAATTACATTGCAAATAAAAAAGAAGGAGATGTTGTAGAACTTACAATTATAAGAGATGGAAAACGTTTGAACACATCAGCAACCTTAGAAATTCTCCCTGAAATTAATGGGTCTGAACAGCTTCAAATACAGCCTTTTCCAGATAATGATTCAGATCAATTCAATAAATATGGACAAGGCAAGCATATGGAAGAATTGAAAAAAGAATGTATCAGAAACTTTAATGAAGACATTTGCAACTTTTTATTTAGATAGTTGTATATTTGTGACTTAGCTATAAAGATAGAACGTATTATCTAGCATTTTTTAATTTGAGCAGAAATTGAAAGTAAGAATGGACTATTTGTAATCTTGCAGATTTTTTTATTTTTGCTAATAATTTTGAGTTTTATAATATGTTACCTATTTCTAATTAATTATGAATATGCAAATTCTAATGGTATTAGAAATAATTTTGGATTGGATATTCTGCCGGCTTTAAATGTAGATGAGACTCCAATAATCTTGTGGGTAGAATTTAAGCCATCAATGGTAGAATCCATTGTGAAAGAAAAGAGACAACTAATTCTGAAGTTGATTGATATTGATACTAATAATACTTATATTCCAGAAATTGCTGAAATTTCGATTTTTAAAAATATTTATAATAATGGAAGTATAACTGAAAAATTATTTTTAAATGGTACATTTGTTTCAGACGTAGACTCATTAATACTCGAATTTAACTCGTATGATAATAATAAAGAAGGAAAGTATAATAACTCTATAAAAGATTCGAAGGTGTTCGCAGATAATAATGGTATAATACATGTTAATCAGCCTATATTAAATAGCGGATATTACCATCTTAAAGTAAAAGTTAATATCAGTAATCTTGGTATAAAAAACCAAGATTTTCTTCAATTTGATACGTTATTAAGTTTAGGAGATATAATAAAAATTAAAGATTTTAATGGCTCAAAAGAAGAAAATATAACTATACTATCATATAATGATATTGTGGTTAATAAATCCATTAATAAAGATACAAATGAAATTTCATTTAAAATTCCATTTAATTATAATTTAACGAGAATTGAGGAAGGTTTTATTTATATCCATACCGAATTAAAAATACCAAAAGATTTGTCCAAATATTATCATTATAATAATTCCAATATAAAGATAAATGATATAAATTTTAAAGAGATAAGCAGTAGTTCTGTCTCTGTCGATCCGTTTTCAAACTCATCGTCCTTGATAATTCATTACATTCTAGATAGTAATAGTTTATTCAAATTAACAAAAGAAATGGAAAATGCAGCCAATACTCCTTTAGAGAGGACTATTAAATTTTCATTAATTCCCAAATAGAACTAAAATCTTGTTAACAGGTTTAGTAACTGTTTAAATTATATTAAATATTATGTATGCTATAATTCTGAGTTAATAAAAGGGTACTTATAAATTAATTCAAAATAATTTAAATGATTTTTCAGAATTTATTAAACAAATTTATTTGATACTAATGATCTAAAAAGTAAACCCACAGAATAGTACATAATATTTATAATAATTGTTTATCCAGATCAATAACAATAAATTCAAATTTAATGTAGAATTATTTAGTGACCACATACATTTTAGTAGTAGATTTCTGAATTTCGTCAATTATTTCTTTCAAAAATATAAACGTAAGAAAGTAAATATTTTCTTTATTACTCTATATTTAAAAATAATTTATTATCTTGTTTAGATTCAAAAGTTGAGGAGGTTACATATTTTATTATATATATATTACGGATTTTTTCTTTTTTTAAAAAAGTAAAATACTATCAATATTATTCCAATAATTATACCAAAAATTGAATATACATATGAATTAGTGATAACAAAACATTGGAATTCTAAATCCTGAATTAATGTATCATTAAAAGCAAGTTCGTTATTATGGTCGTTGTAATATTGAGATAATTTTGATAAGCAATTAAATCCTTGTATATTAAGATATATACTTAAAAATGAAAAACTGATCAATAACAATAATCCGACACGAATATAATTATTTCGAGGAGTAAAAAAATAATAAATTAATTTAATATATTTTAAAATTGGATTCATTTATACGTATCATTTTATGAATACTAAAGAATCTACTATTTTTTGAGCTGTTTTAAGATAGGTATCATATTTGTTTAAATCGGCCTTATAAGTTATTAGATAAGCGATGTTTTGATTTTTGGTTATAATCTGCATAGATTTTCTAATCTGATCTTCATCTAGTGCAGTAAAAATTAATTGAAAAGCAGAATTCGATCCTGGTAGCACAACGGATCCTGAATTTATTAACTGAAATTCTTCAAGATTGTTTGTTATGTTTTCCAGATGAACATTCTTTATAGTTGTTAAAGAAACATTTTGTGATCCGAGATTAATAGGATATACACCCAATCCTGCTGGATATTTAGTTTGGGTATAATCCTCAATAGGGACAGTAAAGGTTACAAATCCACCTATATGTTCCTCAATATTCCAATTTGACGGATATTTAATGCTAAATTTCATATTATTATTTTCGTAAGGTACAAAATTAGTTTCTCCACTGTCATGAAACAAACCAGATACATCTTGCAAAAGAATAGACATACCTAAAACTATTACAATAGATGAAAATATAATCAAATATTTATTTTTTGAATAATTGGTCAATATACAGATTTGTAGATGACAGATATTTTATGTTTTTTAATTTAAGATGTTCAATAAAAAACTTTAAGATTCAAATCCAATATAAACAATTTTTTGTCTTTTGTTATTTTAGTGGTATTGATCTGATGGGTTCTTAATTAAATTTAATTAATATTAAAATTTTTACTAATATTTTGATAATCTTTATAGCTTATCAGGAAATATGTCAATTTTAATGTTTTCCTTTATTTAGATACAGAAAGTAATTAATAACAATTTTGGATAATACTCTATTCACCTATAGAATAATATTTGTTTATCTTATGTGCTATTATTATATGTGTTGATGGTTCTCTGGGATTGATTGATTTATATTATAATACAGTCGACAACCAATATGTAGATATTAGAATTGGTATATACTTTATCTAAAGCCAAATTGATTTGTAAAAAAAAAATTAGATTTATTTGTATTTATTTGTAATTATATTATGAACTGCAATTTATCTTGACGAGGAATATTCTCGTTTTACTCCGTTATTATGCCTTTCGTGTCTATGTTCCTTATTCATATAATGACTATCGTATGATTTTTGACGATCGTCATTATATGTGTGTCTTTTGAAGTTAGAATTCTGAGTATAATGGTTTCTGGAATCGTAAAACCTGTTACTACCGTAACGAGATCTTCTGTTAAATCCTTCTCGTCTGTCGTATCTGTGATTTCCATAATTCGATCGATATTGACTATTATAGCCATTGTACCTTCGTTTTTGACTAATTGGTACTTCTATTCCCAATTCTTCATTAAGTCTACGAATAGGTAACTCGGTCTTTCTTAGAATTCTTGTAAAATCTTCTACTCTTTCAGAAGATACAAGTGATATTGCAGTTCCAGTGCCTCCTGCCCTTGCAGTTCGTCCAATTCTATGAAAATATACCATCGGATCTTCTGGGATATCATAATTTATTATATGGCCTACAGCAGGGACATCTATTCCTCTTGAAACAATATCAGTAGCAACCAATATGTCTTCTTTACCTTTTCTGAATCTATAAATTGCATCATCACGTTGTCGTTGAGATAGATCACCATGTATTGTAACAGCTTTAAATCCAGAATCTTTTAGCTCGTGTAATATTCTATGTGTTCTTTGTTTAGTGGATACAAAAATTATGGTTTGTTGATCATTGTCTCTTTTTTCAATAAAGTCACACATATGTTTGAATTTTTCGTTCTCTTTTATTATTAAATATGATTGATTTATCGTCTCAAGGCTGATCTCTTCCTTATTGAGTCGTATCTCTTCATAATTCCTCATATATTCTTCCGCAAGTCGAAGTATTTCAGGTGGCATAGTTGCAGAAAAAAGGCAAGTTTGCCTATCTTCACTCACATAAAAGAGAATAAATTTAATATCTTTTATAAATCCCATATCAAGCATTCGATCTGCTTCATCTAATACAACAAATCTAACTTGTTCTAAATTTATGGAGCCACGTTTTATATGATCAATTAATCTACCTGGAGTTGCAACTAGTATTTCGACACCTCTTCTCAAACGATCAAACTGTAAAGTAATACTTTGTCCACCATAAATGGCTAGAGTTCTAATTCCAGTATATTTAGCAAATTTATTGATCTCGTTAGTAACTTGCATAGCCAATTCTCTAGTAGGAACAAGGATCAAAGCCTGAATAGTTCCTTTATTCTTTATCTTGTTTAAAATGGGAAGAGAAAATGCAGCAGTTTTGCCTGTTCCTGTATGAGCTTGTCCAACTACATCTAATCCTTTTAACAAAAATGGAATAGCTGTTTGTTGGATGGGAAATGGTGACTTATATCCAATTTCTTTAAGTGCTTGGATAATATTGGCACTCAATCCTAATTTATCAAATGTTGTTGTCATTATTTTTCACTTTTTAGTAAAGGTCACGGAAAATATGAGAAGTATATTACATAACTTAACAGATCTGCCGTCTATCCTTTTGAATTTTTAACAATGACAAACATATAATGTATGCGAATCTAAAAACTTTTTTTATTGGGATTTAAATCATGAAAGAAGTATTTTCATTAGCTAGACAAGATAAAAATGCTACCTTTTAAAAACGTAAAAATAATCTATAAAAGTAATCTCGTATATAGTAAATCTTCTATATAGTATTGCTCCTATACAGTATAGGATATAGTAAAATCTAGTTAAATAGAATACGATAATCGAAATTTATAGACACCCTATACATGGATTTACCAATAATATTGTTATTAAGCTTTATTATCTTTTGAAGGTGGAATGGTTAATTCATAGAATAACACATTCTGGTGAAAGTGATTATGCATTTCAGTCATATATTAGACAAATGATTAGACATTTTGAGACTTCAATCTAAAATAAACAGGTTAACAATAGATTAAGGTGCATACAACAACCATTCCATAGATTTGAATCGATTATTATTCTAATTCACGACTAATTATTTCTAATCAATGCTTAATTGGTAACTAGATTTTCTAATATATTGGAACATTATGAAGCTTTCAAGCTTTTAATGGTTATAATTCTCAGTAATGCCAAACAATATGCAAGAAATATTGAACCTTATGGTCAATATGATCATGCATTTATAATAGAATTTAAAAGATAAATATTTCATATATTAAATTCAACTGCCAGACTTTTAAATATCTGACAAGAGTAACATGAAGTAAATCTTGTCACGGTATCATTATTTTCAGGCCAGTGAATATTCAAAGCTGCAATTGGAAAGGTTTCTAACGGGGAAAATACTTTAATTCAGGATCTAAATTTAGAAAAAGTGTAACCATAAATATTTTAGAAAGAGTAAACCAGATAACTAATTAGTATTTTTCTAATTATGATGATGATTATTATAAATACATTAGCAATAATTTTTGCTGAACATCAACTAAAGAGCTTTTGCCGTGAATTTGATATTTCTTATCTATGATCATATGATTGTTTGAAAGGGAATGAAATATTTATTGATGGTAATGTACTCTTTCTACTATCCTTATTTGCCATAAGATTAAAAAATAGATCCAAACTGCTAGAAATTTTTAAGGACTTAACTAGGAGTTATGCAACAATTTGAGATGGTAGTTAACCCACACTTTGAATATCAATTTACAACAGAAGAAGAGTATTAGCAATAATCAAAGATGCAACAATAATTCAGATGGATAACAGGAATTATTGGACATATTTTTAGAAAGTTCTTTATTTGGAAACTATATTTTAGCAATAACTAAGTTTGTTGCAAAGAAATCACCCTCTACTCTAAAAGGGCATTAAAAACCTTCTTTATATGTTGACTCAGATTTGTAGTATGACAAATAACACAACTTGATAGAATTAAAACATCATTTGCAATAACTCTTCCAGAAAACTATTCAAGAGTAAATCAGTATAATGAAAATAGAATTGGAATTTTTTATGAGTACAATTCCCTTAGATAAAAGAAATTTAAACCATTTCTTCTATATCACTCGATACAATACTGTATTTACTTGTACATAATACTATATCAAAAATGACAATTACGAAATCAAAGAAAAAGAATTTGATTAAATCAATCTCTATCCATATCTTCCTTCTTCTGTATAGAGTTATCGTTATGTGGTTATTAACAGTAATATTATATTATAATTCGAAATATCAAAATTCTTAATTGTATAGGATATACAGTTTATCTCATTAATTTTTTTTAGTTTTTAACTTTTTTGTTATTTTAAGAATAGACGTTAAATATAGATCCATCTTAGTCACTCAATAGTATGATGTCAACCACGACAATGGTAAAAGCATAGCTTTTCTTTTGTATTATTGTGTTAACTTCTCACTTCGATACAAAATAGATTGTTATACACAGTTTTCATATCTATAGAGCATTAAAATGTAAGGAGAGATAACTATAATTAAGTCAACTACAAAGAGATAAAAAATTCATAATTAAAAAATAAAAAATTAAATAAATCATTTCTTATATTTAGAGTTCTCTTATTATTTTTATTTTTTATTAATCTTTATGAATATTTTTTGTTATTATTATACTAACGTACTAAACAGATCTTTCATTTGAGGTTGTTGATCTATAAATGTAGGACTAAAATAGGTAAATACTTATAAAAGCTTATTATAGATGAATTTAGTATAATCTTAATATTTGTGTAAATTGGAGTTTATTTGATGATACTAGGTACTACTACAATTCTTCTTATTTGTGTTTTAATAACTAGCTTAGTTTATACTTCCATATTTTATAATCTACCTAATATTTTTTCTCAAGTATTTGAAGTTAATGAGAATGATTATTTTGAGTTCGATGAATCATACGAAGATAAAGAGTCAGACTCGGCGAAAAAATCAGATGATAAATCTGGAGAAAAAGAATCAGCTGACGATTCAACAACGAAATCAAAAAAACCTTTGAAAAAATCAAAATCCGATGTGGATGAAGATTTTTCTCCGTCAATAGCATACATCGGAAAATATGATAAAGAAGATGTTGAACAACACTATGTCCAAAAATACTATTTAAATGGCACCTATATTTCTAGTTGGGGTGAAAGAGGAACAGGGGATGGCCAATTCCTACATGCTCATAACCTCGCAGTTGATTCTGATGAAAATGTATATGTGACTGATGAAAGACGAAGTGATGTACAAAAATTTGATTCTGATGGAAATTTTCTGCTCTCTTGGGGCAATGAAACCTTTTTTTCTCATAAAATGGAGGATGTAAATATTGACAGAGAAGGAAATGTTTGGGTAGTGGATTGGGGGAAAGGAAAATTACACAAGTTCACTCCCAATGGAACGCTCTTAATGAGTGTAGGAAAGAAAGGAAACGAAGATGGAGAATTCAACAGATCTTGGGGAGTTGCATTTGATTCAGACAATAACATATATACTAGTGAAAAATACGCATATAGAATCCAAAAATTCGACCCTGAAGGTAATTTCATTAAAACGTGGGGAAAATTTGGAGAAGGCGATAAAGAGTTCAGACATCTTCACGCAATAGCAATAGACTCTAAAGATAATATTTATGTAGATGACGAAGATAATGGCAATGTCCAAAAATTTACCAAAGATGGCAAATTTATAACTAGTTGGGGAAGCGTTGGAAAAGGAGAGGGAGAATTGGATGAACCACATGGAATCGATTTTGATTCAAAGGGGAATGTATATGTTGTAGATACTCAAAATAATAGGGTTCAAGTATTTACTTCAGAAGGCAAGTACATTAAAAGTATAGGAACTGAAGGAGCAGATCCCGAGAAGGGGGAATTTCTGTTGATCCATGATATTGATATTGAGAATGATATCATGTACGTATTAGATAGCAGAGATGCACATCCAAATAAGATCAATTAAAATTTTCTAGACCAAGTTAAAAGAAGCTTAAAAGCTTTCTAGAATTTAAATAAGAAAAGATTGAAACTAAAATTTCACTTCATCTCTCTTGACTTTGTGCATCATAACTGTATTAATTATATTATGATAAATTTAATAGGACAAACCTATTAGGAAAAATATTTGATATGATAATCATCTCAAATAGGTACCTATAATGAATCCATTCCTGCAGTAATAAATTTGATATTATACTGTCTACAAAATTTAAATTATTTTATTGTATTGTGAGGAGGTAAGATTATTTGATTTTCAATATAAGATAGAAATTTCTTTCTAATTCTTGTATCATACCAACGGATAATTCGATCCAATTAAAGATGCTGTAGGTCAAGATTTTCCTTATTGAAGAATAAGTCAAGTGACATAACTAATGTCATATTTCCATCTTCCGAATTTCTTATCAAGATATTGTGATATTGCATCCTTTTGCTCTCCTATGCTGGTATAGAACCAGTTCGCGCATATGTCCGATTTTATCCTCTGGTTTACCTGTCTCTCATTTGGCATAAGATATGGGGCCCTCTTTGGAA
>Ga0315534_1002766_pt1 | contig 11575 bp, 8 predicted proteins | sample SalMarSW160240MG_FD_203094 | JGI IMG/M metagenome (GOLD analysis project Ga0315534, IMG submission 203094) | Salt marsh sediment microbial communities from the Plum Island Ecosystem LTER, Massachusetts, United States - Salt Marsh Sediment SW1602-40 ... | reverse complement strand
CAGTATACTAATTCAAAACGTACAACAATGAAAAAACAGGTTTTTCTTTCAATTCTGATTTTTTTAATCTCTATTTCATGCCAGAAATCAAATGACCGCTTCCGCTTTGTATGGCCTGAAGCCACTTCATCTGAAGTAGGTTTAGATCAGCAAACACTTGATTCGGCTTATAATGCAGCAGAAAACCTGGGTTTTGTTGATGCACTTTTAGTGATCAGGAATGGTTACCTTGTTGCAGAAGAATATTACAACGGATATTCTGAAAATATGGCACACCAGATATGGTCTGACACGAAAAGCTTCATGTCGGCCCTTGTAGGCATTGCCTTTGATAATGGTCTTATCGAAAGTCTTGATAAAAAAGTGATGGATTATTTCCCGGAATATGCCTATGAAGGAATGGATTCACGGTTTTACGATGTCACCATCAGACATCTTTTGACAATGAGAATGGGAATAGACAATGAGGAAAACAATCTTATACCTGTTGTAACGACAAGTGACTGGTTAAGAGAGACATTCAGGCTGCCATTATTGTATGATCCAGGGCAGAAATTCTCATATAATTCACTGCAAACTCATCTCCTTTCAGTAATAATAACAGAAGTAACCGGAAGAAGTGCCTTAATGTTTGCCAATGCAAATCTTTTAGGGCCTATGGGCATTGAAATCATCGAGTGGCGTACCGATCCGGCAGGACATAATACAGGTGGTTATGACATTTTTATGAGGCCGCGCGATATGGCTGTACTCGGCTATATGTACCTTAATGACGGGATGATCAACAACAAACAGATTGTTTCTAAAGAATGGGTATATGCTTCCCTTACTCCTACCTGGGAGAATAATGGAGTCAAATGGGGTCCGCTCACCGATTATAATTATGGCTATTTGTGGTGGCTTGGTAAAATAAACGGGTACGATATGTTCATGGCAATGGGTATGGGTGGTCAGTATATTATCAATTTTCCCGACCTTGATTTAATAGTAGTAACAACAACCAATAAAGACATCACATGGGATAATGACCAGGAGATCCCTACCCTGGAAATCATTTCAAATTATATTCTAAAATCAATAATCTAACTGTATTTTAGGCAAAGAAATCGTTAGCAAAATTCACCAGGTACACCCTGTCGGTCGATCTTGTGAGTGCAGTATAGAACCATCGCAAGTAATCCATTGTGATTTCGTTGCGATTAAACATACCCTGGTCGATAAAGACCCTCTCCCACTGTCCACCCTGTGCTTTGTGGCAGGTGACTGCGTATGCAAATTTTATTTGTAATGCATTGAACCACGGATCATTACGGACTGCTTCATATTGCTTTCTCCGTGTTCTGATTTCAATGTAATCAGCAAGAACATTCTGGAACAATTCGGTGTTTTTTTCTGCAGGCAATGCAGGAGTATCAAGATGAAGGACATCCATCATCACTTTTGATTCAACCTCGAAGTCATAGTCGGGGAAATATAAAGTCATATCTGCAAACCTGAATCCATAACGCTCCTCATATTTCCTTATCTTCTTTATTTCAGCGATATCTCCGTTTGCTATGAATCCCGGGCCTTCGTTATCATCCTCAACAAGGAAATAATTGTTTTTGACCACCATTACCATATCGCCGGTGCTTATCTCCTCTTCCCTGAAGAATATCCTGTTGCGTATTCCCTGGTTATAGCGGTTAGCCTGTTTGTTTGAATTGACAACTATTATTGTCCCCTCCAGTCCGCAGGTACCGTAGGAAGTTGACAGCTCCTCTATCAGGTCCTCTCCGCTCAGTCTTATTACATCACTGAAATTGGTGCAATCCATCGACGGATGTACAAGGTTATTTTCCGATATCTGCAACCTGACACTTGTTGCATTCATCAGCACGCCTGAAGATTCACTCTGGCGAAGCACCTGCTTCAGTTCGGCACTCCTGAGTGCAAACCCATACCCTTCAAGTACTTTCATATCGAGTGCCGGGCTGAGTGTTGATCCAACCGGTGGCAGCTGGGCAGTATCACCTACAAGGATAAGTTTACAATCTGTTCCGGAATAAACATATTCAATCAGGTCGTCGAGCAACTTACCGCTCCCGAAAAGAGAGATATCCGAGGATATATTTGAGATCATGGATGCCTCATCAACAATAAAATAGGTATCCCTGTGCAGGTTCTTGTCGAGTACAAAGCTGCCCATCCCGTCCTTTGAAGATTTCTGACGATATATTTTCTTGTGGATTGTCAGCGCCTGCCTTCCGGAGTATGATCCCAGCACCTTTGCAGCTCTCCCTGTAGGAGCCATAAGAACTGATCTGATTCTCAGCAGATCAAGGGACTGTACTATTGCACTGATCACACTTGTCTTCCCTGTGCCTGCATAACCTGTAAGAAGAAAAATTACATCATTACTGTTTTCTGCAATATATAATGCGATCTTTTTCAGGGACTCCGACTGATCATCTGTCGGGGTATTAACCAGGTTCTTGCAAAGGTTATTATATATTATCGTATCTCTCATCACAATTTACAGGGAAACAACAGAAGCATGGATATTTTTTCTAATTTTGTTTGTAAACTTAATTAATCTGAGCAACAATTAAAATAACCCTCTGTGGAACTCTGTATGATATTCTTTTAAGAACTTACACAGAGAAAAAACCAATATTTTTGCAATGCCGTTCCTGGAGCTTTTTGATGAGACACTTGATATAAACTCGACTGAGAACTATGAATTGTCGGTGCAGATGAGCCGTGACGGGTTTGCCTTTACCATCCTTGATACGTTAAGGAATAAATATATTCTTCTTCGATCACATGATCCTGATGATGACAAGTACCTCTCAGCTGACAGGATAAGCGAGATTATCACCAGGGATGATTTTCTGACAAAGAAATATAAGAGCATTAACTTAATCATTCCGTCATTTAAATCCACCCTTATTCCTTCCCCGCTCTATGATCCCGGCAAGAAGGAAGAGTATTATATCCTGAATCATATTAAGGAAGAGAACGACCTGATTATTGTCAACAAGATCCCGGATCCTGATACGTATATTGTTTTCTCAGCTCCGAAATCATACATCGATTTATCTGCCGGTTTTTACCCTGGAGTACATCCTAGTCATCATACAAGGCCATTGATGAGTCAGATGTTCCATAACAGCCGGAGTACTGACGGAAGGTATGTTCATCTGCATGTTGAAAGAGAATTTTTCAATCTCTTTGTTTTTGAACATAACACCCTTAAATTCAGTAATGCATTCAATTTCAGGAACATATCCGACATTCTTTATTTTGTTCTTAATGTATTTAAGAGCCTTGGAATAGGAAATGATGAAACTATACATTTCAGCGGACTCACGGAGAAGTATGACGATCTCTATTCAAATTTTGTATTGTATATCAGGAACCTGAAGTTTACGGGTCCCTCCGGTAATTTCACTTTCAGCTATGTTTTTAATGATATTGAGCTTCACAGGTTCATTAATCTTTTTACCATAACCAGTTGCGGATAATCGGCGGCAAATACAGGGGCAGGAGGCTTGTTCCGCCTTCCGGTTTCAAAGCCAGGCCCACGACCGACTTTGCCAGGGAGAGCCTTTTTAACATCCTGAACAACCGTATTGATTTCGAAGCAATAAATGTGCTGGATCTTTTCGCCGGGACCGGCAGCATAAGTTATGAGTTTGCTTCCCGGGGGACCCGTGAGGTTCATCTTGTTGAGCAGGACAAGAAACATATTGCCGGCATAAAAAGCATAATTAAAGATATTGGTTTCACAAACATCAAACCCGTTCATATCGATGTTAAGGCATATCTTAAGATTTGCCAGACTAAATATGATATCGTGTTTGCCGATCCTCCCTATGATCTGAAATGGCTGAAGGATATACCTGATCTGGTAACAGGGTCAGGCATCATCGCGAAAGATGGATTTTTAATACTTGAGCATCCGAGGAGTATGAGCTTCAATGATCACAAGTTATTCTTTGAGCGTCGCAGTTACGGGGGAGTTAATTTTAGTTTCTTCAGGGCATCCTGATCTCATTCATACATATCATTGATATCTGCCTTTGATAATCCGAGCATCAGGTCGCTTATCTTTTCAACTACCGCATTAAAATATTTTTCCCCTTTTTCGGGAGTTGCCATTGAGGGATCTCCGATACCGGTATCGGAAGTCACCTTTGACCATTTCCGTTCTGCCCATGCCCATTTCTCATTCAGTGCTTTTATTTTGAATTTCTTCGCGGATCCTCTGCCTGCTTCTTTTATCGGCAGCACCAGTTCCGGGGCAAGATAAAGCATAAGGCTTGTCTCCATTTCGTCGGCGTGGCCACCTTCCTTTTCAAAGAAATCGGAATTCTCAACCGACTGGTACCAGTTACAGGTACAGATCATCATTTTGGGGTAAAGGACTCCCAGTTCCCTTATCATCTGTTTGAAATCGTTGCCTCCATGACCGTTAAGGATAAGGAATTTATAAATCTCATGCCTGTTCAATACATCAACAATGTCCTTGAGAATTGCAAACTGAGTTGTCGGATTCATATTAATATTGACCTTTATGTCAAGCTGGCCGGTATTTACTCCGAACGGTATTACCGGTAGTACGATAAGTTTTGCTCCCCGCTCCCATGCTTTGCCGGCAGCCTCAGCGGCAATTCTCTCAGTCTCGATGTTATCGGTACTGAAGGGAAGATGCAGGTTATGAGCTTCAAGTGCTCCCCATGGAAGGACTGCAAGCTCAACAGGAGCTTTATTTATGGTTTTCCAATTTGTTTCGGCCAGAATGTAGTGTTTCATCGAGTATGTTTAAAATAGAATTTCCAAAGATAGTAACTAAATATGTTTATCAGCTTCTGTTAGTAATTGGAATTAATACTTTTACAAAAATTTGGTTTGTATATTGTTCTTTAATAATTTTATAGTCTGATAGCTCAATTTAGCATATCCGGTTCTTGTGAAAAGGAATTCTTTTATAATTGAGTTGATAAAAAGTCCGCCATTTTTGATGTTCATCATTCTGGCACTGCTTATTATTATAGGTGTGGTATTGGCCAACCGTAAGGACAAGGCTGTCCAGTTGAAGGAGGATGTGCTTTATATCCAGCCAAAATCGACTGATTAGTATAAAGCCGGTGAAGCTACTAAGGGGTATTGTCAGTGAATAATTACCATGATGGGATTGACCTTGCGCCAGATGGCGCATCGGTCGGACCCTTTCATCCTGAGGTTACCCTACAAGAAAAACAAAAAAGATGCTGTCGCATCATTTAATGTATTTTAATCCGTCAGCTTATGACAGCAAGCTGTCAACGCTGCCTTATTAAAATACAAAAACGCCCGCCTACAGGCGGACGGTTTTTGTTTTTCTTGCGGTGCGGACGGGACTCGAACCCGCGACCTCCGGCGTGACAGGCCGGCATTCTAACCAAACTGAACTACCGCACCAAAAGTCAAATGCGATGCAAAATTAACCGAAATTTCGTTTGTACAAAATAAATTACCCAAAATCTTTCTGTCACCATTTTGAGGATCATTTCATCCTGAACACAGCTACATATCCACCATTATCAGACATAGTAACTTTAATGGAAGAACCTGCTTTTACCGTGCGTGTTGTTTTATTCAGCTCTGTTGGTATAATGTCCGATTTTTTTGTGTCACACCATACTTCAGCCTCATAACTCCCCTCCGTTAAAAAATCAAGATCCAATTCCACACTCTTCCCTATGCTATTATTCATAACACCAAGAAACCATATATCACCGTTTCTTTTGGCTATTGCCACATAATCACCGGGATAGCCTCCCATAAATTTTATGTCATCCCAGACAGTCGGTACTATCTTGAGGAACTCAGCACCCGGCTGACCCAGAATATTATCAGGATGGTCACATACCACTGTCAGGGGGCTCTCATAGATAATGAACTTTGACAGTTCTGCAGCACGTGTATTCCATACCAGTGCCGGTGTCTGCTGCTTAAATTGTTCCCTCGTGACATTCAGGAACCCTCCCGGGGTATAATCCATCTGTCCGGCCAGCATCCTGGTAAAGGCAAGCTTTACATTATGTTCAGGGCTCATACTGTCGGAAAACTTATAATATTCATTACCCATCAGGCCTTCCCTTGTTATCATGTTTGGCCATGTACGGATTATTCCATCCGGCTTATAGGCACCATGGAAATCGACCAATAATTTATTTTCTGCAGCGCACTTTATTATATCGTGATACCAGTTTACCATTTGCTGGTCATCGCGATCCATAAAGTCTATTTTCACTCCTGCAATACCCCATTTATGGTACAGAGGAAATGCTTTCTTAAAAGCTCCATTGCGGTTTACATCGCTTGAATAGAGCCAGATTATAATCCGTACATCTTTTGATTTTGCATATTCGATTATCTCCGGCATACTTATCTGCGGAGCCCACTTAGTAATGTCTGTCTCAGGGGTATTGAACTCTCCGTACCATTGCCAGTCGACCAGCATATAAGGCCAGCCCATTTCCGCAGCTAAATCGATATATTGTTTAATAACAGGCATTTCCATCTTAACCTCACCGCTCCACCAGTGATCCCAGGCACTCATTCCCGGTTTTATCCACGAAGGATCTGCAATAGCACAGGGATCATTCAGGTTACGGATTATCTCAGACTCGATAAGCACACCGGGACTCTCTCCTATCATCAGCACACGCCAAGGTGTATAAACATCGTCATTGAAACGCACTTTAACACCATCTTCTTCTTCTCCCAAAAGAGGAACAAGTTTGGTTGTCAGATTATTTGTTGACCCGTTCGTTCCTATATAAAAAGCAGCATAATTATCGATCTTAGCTTCAGTTATTGCAATCCAGCAATCCTTATTATACTCCATAAGCAGAGGCATTCCTGCGATTGATTCCTTATTGAGATAACTTAGAGGATGCTCAAAGAATTCAGCTTCATTTGATGAATAATAGCCATCTGTGTATTCTACTATCCAGGCCTTTGGATCTCCGGGTATGTTGAAAGATGTAAGTTCCCGGGTTATCTGTCTGTCGCCTATCCGGGCGCTCCTGAATAGCTTACACCTGAATGCAATGCCATCGTTGTATGTCCTTACTATAAATTCCATTAATCGCATAGGTGCATTCTTCTCCTTCAAAGTAATTTGCAGCTCATTATAATTATTATGTATCTCAGCATGTTTGGACCTTACTACCGGCATCCATTTCTCATCAAAATAAATTAAGGTATCGGAGATGACAAAAAAGTCGCCACACATAGGTTCTTCACCTTTAAATTCAAATCCCAGCTGTGAAGGATTGATAATGGTCTCTCCATTAAAAGTTACCGAATAGTAAAGCTCACTGCCGTTAACAACATTCACAACTATATTATTATCAGGTGATTTAACCTGATAATCCTGGGCAATGGCGATTACAGTAATCATCAACTGTAATATGGTTATCGCAATATATTTCATGGTTGTACTTATTTAATTGTTACACTTTCAAAATCTGTTGAATCGACCCATCCGGCGCTTGCCGATGATAATTCTCCACTCATATAGCGGTTATAGAAATCTCTTACATTATCATGAGCATAGGGATACTGATCAAATATATCTCCATTGCCAAGTATACGGGGATCGTTTTGATCTCTCAGCTCATTTTCCATCTGTTCATGGAGACTATTAACCAGATCAGCATATTCCGGATCTCCGGCAAGATTAATCATACAGGAAGGATCAGTAGTGATATTATAGAGCTCCTCCTCTACCCTTTTCCCGAAATTCAGTTCCCATATCCCTGTATTTATTCTCCTCCTGTTCATGTTCAATATCAGTGTCTTTGTCGGGCTGCCATCGGTATTAAGATATCCTGTTTCAGGGTTACATGCCGGCCAGCGTTCCGGTTTGTAATTTCTCAGATAGAGATAACCGTCTTTGATTATTCCTCTTACCGGGTAGCCTTCATCATCCGGTCTGCCCACATCATGTCTCTCATGACCTATCAGCAAATGATCGCGTGATTTATCAACGAGCCCCTTTTTTCCTGATTTAAGAATATTCATGAAGCTCTTTCCTTCAATGGGTTTCATTCCATTATCGGATTCGCTTATTCCGGCTGCATCAAGAATTGTTGGGGCAATATCGATAAAGCTGATAAGATCATCAACCACTCGTCCCGTATTCCGTATACCTTTTCCCCATCTTATTGCCAGCGGCATGTGATTTGAATACTCATAGGCATTACCTTTTATCCTTGGGAACGGCATCCCGTTATCGGATGTAACGATTATCAGTGTATTATCGAGCTCCCCTATCTTTTCAAGGATTTTCAGCATAGAAACCAGGTGAGAGTCAAAATAATCTATTTCATATGCATAATCGAGTATATCAATGCGTACTGTATCATTCTCCGGCCAGAACTTATAAACCGGGTTTGTATCTGAAAGATCTTTCCCTCCGGATCTGACTCCTGAGCCATATTCATATCTACGATGCGGTTCATGGGATCCATACCAGAAGCAAAATGGTTTACCAGGTTCCCGGGAATCAAGAAAATCCTGGAAATTGCCTCTATAATAATTGTTTGAAATCCCTGAAGAAGGCGGAGTTGTTTTTCGTTTATCAAAGGCCTTTCCTGTAAGTTCACGTTTCCCTCCTGCCGAATCGAGTGCTATACCGGGTGCCCATCCCTTGGCTGTATAACCGGTAAAATATCCATGAGCATGCAGACATTCAATAAATGAAGTGAACTTTTGGGGAAAGAATGGAACATGATTACAGGCTTCCTCAAGCTGCCAGCTATTGCGTCCGGTAAGCAGGCAGGCTCTTGATGGTGAGGATTTTGCATTTGGTGTATAGGCATTATTGAAGAGAATACCTTCACTGGCAACCCTATCGAAACCCGGAGTACTTACAAAAGAACATCCATAAGCACTCATATGAGGATAAGAGATATCATCGGCTATTGCTATAAGAATATTTGGGCGTTCCTCTGATATATTATTATCAGATCCGCATCGTATCAGAATCAGAGGTGTAATAGCAATGATACTCTTAATATGCAGGTTTTTCATTGATATAAAAGGTTAAAATTTCCATTCATAAAAGCTGAAGTTACTGATTTTTTAAAAAGAATCCCGGGAAATTTATTTTCAGGATGAATTCAGACAGATTGTTGTTACTTTTCTGGTTAATAATTATTTAACTCTCCAGCCTGCATAGTCTTTTTTTTTGTGTAATTTTATATACAGGTAGATGGGGAAAGTCAGGCAAAAGCAGGTTATAAAATTGTATTTCAATGTATTACGGATCATCTGCTTATGTGACTGAGGGGGTGGGAACGTGTTTAAATTCAAGGTTCCTAATTTTAGATTCCATATTCCGGATTTATTTGGATATTATTTTTGCAAATGTAATATGAATATAAAGTGCTAAAATTTTTAAATATAACTCGCTGCAAAAATGAAAAAGAAAGTAACATTAAAAAGGATTCTCCATCATGAAGTATGGAGATATGGGATTTATTTCGATTATGATCCCGGTATCAATTCAGTAGTAAAAGCATTGCCAGGAGTAGCATACAGTGGCACAAACAAATGCTGGCATATACCTGCTGAGGAATCAGCTTTGAAAATGATACTATCATCGTTAAGGGATATTGCTGACGTTGATATCTCTCTGATTTCGTCGCCTTCAGAAGCCGGTAAAAAACCTCACAGACAACTCATGGCACCAGAAATGTCTTATAACAGAGGAGAGGATCATGAGATTAGTAAAGAGTTCAGTCACCCTGTAGTCATCAGGCGTGTTATCGGAGGTTCTGTTAAGACAGAGGATTATGATTCTGTGTGTTTCTCGATAAATGAATCAGACGGTCGTCTGATAATAAAGTTTCTTGGCCGCTATGATCGTGACTGGATAAGTGAACTGAAGAGTTATGGCAGGATTTTTTACGATAAATTTCGCAGGGAGTGGTCATTACAATGGTCACAGATAACTATTGATTCCCTGGCTGATTATTTTATGGAAAGAGGCATTGAAGTAAAGGTTGAGAAATCTGGTATACCGGAATCAGTAAAAGAGAAGCGAAGTGATTGCAGTACTGAGATAAGGGATCGTGTCCTTGGGAAGGATGCCATAGAAGGGATTGATAATGTAAGGAGATATATGGAAGAGAATCGTTACAGCGCCAACACTTCGGAAGCATATATTAGTATGCTGGAATTATTCTTCAAATATTACAATACGATATCTCCGGCAAAAATAACGGAGGGTGATATTTCAGATTTCTTCCATGATTTTGTTTTTACGAACAAATATTCTTCATCGTATCAGAATCAGATAATTTCGGCAATCAAGTTGTATTACAGTATGAATCATAATGGAAAGGTAAATATATTAAAGCTTGCCAGGCCTCGCCGAAGTCGATCGCTACCAAAGGTATTTGCGAAGGAGGAGGTTAAGCGTATCTTAAATTCCACTCATAACCTGAAGCATAAGTTAATTCTGTGGATAATTTATTCCTGCGGGTTACGTCGCAGTGAAGTTATTAACATCAGGTTAAGGGATCTTGATCGGGAACGTGGTATTTTGAGCATTATTGAGGCAAAGGGTAAAATTGACAGGATAGTACCTGTACCTGCACGTGTTTGGGCAAAGATTGATGAATATTTAGAGAGTTATCGTCCTGTTTTATATTTATTTGAAGGTCAGTCAGGAGGCAGGTATTCATCAGAGAGTGTATACAGGGTATTCAAGCAAGCGTTAAAGAAGGCAGGTATAGACAAGGAAGTAGGGGTTCACAGTTTACGTCACAGTTATGCAACGCATCTTCACGAGAGCGGTCTGGATATCAAGTACATACAGGAATTACTTGGTCACAAGAGCACAAAGACGACAGAGATATACACGCATGTAAGCCGCCGGAATCTAATAGACATAAGGAATCCGATTGAAGATCTTGATGTTAAATAAGGAATGTTGGATATTAATTAAAGTATAAATAATAGATGAAAAGGCCATTAGTATACCCAAAATCTACAGCTGATGATATTGAATTACAGAAGCTTATTGAGTTTTACAATGAGACGTTAGGGTTTTGTCCGAACAGTATTAAGACGATGCATATAAGGCCGGGGATAGCGAAGGCTTTCATTGAATTGAATAGAGCTGTTATGGAGAACAATGGTCGGTTGACGAGTGTTTTAAAGAGGTTAATTGCATATATCAGCAGTATGAGTGCGGGATGCAGGTATTGTCAGACACATGCCATCAGGGCAGCAGAGAGGTACGGTGCTTCGCATTTGCAGCTTGAGAACATCTGGGACTATGCGACACATCCTTCCTTTTCAGAGGCAGAGAGGGCAGCACTTGATTTTGCCAGGGCTGCCACGGTTATTCCCAATGGTGTTTCGGATGAGGTTGCCAATAATTTACGGAAATATTGGAATGAAGGTGAGATAGTTGAGATGATGGGGGTTATATCGTTATTTGGATTTCTCAACAGGTGGAATGATTCGATGGGTACAGAGTTAGAGGGAGGTGCTTTAGAATCGGGTGAAGTACATTTAAAGGTCAGAG
>Ga0315534_1002763_pt1 | contig 11579 bp, 10 predicted proteins | sample SalMarSW160240MG_FD_203094 | JGI IMG/M metagenome (GOLD analysis project Ga0315534, IMG submission 203094) | Salt marsh sediment microbial communities from the Plum Island Ecosystem LTER, Massachusetts, United States - Salt Marsh Sediment SW1602-40 ... | reverse complement strand
GGCGGCCTGGGCGTGGGCATCGACCGGCTGGTAATGCTCCTTACCAACCAGGCGTCCATCCGCGAGGTAATACTCTTCCCGCAGCTGAGGGAGAAGGACTAAAAGGGAATCTGAGAGGGGGATACAGGGGGTGAGGTAGACATAGATTATGCTTGACATTAAATACATCCGGGAAAACCCGGACGAAGTGCGCCGGGCGATTGAAAACCGCCACGACAGCGCCCCTATTGACGAAATCTTAAAGCTGGACACCGAGCGACGCCAGAAAGTCGGCGAGCTGGACAGCCTGCGCCAGCAGCGCAAGGAGGTCTCCAAGGAGCGCGAGAAGGCCCAGGAGCGCGGCCGCGCCCTCCGCGCCGAGATACAGGCCAAGGAAGAAGAAGTCCGCCGGCTGGACGAGCGCCTTAACGACCTGCTCTTACAGGTGCCCAATATCCCCCGTCCCGACGTGCCCCCCGGCGCCGGCGAGGAAGATAACCCCGTTATCCGCACCTGGGGCGAGCCGAAGACCTTCGACTTTACGCCCGCCCCCCACTGGCAGCTCGGCGAAGACCTGGGCATCATCGATTTTGAGCGCGGCGTCAAGATATCCGGCAGCCGCTTCTACATCCTGCGCGGGGCCGGGGCCAGATTACAGCGGGCCCTCATCGCCTTCATGCTGGACCTGCACACCCGCCAGCACGGCTATAAGGAAATCTACCCGCCCTTCGTCGTCAAGCAAGAGTGTATGGTCGGCTCGGGGCAGCTGCCCAAGTTCATCGACAACATCTACCACGACGTCGAGGACGACCTCTGGCTGGTGGGCACCGCCGAGATACCGCTCACCAACCTCCACCGCGACGAGATTTTAAGCCCGGACGACCTGCCCATCCACTACGCCGCCTATACCGCCTGCTTCCGGCGCGAGAAGATGTCCGCCGGCAAGGACACGCGCGGCATCAAGCGGGGGCACCAGTTCGACAAGGTGGAGCTTTACAAGTTCACCACGCCGGAGACCTCCGACGCCGAGCTAGAGGAACTTCTGGCCAACGCCGAGGCGGTCTGCCAGAAGCTGGAATTGCCCTACCGCATCGTCCAGCTCTGCACCGGCGACCTGGGCTTTACCGCCGTCAAGAGCTACGACATCGATGTCTGGGCGCCCGGCTGCCAGGAGTGGCTGGAGGTAAGCTCCTGCTCCAACTGCGGCGACTTCCAGGCCCGCCGCACCAACGTGCGTTACCGCCCCGCCGCCGACGCCCGCCCCCAGTTCGTCCACACGCTCAACGGCTCCGGGCTGGCCCTGCCGCGGGTGATGATTGCCGTCATGGAGAACTACCAGCAGGCCGACGGCTCCATCACCGTGCCGGAGGTTTTGCAGGAGTTTGTGGGGGCGAAGGTAATTAAAAAAAATAAAGCGGCTTAGGCCGGAGATACTACCCCTACTCCTCCACAATCCTCACCTGGCTCAGCCAGGTAAAGCCCATCGGGGAGAGTTTGTAGCCCTGCACGCGGGGCTTGACCAAATAGTAGTTCTGCCCGAACCACAGCGGCATGACGGCGGCATCGTCCAGCAGCATTTGCTCCGCCTGCTGGTACAGCTCCAGGCTCAGGTCGGTATCGGCCTCGGTGGCGGCATCGTCCAGCAGGGCGTCCAGGGCGGAGTTTGAGTAGCCGCCGTAGTTATAATCGGAGCCGGTGCGGAAGAGGACATCCAGAAAATCATGCGGGTGGGGGTAGTCGGCTATCCAGCCGCTGTCGTAAAGCTCGTCCAGCTCTTCGCGCAGGTGGTAGAGGAAGCGCTCCGGCTCAATCTGGCGCACCGTCACCTCCACTCCCAGGTTATCCCGCCACTGGGTGACGATGGCCTCCAGCGTCGAGCCGATATAGGCGCCGTAGCCGGTGGTGGTCAGGGTGATGGGCGGCAGGTTAGCCGCGTCGCCGTAGGGGGAGGCGGCGATTAGCTCGCGGGCCAGGGCCGGGTCGTATTCCAGCCCCTGGAGCTGGTCGTTATAGCCGGGCATGCCCGGCGGCAGGATGCCGTCGGCCACCTCCACCAGGTCGCGCAGCGCCAGCCGGGCTATCTTTTCCTTGTCCACGGCCAGGGCAAAGGCCCGCCGGATGTTGGCGTCGTCGAAGGGGGGCCGGGTGGCGTTAAAGCCGATGTAGCTCAGGCTGAGCTCGGGCACCACCTGCAGCTGGCCGTAGAACGGCCCGGCCGGGTCGGTCACCCGGTCGATATAGCTCACGGAAACGCCGGCGACGTCTATCTCGTCGTTCTCGTACATCCGCATCGGCACGCCGCTCCAGAGCTGGAAGTCCACCTCGCTCAGGGAGGCCTTCTGGCCGTGGTAGGCGGCGTTGCGTACCAGCCGCAGCCGCTCCGTCTCCTGCCACTCCGCCAGCTTGAAAGGCCCGGTGCCGTTGGGGTGGTGCCACCAGTCGGAGCCTTCGGCCACGTTGGCCGCGTCGACGACGAAGGCGGTGGGATAGGTCAGCTTGGACAGGAAATAGCTCTTGGGGGCGTCGATGGTGACTTCCAGGGTGTAGTCGCCCAGGACGCGCACCCCGCTGATGTCATCGGTCTCGCCCGCCAGTACTTCCGCCACCCCGACGATGTCGTCCAGGTAGGTGGCCGCCGAGCGCGAGGCGGTGGCCGGGCTGCAGGCGCGCTCCCAGGAGTACTTGAAGTCGGCGGCGGTCACCCCCTTGCCGTCGTGAAAGGTCACGTCGTGGCGCAGGTGGAAGGTATAGGTCGTCAGGTCGTCGCTCACGTCCCAGCCGGCGGCGATGTCGGGCACGATGTCGAGCTCGTCGTCGAAGCGCAGCAGCCCGCCGAAGAGCTGCATCACGTACTCGTGCGAGGTGGCCTCGGAGGATACCGCCGGGTCGAGGGTGATGGGGTCGATGCTGTAAAGCCGCAACGTGCCGGTGACGGTCTCCGTCGGCGTGGGCGAGGCCGTGGTGGTCGTCGGCGTCGTCTTGGGACAGCCGGTCAGCAGCAGGCTGCCCGCCAGCAGTAATGCCAGGATGCCCAGTATTTTCCGCGGCATAATTACGCTCCTGAAAACAATATAGCACAATGCGGCCTCCCCGCCCAATATGCCGCCCCCGCCCCGTTTGAACTGGGAGACGCCGAAGGCATATAATCTTAACAGCCATTAACGAGAAGGAGCGGACAATGATTTCTGAGAAGTACGCCAAGTATTACAAGAGTCAGCCGGTGGGCGACTTTACCAAGCTCTACCCCCAGCTGACGGCGCCGTCGTTCCACATCTGGGGCAAGGAGTGGGACTCCGGCTACCGCATGGACTGGTTCTGCGTTACCGAGCCTTTCCTGATGATTAACGACCCGCATACCCACGACTTCGACCAGTTTCTGGCCTTCCAGAACGCCGACGCCACCCGGGTCAACGACTTCGACGCCGAGGTCTGGCTCTACCTGGGGCCCGAGGGTGAGCAGGAGAAGCTGGTCATTACCGAGACGTGCTTCGTCTACGTCCCGGCCGGCATGGTGCACACCCCGCTGGAGTTCAAGGATATCCGCAAGCCCATCGTCTTTATGGACATCGCCCTGACGGCGAAGTACGTGCGCAAGCCGGAGGACGAGTCCAAGCCAATCATGTCGGAATAGGCTAGAACAGCCCCTGGCGCTTGAGGCTGGTATAGCCCCCGCCGCCGATGATGAGGTGGTCGAGGACGTCGATACCGACGATTTCGCCGACCTCGGCCAGCCGCTTGGTCAACTGGATGTCGTCATCGGAGGCCTCGGTATCGCCGGAGGGGTGATTGTGGGCGAAAACGACCGCGGCGGCGCTGGCCGAGATGGCCTCCTTAAAGACCTCGCGCGGGTGGACGATGCTGGTGTCCAGGCTACCCACCGATATCTCGGCCACCCTTATCAGCCGGCTGCGCGTATCCAGCAGCAGCGCCAGAAAGTACTCCTTTTTCTTGCCCTTGAGCCGCCCCCGTACCAGGGCGACGGCGTCCTCCGGGGTCTTCACGGCCACCCCACCGGAAGTCTCTGCGTAGCCTTCGATGCGTCCGGCCATTTCCACGGCGGCCTTAATCTGGGCGGCCTTGGCCGGGCCGATGCCGCGCACCTGGGCCAGCTCCTCCAGCGAGGCGGCGGCCACCCCCTTGAGCCCGCCGAACTGCCGGAGCAGCCGCTGGGCGGTAACCATCACCGATTCCCCGGAGATTCCCCTCCCCAGCAGCAGGGCCAGGATTTCCTGCGCCGAGAGGGCCTCCGCCCCCAGCCGCTGCAACCGCTCGCGCGGGCGCTCGGCGGCGGGCAAATCGTGGATGGTCATCGAGCGGCGTTTTTCGCCGGATGGCTCGGCCATAACAGCCCAGTCTAGCACCAAGGGGGCGCTCAGGGCAAGCTAATGGGGCGGCAAACTCCGGGCTAAGCCGTGGATAATACAGGGCGGCCTGGGCGGGAATAGATTACTCCGAGGGGGCTGGCGGAGGGGGTGGGATTCGAACCCACGGTTACCTTGCGGTAACAACGGTTTTCAAGACCGCCTCCATCGGCCACTCGGACACCCCTCCGGCTAACGAATTCTACCCCTAAAAGCCCCGCCAGGGCAAGCTGGCACGCGACAGGGCCGGAGGCGGCTCCCGGAGGAGAGATTATATTGTTTGACTTGAAAAAAGGCCGGGGCCGGCCGCTGGCCGGCCCCCGACTCGCCTGTTTCAGGCCTTTTTCATCTGGCCTATCCCGACCAGTACCAGACCGGCGCCGATGATGATGGCAACAATGCCGCTCATCATGACGAAGTTGGCGGTGCCGGTGTTAGCCCGGGCCAGCCCCAGTCCGACCTTAGTACCGTAGACGTAGTTGAAAGTAGTATCCGGCGGGGTGCCGGCCGCTTTCAGCATCTGGTACTGCTCGGTAACGGCGTCGTACTGGGCGTCCAGCTGGTCCATTGGCAGCGGTGAGATGGAATCGGCCACTTCCTGCTGGGCCGAGCCGGCCTGGACGATGAAGAGGACGCCGAAGACAAGGCTGGCTAACCCGAGGATTACCACGATTACGGCTAATGTGCGCATTTTTCAATACCTCCTTATACTATACACATAGATACTCTAGGCATAATATAGGAAAGATGCGGCTGTGTCAAGTGGCGAATCAGGGAAAACCCTCGCCCGATTTGAGGGTAGCCTCGGGGCAGAATCAGGGCTGGCCGGTTTCCCGGCACCGGCGGCCATCAAATATCATCAGGACAGTTCGGAAAGGAGCCGGCTACTGATGAACCAGCCCGTCGCCGTAAGACACAAAATCCTCGACAGCCTCCGCACCAGGGTCTGCGGGAGGTGCCGCGGCAAGCTCTCGCTGGAGCGCGATATCTACGGCATCTACATCGAGTGCATCCAGTGCGGGGCCACCTGGCACCGGAAAGACCTGGCCCCGTCGCCACCGGCGGTCCAGAGCGCCCCGGCGGCGCACTGAGACCCGCAAGCGAGCTACTACTGGAAGGTAGCCCGCCAGGCGCTATCCAGGCCGTCGCGGTCGAACCCGTAGACCGCCAGGAGGGCCTCGTCGTAGCCGCTGCCCTGCCGGAAGGCATTGAGCAGGGCGGACATTGCATCCCGCCCGTAGTTATCCAGCAGGTATTTCACCAGCTCGTAGCTCTGGGCATAGCCCAGCACCGACTCCGAGGCGTAGGTGGAAAACGGGCTGGATAGGCTCCGCACCGAGATAAGCCGGCCGCTGTCCTTGGCCGCCTCCAGGACACTGACATAGCCGGCGTCAAGCTCCCCCATGGAAGTCATCGCCAGCCCCTCGTCGAGCCAGGTGGGCAGGCCGCTGTAGGGATTGGCGATGACCTGATGTATTACCAGGTGCGTCAGCTCGTGGACGATGGCGCCCTTGCCCCAGGCCAGGCTGAACGAAGTCGGCCCGATGCCGATGACGATGGTGCCGTACTCCGAAAAGGCGACGCCGCCCGTCCACTCCTGGGGGTAAATCATCGAGCCGCGCAGGTCGTCCGAATTGGCGTAGACGTAGAATTTTACCGGGTCTTCCAGCACGGCGCCGGTATCGGCCGCCAGGTCGGTCAAGCCTGTCTGGGTGGTGGCCATCAGCTCGGCGGCGAAGGCGTCATCGCCCTCGTACCAGTAGAGGGTCACGTCGCCCTCGGTGAGGGAGCGCCAGTCGTAGCGGTCGTCGCTGATGACGACGGTTACCGGGTCGGTCGTCAGGCTGTTATCGTCGGCATCGGTCAGCCGCCACCAGTACTGGAGTCGCGCGCCCGGCGGCATTCCCCCGGTCATCCTCATGTCCCAGACGTAGTCCGTCGCCACCGAGGTGGACGGGGTGAAGTGCAGGTAAAACTCGCCGACGACGCGGGCGAAGGCGCGGCGCTCGATGGTGTAGTTCAGGCGGATATCGGTAATCGCGGCGCCGCTCCGGGCGGCAATATCAAAGGTGATGGCGGTGGGAAAGTCCACCTCCGCCGACGAGGTAATCACGGTAAGCTCACCGGCGGCCAGCGCCGGGGCGGCGCCCGCCAGGCCCGCGACCAGGCCGACAAGTAAAATCAGCGCGAAGACTTTTTTAGTCATCTTCCTTCCCTATTATAGACCTCAGGTAGGCGTCGATAAAGCCGTCCAGCTCGCCGTCGAGGACGGCCTCGGTCTGGCTGGTCTCGTAGCTGGTGCGGTGGTCTTTGACCATGCGGTAGGGGTGCAGCACGTAGGAGCGTATCTGGTTGCCCCAGCCCGCCTCGATGCGCTGGCCCTTGAGCCGGGACTTCTCCGCCTCCTGCTTCTCCAGCTCCTGCTCCAGCAGGCGCGCCCGCAGTATCTTGAGGGCAAAATCCTTGTTCATGTGCTGCGAGCGCTCGCTCTGGCAGGTCACCACCAGCCCGCTGGGGATGTGGGTCACCCGCACGGCGCTGCTCGTCTTCTGCATGTGCTGGCCGCCGGGGCCGCTGGAGCGAAAGGTATCTATCTTAATGTCGTCGGGGGCGATATTTAAGTCGATGTCGTCCTCGGCCTCGGGCATGACCTCAACCAGGGCGAACGAGGTGTGGCGGGCATGGTCGGCGTCGAAGGGCGAGAGGCGCACCAGCCGGTGGACGCCGTGCTCCGACTTGAGGTAGCCGAAGGCGTAGTCGCCGCTGACGGCGATGACGACGCTCTTGACCCCCGCCTCGTCGCCGGGCGAGGTATCCAGCACCTCGGCCTCGAAACCGCGGCGCTCCGCCCAGCGCAGGTACATGCGCAGCAGCATCTCGGCCCAGTCCTGCGACTCGGTGCCGCCCGCCCCGGCGTGGATGGCCAGAATGGCGTTGTGGTCGTCGTACTCGCCGGAGAGGGAAAGCTGGAACTCCAGCTTATCTATCGTCGCCGCGAGGCCGTCAAGCTCCCGCTCTATCCCGGCCTGCATCCCTTCGTCTTCGGCGGCAAGCGTAATCAGCTCGGCGGTATCGGCCAGCTTTTGCTCCAGCCCCCGCCATTCCTGGGTGACGCGCGTCTTTTCGGCCAGCCGGCGCATCACCTTGCGGGCGTGGGCAGCATCCTGCCAGAAGTCGGGGCGGCCGGACTCCTTTTCCAGGGCGGCCATCTCCTTTTCCTGAGCGGCGATGTCAAAGATGCTCCACGGCCATGGCGACCCTGGCCTGTAAGTCTTGCAGCCTGTCTTTAAGCTCTTGCATCTGACCTCGCTTTACTAGACCAAAATACCGGCGGCCGGCCTCAGGTTTCCCCCCGCCGCCAGGTGCGCCCGGCGGGTCGGCTCGGGCTGGCGGTAGCCGCGGCCGCAGTTGAGCACCCAGGTTACGGCCTGCCCCAAGTCTATTTTATCACCGATGGAGATAAAAAGGGGCTTGACCCCGGTTTTGGTGCGCACCACCGCCCCGATGACCTCGCCGCTATCGGTAAGCTGGCTATAGTCCCCCGGCCGATTCCCCGGCGCGGCGTGCTCGCCGCAGAGCCGCGACTTGGCGCAGCCGATAACGGGTATCTCCAGGAAGAGCCCCAGATGGGCGGCCAGCCCCAGCCGGCGCGGGTGGGCGATGCCCTGCCCGTCCACCAGGAGCAGGTCGGGCGTGAGCGTAAGCTCCTCCAGAGCGGCCAGCAGCATCGGCGCCTCGCGGAAGGAGAGCAGCCCCGGCACGTAGGGAAAAGGGATGCGGTCGGTAATTGTTTTGACGGCGACCGTTTCCATCTCCGGGTAGCTGAGCACGACCACGGCGGCCGTGCCCGTCCCCCTGACCCGGTCCACCGAGATATCGGCCCCGGCAATCAGGCGCGGGCTGGTAATACTACCCACCCGGACGACCTCCCCGGCCAGCCGCTTCTGGAGCTGGATGGCCTCCGCCGGGGTCATTTGCCAGCCGTGGCGGGCGTTTATCTTCATATTGAAATTATAGAGCCAGACGGGGGTATTAGCAACCCGCCCCGCCTGCGCTAAAGCTCCGGCGGGTAAACCGCCCTCGGCACATCCTCGGCTTAGGCCGTTAGAAAATACTCTTACTCGTACCGCCCGAAGACCAGCACCGAGTTGTGCCCGCCGAAGCCGAAGGAGTTGGAGACGGCGTTGCGTATCTGCACCGGCCGCGACTTATTGGGGACGTAGTCCAGGTCGCACTCCGGGTCGGGGGTGGTCAGGTTGATGGTCGGCGGGGCGATGCCGTGCTGCATGGCCAGGACGGTGATGACCGCCTCCAGGCCGCCGGCGGCCCCCAGCAGGTGCCCGTGCATCGACTTGGTGGCCGAGACCGGGATTCGTTTGGCCCGCTCGCCGAAGACCTTTTTGATGGCGGTGGTCTCGGTGCGGTCGTTGAGGACGGTGGCCGTGCCGTGGGCGTTGATATAATCGATGTCCCCGGGGCGGCGGCCGGCCCGCTCCAGGGCAATCTCCAGCGCCCGGACGGCCCCCTCCCCGCCGGGAGAGGGTTGAATAAGGTGGAAGGCGTCGCTGGTGCCGCCGTAAGACAGCAGCTCGGCCAGGATGGGGGCGCCCCGCCGCTCGGCATAGGCGGCGTCCTCCAGGACGAGCACGGCGGCCCCCTCGCCGAAGACAAAACCGTCCCGCGCGCCGTCGAAGGGCCGGCAGGCCGTCCTGGGGTCGTCGTTGCGGGTGGACAGCGCCCGTATTTGGCCGAAGGCGGCCAGCACCAGGGGCATGATGGGGGCCTCGGTGCCGCCGGCCAGCATCACCCGGGCGTAGCCCTGGCGGATAAGGTCGAAGGCCTGGCCGATGGCGTCGCTGGAGGAGGTGCAGGCGGAGGAGACGGTATAGTTCAGCCCCTTGATGCCCAGCGTCAGGGTCACCTGCACCGGGGCGGCGTCGCCGATCATGGTGGGGGCCAGTATCGGGCTGACCCGCGACGGCCCCCGGTCGAGGAGGACGCGGTATTGCTCGCAGACCGAGAGCAGCCCGGCCACGCTGTTGCCCAGGATGATGCCGGTATCCAGGCTGTTGTCCGCGTCAATCGTGAGCTTGGCCGACTCAACCGCCTGGAGGCTGGCGGCCAGGGCGAACTGGGTGAAGCGGTCCATGCGCTGCACCTGCTTGCGGCCGGCATACAGGGACGGGTCGAAGTCCCTGACCTCGGCGGCGAACTTGGTATCGTAGACGGCGGTATCGAAGCTGGTGATGAAGTCGGTGCCCGACCGGCCCTCTACCAGCGCCTCCCACAGGCTGGGAACGTCGTTGCCCAGCGGACTGACCGCCCCCAGCCCGGTAACCACGACTCTCCTCCCCTTCTCGTGCTGAGACGCGCTCTGGTTCATAGACTGGCTCCAGTCTGTCTCCTGATAGGCTGGATACTATTCGCTATTCGGGGAGACTTTCTAGCTACTATACCAGCCACGCAGGCAGAGTGCAAAGGGTCTAGCTCTGGAGGATATGTGAACATTTTACCCGCCGGGGCCGGGGCGGTAATAGAACTTGTGTTTCAATTGGCACTGGTGCTAGAATGGTAGCGGAGGTTAAAACCGCCATGCCTTCGGATGCCATCATCGTCAAGGGCGCCCGCGAGCACAACCTGAAAAACATCGACGTGACCATCCCCCGCGACAAGCTGGTGGTGGTCACCGGCGTCTCCGGCTCTGGCAAGAGCTCGCTGGCCTTCGATACCATCTACGCCGAGGGGCAGCGCCGCTACGTGGAGTCGCTCTCGGCCTACGCCCGCCAGTTCCTGGGGCGCATGGAGAAGCCCGACGTGGACTACATCGGGGGCCTCAGCCCGGCGGTCTCCATCGACCAGAAAGGCCCCAGCAAGAACCCCCGCTCCACGGTGGGCACCGTCACCGAGATTTACGACTACCTGCGCCTGCTCTTCGCGCGGGTGGGGCACCCCCACTGCCCCCAGTGCGGGCGGGAAATCACCGCCCAGACCGTCCAGCAAATCGTCGACGCCGTTTTAAAGCTACCGGAGGGGTCGCGCATCCAGATACTGGCCCCCATCGTCCGCGACCGCAAGGGCGAGTACCAGTCGGTCTTCGACGACCTGCGCAAGTCGGGCTACGCCCGCGCCCGCGTCGACGGCGAGGTGCACGAGCTGACCGACAACATTAAGCTGGGCAAATACAAGCAGCACTCCATCGAGGTCGTCATCGACCGGCTGGTGGTGGGGCAGGAGGGCAACGAGAGCCGCATCGCCGATTCGGTGGAGACGGCCCTCAAGGCCGGGGGCGGCATCGTCCTGGTCTCCATCGCCGACGGCGAGGAAATCCTCTTCTCCGAGCACCTGGCCTGCGTCAACTGCGGCATCTCCCTGGGCGAGATTGCCCCGCGCAGCTTCAGCTTCAACACCCCCTACGGGGCCTGCCCGGTCTGCACCGGCCTGGGCTACAAGCAGGAAATAGACCCCGACCTGGTCTTAAACCGCGAGTTTTCCGTCATGGAGGGGGCCATCCTGCCCTGGCAGTCGCACAACTGGTACCTCTGGCGGCTGGAGCCGCTGGCGCGGCGGGGCGGCTTTTCGCTGCACACCCCGGTCAAAGACCTCAGCGAGGAGGAAATCAACCTGCTGCTCTACGGCGAGGGCAATCGCAAGACCTACCGCAACCGCTTCGGGCGGACGGTGCGCGTCTCCGACGGCTACGAGGGCATCATCCCCAATTTGGAGCGGCTCTACAAGGACACCGAGTCCGAGTACTCGCGCCAGAAAATCGAGCACTACATGGTCTACAAGCCCTGCCCGGCCTGCGGCGGGCGGCGCCTCAAGCCGGAAATGCTGGCGGTGACCATCGGCGATAAAAATATCATGGACGTAAGCTGCCTGCCGGTATCCCAGGCGCTGGCCTGGGCGGGCGAGATTACCAAGGGGACTTTGAGCGAGCGGGAGATGATGATTGCCCGCCAGATTCTCAAGGAAATCCGGACGCGCCTGGGCTTTCTCCAGGACGTGGGGCTGGACTACCTCACCACCGAGCGCGCCTCGGCGACGCTCTCCGGCGGGGAGGCGCAGCGCATCCGGCTGGCCACGCAAATCGGCAGCGGCCTGATGGGCGTGCTCTACGTCTGCGACGAGCCTACCGTGGGACTGCACCCCGCCGACGATTATAGATTGATTCAGACGATGCAGCGGCTGCGCGACCTGGGCAACACCATCCTCGTCGTCGAGCACGACGAGGCCATGATG
>Ga0315534_1002762_pt1 | contig 11579 bp, 9 predicted proteins | sample SalMarSW160240MG_FD_203094 | JGI IMG/M metagenome (GOLD analysis project Ga0315534, IMG submission 203094) | Salt marsh sediment microbial communities from the Plum Island Ecosystem LTER, Massachusetts, United States - Salt Marsh Sediment SW1602-40 ... | reverse complement strand
GAACAACAAGAGGAAGACTTGCAATCCACCGCGCGACCCGGCTGCTGAGTGCAAGCAGAAGGGTTGGGACTGGAACAACAAGAGGAAGACTTGCAATCCACCGCGCGACCCGGCTGCTGAGTGCAAGAAGAAGGGCTGGGCGTGGAACGGGAAGGCCTGTAATCCGCCTTCCGACCCGGCGGCGGACTGCAAGAAGAAAGGCTGGGATTGGAACAACAAGAGGAAGAGCTGCACGCCTCCGCGCAGTTCGCAGCCCTCCGACCCGGCTGCGGATTGCCGCAAGGCAGGCAAGTTCTGGGATGGGAAACGCTGCCTAGGCAAACGGTCGGGATTTACCATCCCACGGTGAGGTCTCGCTCGGCACCAAAGTCGTGAGGATTGATCAGCGACTTCGCGGGAACCATCCTGCCGTGGTGCGGATTTCGTCATGATGGTATGAGAAGGCTAGAGCGCCGCGACAGAACTGGTGCCGAGGGAATGCCCATGGTCAAGGCTTGCTCAACGCTTTGCCGTTCGCTACTTGCCGTCTTTCTGCTGACGCCTCTACCGGCCCTGGCGGAGCCGGAAGAACCGGAGGAGCCGGCTGGGGAGGGGTTGGCCGACGCCGATTTCGCCAAGAGCTTCCTCGGCAAAGCCTACGATCACGAACTCGAAGTGGGCGGCTGGGCCGATCTCGGTGGCGGGTTGGTCTTTCCGCCGATCTATATTCAGCAATATCGGCGCGAGGAGGACGGCACCTATCTTGTGCTGACCAGCCGCGAAGTCGTTGCGGCCGAGGCCGATACGCCGGCATCTTTTGTCGTGACCGACGCGTTGATCGTGCCGCAGCCGAAAAAGGATGCTGCGTTTTCCATCGCCTGCGTGCAGGGCGAGGATGAAACCCTGAGATTCTTGGGCGAGGCCAAAGGCAAGGAAGACGACGAATGGTGGAGCGACGTGCGCCGCGCCTGGGAGATTTCGCTCGAGACCGGCAAGATCGCCTCGGTCCCGACCAAAGGCGTCCGCTGCACCAATCCTGACTGGTGAGGCGAAACGCGCTCAGGCGCGCGGCTATTGGCCGTTACCGGTTTTAGCGAGCAGCTCTTCGACTTTTGGCAGAATCCGTTCGACGATGACGGCCACGCCATCGGCATTGGGATGAAGGCCGTCTTTTTGCATGAGGTCGGCGTTCAGCGCCGCGCCTTCCAAAAAGAACGGATAGAGAATCACGCCGTAACGGGCCTCAAGATCGGGATAGATGGCGCCGAACGCGTCGACATAGTCCTTGCCGAGATTGCGCGGCGCTTCCATGCCTGCGAGCAGGATCGGCAGGTCTTTGGCCCGCACCTTCTCGATGATCGCCGCGAGCGTTTCCTTGGTGCCCTCGGGCGGCAGACCCTGCAGCGCATCGTTGGCGCCAAGCTCGATGATGACGGCGGTGGTATCGTCGGTGAGCGCCCAGTCGAGGCGCGCAAGCCCCGCCGCGGCCGTGTCGCCCGAGACACCGGCGTTGACGATCTTGGCCTCGATCCCGCGCGCTTTGAGAGCCGCCTCGAGCTGCGCGGGAAAAGCCTGGCCTTGCGGCAGCCCGAAGCCGGCGGTCAGGCTGTCGCCCAACGCCACGATCACCGGAACGTGCGGCTCGGCCGCGCTTGGGCGTAGCGGCACGGCGAGAAGGCTTAACGCCAAGATCGCCGCGAATGCACGACACTTCATCTTTTCGACCTCTTTCCCCTTCTCTATTGCCGATCCGCGTGCCATTTGTCAGGTCTTCTTGCCCGCCCATGGATCGTACTTTGAAACAACGCCCCCGTTCGGCCATCAAGCTCGATGGCGTTGAGGTGACGCTGCCGTCGCGCGCGGGCCCGGTCGCCATCTTGCGCGGGATCGACCTTGGCGTGACGGCGGGCGATGCCATCGCCGTGGTCGGGCCTTCCGGATCGGGTAAATCGACCCTGCTGATGGTGATCGCAGGACTCGAACGCGCGACGGGCGGCGCGGTCGAGGTCATGGGCACCGACTATGCGAGCCTCGACGAAGACGGTCTTGCTCTTCTTCGTGCCGCCAATATCGGCATTGTGTTTCAATCCTTCCATCTCGTCCCGACCATGACGGCGCTCGAGAATGTCGCGCTGCCGCTCGAATTCCTCGACCGTGACGACGCGTTCGCAACGGCGCGCCAGATGCTTGCCGAGGTCGGACTGTCGCATCGCGAATCCCATTTTCCCGGCCAGCTTTCCGGCGGCGAACAGCAGAGGGTGGCGATCGCGCGCGCGCTCAGTCCCCGCCCCTCTTTGATCCTGGCCGACGAGCCGACCGGCAACCTCGATCTCGGCACCGGCGCCGAAGTGATGGATCTCCTGTTCGAGCTCAAGGAGCGCACCGGCGCCACATTGCTTCTGATCACCCATGACCGCTCCTTGGCCAAACGTTGCCACCGCATCGTAAGCCTTGCCGATGGCCGTATTGTGAGCGGCGCCAAGCGCAAAGTGACGGCGCCGTGACCGCCGCGGGCTCAATTTCGGACCACGGGAGCTCTCGCTTCGCTTTGCATCGCGCGGTGACCGTGGCGCTGCGCGAACTGCGCTCAGGCGCGGGCGGCCTCATCGTCTTCGTGCTGTGCATTGCGCTCGGCGTCGCCGCCGTCGCCGCCATAGGTTCGCTGGCCGCATCATTCGACGAAGCCTTGGCACAGCAAGGGCGGCTGCTGATTGGCGGCGACCTGTCCTTCGAGCTGATTCACAGGCAGACGAACCAAGACGAGCGCAAAGCTCTTGGCGCTCTCGGTGAGGTCAGCGAATCGGCGGGCTTCCGCGCCATGGCACGCAGTCCGGCCGGCAAGACGGCGCTGGTCGAGGTGAAGGCGGTCGACGAGGCCTATCCGCATTACGGCGAGGTGTCGATCATCGAACCTGAGGACGCCGGACCGGTTTGGCGCGCTCCGGGCGTCGTGCTGGCCGAACAAACGCTGCTCGATCGTCTCGACCTCGCCGTGGGGAGCACGCTTGCCATCGGCGATGCAAAGGTCACGATCGGCGGCGTTCTCGGCAAGCAGCCCGACCGGCTGGCGGACCGGCTGTCTTACGGACCGAAGCTTCTCATGTCGCGCGAGACGCTTGCCGAAACAGGTTTGGTCCAGCCGGGGAGCCTGATCCGCTGGACCTACCGGATCAAGCTTCCGCCAAGCCAGGCCAGCGACAGGGACACGCTCAAAGCGGCGCGCTCGCGGATCGAGAAAGAGTTCCCGCAATCCGGCTTTGCCATTGTCGATTGGACCGATCCTGCGCCCTCTTTGCGCCGCGAGGCCGGCCGCTTCACCCAGTTCATCAGCTTTATCGGGCTCACCGCGCTCCTGCTCGGCGGCATCGGCGTCGGCAACGCGGTCGAGAGCTATATGACCAAGAAGCGCGAGATCATCGCCACGTTCAAATGCCTCGGTGCCACCAACCGGTTCGTGCTCGCGGTCTATTTGATCCAGGCCCTGCTGCTCACCGCCGTCGGTATTGCGCTGGGGCTTCTCATCGGCGCGCTCACGCCTGCCGCCCTGTCGGCCGTCTACGGCGAAGCTTTGCCTATCGCGCTTGCGGTCGAGCCGCATCCCGTAGCGCTTGCGACCGCGGCGCTGGCGGGGCTTTTGACCATGACGCTGTTTGTGCTCTGGCCGCTCGGACGCGCCGCCTCGGTCTCGCCGGCCGTGTTGATGCGCGCGCAGTTCACCGATGAGCTCGACTCCTCGGCTTGGGCCTATGCCATGGGCGCCGCCGCCGCCGGGCTCGCTCTGTTCGTCCTCGCCATTGCCGCCTCGGAAGAACGCGCCATCACCGCCTCGATCTCGGTTGGCATTGTCGCCGCCTTCCTTTTGCTCACCGGTTTCGGGATTCTTTTACAACGCGTTGCCGCAAAGTTTCGCCGCACCAATCCGCCTTCGCTGACGCTCGCGCTCGCAAGCATGGCGGGGCCCGGTTCGCTTGCCCGGTCGATCGCCGTCTCGCTCGGTCTCGGTCTTGGGCTGCTCATCGCGGTGGCCTTGATCCACCGCTCGCTCCATAACGAAATCACCAACGACATCGCGGTCGACGCACCCGCCTATTACTTCCTCGACATCGAGTCGGCGGACCTGGCGTCCTTTCAGCAATTGGCAAAAAGCATCGAGCCTGACGCCAAGCTCGACGAGGCGCCGATGCTCAGAGGCCGCATCGTGGCGCTCAACGGCGTTCCGTCCGATAAGGTCGAGCCGTCGCCCAACACCCGTTGGGTTCTCTCCGGCGATCGCGGGCTGACCTATACCGACACCGTGCCGCCGGCGTCGGAGGTGGTCGCAGGCGAATGGTGGCCTAAGGGTTACACGGGACCGCCGCTCGTTTCGTTCGACGCCGAGCTCGCCGAGGGTCTCGGCCTGAAGCTTGGCGACTCCATCACCGTGAACATCCTCGGCCGCAATTTCGAGGCTAAGATTGCGAGCTTGCGCAAGATCGACTGGGAATCGCTCGCCATCAATTTTGTCATGGTGTTCCCCCCGAACACACTTGAAGGCGCGCCGCATCGCATGCTGACGACTCTCGAGCTGCCCAAAGGCACTTCGCCACAGCGCGAAGGCAAACTCATTCAGGCACTGGCCGATTCCTATCCGCGGGTTACGGCGATTAAGATCAGCGATATCGTCGACGCAGCCAAGGAGCTGCTGGGCAAAGTCATGACGGCGATCAGCGCCACGGCCGGCGTGACGCTCCTGATCGGCGCGGCCGTGCTTGCCGGCGCGGTGGCGGCAGGCCAGGAACGGCGAAAGTACCGGGCGGTCATCTTCAAGACTCTCGGCGCCACGCGCTCCCGGATCATTCGCGCCGAGTTATTGGAATTCGGCTTGGCCGGTTTTGCCACGGCGCTGCTTGCGGTCGTGGTGGCGACCATCACCGCCTGGGCCCTATGCAAATGGGCGTTCGACGTAAAATTCGTGTTTTCGCCGCTCGCAGCCGGAGAGACGGTCCTGTTGGCGCTCGCCTTTGTGCTTTCGATCGGCGCCATCGCCACCTGGAGGGTCCTGTCGGCCAAGGCCGCGCCCTACCTTCGCGCCGAATAGCCCGGTTTTTTGCGGAAAATCTTGCGTAGCCGCGTCCAGGTGCCCATATTAAGTTCAAGATTAACGTTCAAAATGCCCATCGAGTGACGGCAAGGGGAAAGGATTTTCGCAGAATGGCAGATCTCGACAGACGTTACGCGCAAGGCACGACCGTCGGACGCACCGAAGCGGGCGTCGTCGATGAAGGCCTGCGCGCCTATATGCTGCGCGTCTACAATTACATGGCGAGCGGCGTGGCGATCACCGGCGTGGTCGCTTATCTCATCTACGCCATGGCGGTTGAGCAGACGGCCGCAGGACTGCAGCTTACCGCTTTCGGCCAGTTCATGTTCGCGAGCGCCTTCAAGTGGGTGGTGATTTTCGCGCCCCTGGCGATGGTGTTCTATCTTTCGGCGCGCATCAGCTCGATGAGCCTCGGTGCGGCCCAGATCGCGTTCTGGGTGTTCGCCGCGCTGATGGGCGCGTCGATCTCCTCGATCTTCCTGGTCTATGCCGGCGAAAGCATCGCGCGGGTGTTCTTCATCACCGCCGCTTCGTTCGGAGCATTGAGCCTGTGGGGCTACACCACGAAAAAGGATCTCTCTGGATGGGGCTCGTTCCTGTTCATGGGTCTGATCGGCGTGATCATCGCCATGCTGGTGAACCTGTTCATCGCTTCCAGCGCGCTGCAGTTCGCCATATCGGTGATCGGTGTGTTGGTGTTCGCCGGCCTGACCGCTTACGACACCCAGCAGATCAAAGAGATGTATTATGTCGGCGACGACGGCACGATCGCCGGCCGCAAAGCCGTGATGGGAGCGCTCAGGCTCTATCTCGACTTCATCAACATGTTCTTGCTGCTGCTGTCGCTGTTCGGCAATAACCGCTAAGCGCGGAGCTGTTTTAGAGAACGAGGCCCCGGCATCGCCGGGGCCTTTTTCTGTTCACGCCTCGACCAGACGCAAGCCGCGGTCGAGCGCCCTCAACACCCGGCCGAGATCGGGCCCGCGCTTCAAGATCAAGCCAGTCGCCGCAATCACGCTATAGGCGCCCTGCCGGCGCGCGAGCTTGGGCGCCTTTTCGATGCGGTAGAGCGGCGTTTCAGACGCGCGCCGGAACACCGAGAACACGGCCTTCTCTTTCAGCGTGTCGATGGCGTAGTCGCGCCATTCGCCGTTCGCGACTTTGCGTCCGTAGACATTGAGGATTTGGGTGAGTTCTTGGCGGTCGAACGCGATATCGCCGCGCCGTTGACCTGCCTCGCTAAGAATTGCATCGCCGCCGGCCCGACCGGCCAGCGGCACGATTATGGGCTCCGTTTCGCTCAAGCGTGCGCCTCCTATGACGGAAGCGTCATGATGAGCCGCGCGTCAGCGAAATTCAAGCAGATCGCGCGGATCACACGAAGTGTAACATAATGAAACATAAATCACAGTTCCGCCCCAGTTCAGCCGTTGCCACGCCCTAAAGACCCTTATCATGGTTCACGTTGCCTCTCGGCCCGGTCCAACGGAGAGGCTTCGGATCTCAGCCCCCCAGCCCCCCCGGGGTCTTTCTCGGACCGGGCCACTTCCTTGTCAAAGAGGAACGCGTAAGCGGGCCGGGTTTCTCGGCCCGTTTTTTTACGGCGCAAGCGAAGCGCTGGCGGCCGCGGCAACTTCTCTTCAGATCAGTTTGGGTTCAGAGCAGATCGTGCTCGGCCGCACCGAGGATCGGACCGGCATTCTCGACCTGGAGCAGTGCGACAAGGCTGTCGCCGCCAATCGCCTTGATATCTTTGAGCGGCAGCCTGAGCGTCATCGCCTCGCCCTGCCACATACCGACCGGCGCAAGCTCCTTGACCGGATGGTGGTAGGTCAGCGTACGCCCGCGATTTTCGCCGCGCGTGATGCGAACCGTCTCCTCCCGCTTGGCGATGGCAAGCCAAACCGTCGCCGAGCGCTTGCTCGATTTTTCCGGCGCCGCGCCGATGCCGATCACCAGCGTGTCGCCCTCGGCATGGATGTTGACGGGCACCCTGATATTGCTCAGGCGCTTGTTCGCATTCCGCACGGCCATCTCGACCGCCGCCTCGTTGGCGCCGTTGACGTGCGAAATACCGTCGATCACCATTTGTGGCGTGTAGACTCGGCCGTCGCCGCGGGCGCGTGCGTAATCGCGCTGTCGCTCGCTATTGGCAGGACTCGACAGCGTGTCCTGCCAGCCGAGATAGTTCCAATAGTCGACCGAGTAGGACAGCGTCACCACTCCCGGTTTCTTTGCGAGCTGGGCAAGCAGCGCATCGGCCGGCGGACAGGATGAGCAGCCTTGGCTGGTGAACAGTTCGAGGACGGCTTCTTTAGAGGATTTTGCCGATGCTGGCCGTTCGGCGGCGACCGATCCTGCAAGAGCAAGAACGGCTATCGCCGCCAGCGCGCCAGCACACAAATTCGGGAAGCGGTTCATGGGTTCTAGGATGCAGGAACTCGACAGAAATTTCCGGCAAAAAATGCTGTCCCGAGGTCACAACTGAGTGACTAAGAGGCCTGCTTCGCAAGGCCCCGCAAAACATAGGAGAGAATGCCGCCATTGCGGAAATAGTCGAGCTCATCGAAGGTGTCGATTGCGACTTTTAGAGGAATCGCGCGCCTCTCGCCGTTCGCGGACACGATCTCGGCCTCAACCTCCTGCATCGGCTTCAACGCGTCCAAGCCTCTAAGGCTCACTTTTTCGTCGCCTTTGAGGCCGAGCGATTGCCACGATCCGCCGCCCGTGAAGATGAGCGGCAAGACGCCCATCCCGATCAGATTGGATCGATGAATGCGCTCGAAACTCTCCGCAACCACGGCACGGACGCCGAGCAATCGCGGCCCTTTGGCCGCCCAGTCGCGCGAGGAGCCGGTGCCGTATTCCTTGCCGGCGAACACAACGAGCGGCACGTTCTCGGCGCGGTAACGCATGGCGGCATCGTAGATCGGCAGACTCTCGCCCGACGGGTAATGGACAGTCACACCGCCTTCGGTGCCCGGCACCATCTGGTTCTTGATCCTGGTATTGGCGAACGTGCCCCGCATCATCACTTGGTGATTGCCGCGACGCGCGCCGTAAGAATTGAAGTCGCGGACAGAAACGCCATGCTCGATCAGATACTGGCCGGCCGGGCTGTCCCGCTTGATCGCTCCGGCCGGCGAGATGTGGTCGGTGGTGATCGAATCGAGAAAGAGGCCGAGAATGCGCGCGTCCTCGATGTCGGTCACCGGCGCCGGCGTCAGCGACATGCCGGCGAAATAGGGCGGGTTCTGCACATAGGTCGAGTTCGCGTCCCAATCGTAAGTCAGTCCGCCCTTGACCTCGATCTCGCGCCATTCGGGATCGCCGCGGAAGACGTCGCCATAGCGCGTCTCGAACATGGATTTCTTCACCGCCTTGCGCACGACTTCGGCAATGTCTTTGGCTGCCGGCCAAATGTCTTTCAGATAAATCGGCGTGCCGTCGGCGCCGGTGCCAAGCGGCTCGGTCAACAGGTCGGTCGCCACCGAACCGGCAAGCGCGTAAGCCACCACAAGCGGCGGCGAGGCGAGATAATTGGCGCGCACATCGTGATTGACGCGGCCTTCGAAGTTCCGGTTTCCGGACAGCACCGCGGCGACGGCAAGATGATGCGTGTGGATGGTCCGCGAGATTTCGTCGGGCAGCGGCCCGGAATTGCCGATGCAAGTGGTGCAGCCGTAGCCGACAAGATTGAAGCCGAGCGTATCGAGATCCTTCTGGAGCCCTGCCGCGTCGAGATAGTCGGTCACCACTTGCGAGCCCGGCGCGAGCGACGTCTTGACCCATGGCTTGACGCGCAAGCCCCGCTCAAGCGCGTTCTTGGCAAGGAGACCAGCGGCGATCATCACCGAAGGGTTTGACGTGTTGGTGCAGGAGGTGATGGCGGCGATCACCACGTCGCCGTGGCCGAGGTCGAAATTCCTGCTCTCAACCGGGACCCGCAATCCGGCCTCTTGGCCCTTGCCGTATTCCTTGTCCAGCGCTTCAGCGAAGGCGTGTGCGGCTCGCGCGAGCGGCACGCGGTCCTGCGGCCGCTTAGGCCCTGCGATCGACGGCTCGACATCGCCGAGATCGAGTTCAAGTGTGTTGGAAAAAACAGGGTCCGGCGTGTCGCTGTCGCGAAACAGGCCTTGCGCCTTGGCATAAGCCTCGACCAGCGCGATGCGCCCCTGCGTTCGCGCGGTCGCCGCAAGATAGGCAAGCGTCTCCTTGTCGATCGGAAAGAAGCCGCATGTTGCGCCATATTCGGGCGCCATGTTGGCGATGGTGGCGCGGTCCTCGAGCGGAAGATGGTCGAGCCCCGTCCCGAAGAATTCAACGAATTTGCCGACCACGCCCGCGCGCCGCAGCATCTCGGTGACCGTGAGCACAAGGTCGGTCGCGGTGACGCCATCCTGAAGCTCGCCGGTTAGACGAAAGCCCACGACTTCAGGGATCAGCATGGAGATCGGCTGGCCGAGCATGGCGGCCTCGGCTTCGATCCCGCCGACGCCCCAACCGAGCACGGAGAGCCCGTTGACCATGGTGGTGTGACTGTCGGTGCCGACCAGCGTGTCGGGAAAGGCGACGGCGCATTCGCCCTCGCTCTCCTTGGTCCACACGGTCTGCGCCAGATACTCGAGATTGACCTGGTGGCAGATGCCGGTGCCGGGCGGCACGACACGAAAATTGTCGAATGCACCCGCACCCCAGCGCAAGAATGCGTAGCGCTCAAGGTTCCGCTCATATTCCTTGTCGACGTTGAACTGAAAGGCTTTGGCCGAGCCGAAGGCATCGACCATGACCGAATGATCGATCACGAGGTCGACCGGTGCGAGCGGATTGATCTTGTTCGGATCGCGGCCAAGCTCGGCCATGGCGTCGCGCATGGCGGCAAGATCGACCACGGCGGGCACGCCGGTGAAATCTTGCATGAGAACGCGAGCGGGCCGGAACGCGATCTCCCGGTCGCTCTTCCGCTCCTTGAGCCACAGCGCCATGCCGCGAATATCGTCGGCGGTGACGGTGCGCCCGTCTTCATGGCGAAGCAGATTTTCCAGCAGCACCTTGAGCGAGAACGGAAGGCTGCCGACGCCGGCAAGCCCGTTGGCCTCGGCCTCCCGCAAATTGAAATAATCGTATTCGGCCCCGCCGACCTTGAGAGTCCGGCGGCAGTTGAAGCTATCGAGCGAGGGTTCAAGGGCCGCGGTCAACGGTCTCTCCTTCCAAAATGACTATCGTGGCGCATAACCAGGCGTCACCGGGCGGTTGGCGGGACGGCCCGGCTGTCCTGCCTGAAGACGGCTCCCCTTGGTGAAGGCTTGCGCGCTCAAGGTCTATATAAAAGCCCTTGCGGCAGCGAGACAATGACGCGAAGAGAGCCTGGCGTAAGATCGTTTCGAATTGCGCGCGTCAACCGTCTCAACCTGCCTGCTCCAAGCCCATGCCTTACACGATCGGTCTCGCCGCATCAAAAATCAGCTGCCAGCGCGGCGGGAGAACCATCTTTCGGGATCTGAGCTTCCGCCTGGCCCCGGGCCAGGCGCTTCTCGTCACCGGGCCTAACGGCGCGGGCAAGACGAGCCTGTTGCGGCAGATCGCCGGACTGCTTCCGCTCGACGCGGGCGATGTGCGCCTCACCGGCGAAGCGCCGGACGTCACCTGTCCCGAGCTTTGCCACTATGTCGGCCATGCCGATGCGGTCAAGCCGCGGCTCAGCGTCAGCGAGAATGTCGCCTTCTGGGGCGCCTTTCTCAGTGAGCAGCGCGCCGATCTCAAAGCCGCACTTGGCGCGTTCGGGCTCGGACCGTTGGCTAATGTTTCTGCGGGGTTGCTCTCGGCGGGACAGAGACGGCGGCTTGCGCTCGCGCGGCTCTTCGCCGCTCCGCGTCCGATCTGGCTGCTGGACGAACCGCAATCCTCGCTCGATGCGGCCTCCATCAAACTGCTCGAGGCCGCTGTCGACAACCACCTCGAAGAAGGCGGCATCGCCATGGTGGCGACCCACGCGAAGCTCGGCGGGAAAAAAATCGCCAGGCGGCTCGCGCTCGGCAAGGGGCGCGTCTCGTGAGCGCGAGCCTCGCCCTGCTTGCCCGCGACCTGAAGCTCGCCTTTCGCGAAGGCGGCGCCATCGGCACCGCGCTCGGGTTCTATCTCGTGGTCATCGCCATCGCCCCGCTTGGCCTCGGGCCCGATCTCAATCTTCTGGCCCGCATTGCGCCCGGCCTATTGTGGGTGGCGCTCCTGCTCGCCGCGCTGCTCTCGGCCGGCCGCATCTTTCACAACGATTACGAGGACGGCACGCTCGATATCCTCACATGCGGTCCTCTGCCGCTGTCGCTCGTCGCCGCGATCAAGAGTCTGGCCCATTGGATCACGACCGGCGTACCGCTTGCTTTGCTTGCGCCTCTGCTCGGGCTTCTGCTCAACCTGCCGCAGCAGGCGAGCCCGTTTCTCGTCCTCGCCATGCTGGCGGGCACGCCTGCTGTGAGTTTTATCGCCGCGATCGGGGCGAGCCTCACGCTCGGCCTTAAGC
>Ga0315534_1002759_pt1 | contig 11581 bp, 11 predicted proteins | sample SalMarSW160240MG_FD_203094 | JGI IMG/M metagenome (GOLD analysis project Ga0315534, IMG submission 203094) | Salt marsh sediment microbial communities from the Plum Island Ecosystem LTER, Massachusetts, United States - Salt Marsh Sediment SW1602-40 ... | reverse complement strand
CTTCGCCGCAGCTCAGGGCGGCAGCCCCTGGGCGAGCCCGGCGGTCGGACGCCTAGCTGGGAAATTCCGGGACGCTGGAGCCGTCGGCATCGGTCAGAGCTCTTGGGGGCCGACCGGCTTTGCCTTCACGCCCAACCAGGAAATGGCCCAAGACCTCTATGAATCTACGGTCGAAGACGCTAGAGCCGGAGGCCTCAAAGTTCTCATTGTCCGCGGCCGAAACAAGGGCGCCATCATCGAGCGCCAGCATGGGCCAACACCCAAGTCGAGTTGAGGGAGAAGAATAAGATGAGTGATGCCACGCCGATCCTGCACATGCTCTCGCCACAAAAGCACATGAGCCCCTTTGACGTGAACATGGCTGCAGACGCTGGCTACAAGGTGATCGTGCCCTACATCAACGTCACCCTCGAAGAAGTCGCGGGCCTGACGCAGGACGCCATCTTCTCGCGTCCTCCCGATGACGGAAAGCGCACGGGCATCTTCATCGGCGGCAAGGACGCCATCCTCGCCCTCGACATGATGGAAGCGGCCGAAAAGGCGCTGGTGCCGCCGTTCGGCCTTTCAACCTTTGCCGATCCGGCCGGCTCCTTCACCACCGCCGCGGCCATGGTTGCCTGCGTTGAACGCGTGCTGAAACTGAAATTCGGACGGAGCTGGAACGGGATTCGGGTTGCCATCTTCGGCGCAACCGGCGTTGTCGGATTTGCCTCCTCCATCATCACTGCACTGGAAGGCGCGCAGGTCAGTCTCGTTGCACACCGCGGCGTCGATCGTGTTGTTAAGGCGGCCGCCATCTCGAAGGAGCGGTTCGGTGTTGACCTGATCCCTGCGCCCGGTGAGACGGAAGAGCAAAAGCGGGACATCATCGCCAACGCCGAGGTCATTTTCGCCGCTGCGGCAGCTGGCGTGCGTGTGATCGGGGAAGAGCATAAGGCGATTGCCAAGGACCTTCTGGTCGTTGCCGATGTGAATGCCGTGCCTCCGCCTGGCGTGGAAGGCATGGAGCTGTTCATGGACGGCGCGCCGCTACCCGGCTCCAACGCTCTCGGCGTCGGCCCGCTGGCAATCGGCGATGTGAAGTACAAAACGGAGTCTGGGCTCTTCAAGCGGATGATCTCGACGGACAAGCCCGTCCATTACGACTTCCGCCACGCCTTCGAACTCGCGCGGACATTCACAACTTGACGCAAAGAAGCGTTCTTATTGCTGCACTGTCCGGGCGGGCGCTCACGGCAGCCGCCCGGCGCGCGGGCTATGTACCCTTGGTCGTTGACGCCTTCGGAGACGAAGACACGGCGGATACCGCGGGCGCGTTTCAGTGTTTGCCCGACGCAACGCGAACCGGATTTCGCGCACGCCCCCTGCTCGCAGCCCTGGCTGCAGTAGAAAGCAAATTCGGTTCACCTCCTATTGGGCTCATTTTGGGCTCGGGCTTTGAGGATACGCCAAAGCTCGTTGAGGCCCTTTCCCACCGGCACCAGCTCCTTGGCAACGGCTCCCGTCAGGTCAAGGAGTCCAAGGATCCTGCAACGTTCTTTCCTTTGCTTGACGAACTTGGGATCGCGCATCCCGAAACGCGCCTTGAGCCGCCACCAAGTCCTGAAGGTTGGCTTTCCAAAAGGATTGGCGGCAGTGGGGGAAACCACATCATGCGGTGTGGGACAAAGGCTGCAGTGGGGCGGGGGCGCTATTTTCAGCGCGCCGTCCCCGGAGAGCCCGTTTCGGTGTTGGCAGTCGTTGGAAAGGACAGCTTCAACGTGGCGGGCATCAGTCGACAGTGGAGCACAGGCCATGGAGCAAGGCCTTACCGCTACGGTGGCGCAGCGGGGCCCACAGCCCTCACCCCCGACATTGAGACGAGTCTCACGTCCACGGTTGGGACCGTATCGCGTGCACTCGCCCTTAGGGGCCTTGTCGCCTTTGACTTCGTTGTTGCGGAAAGTGGGCCCCTCCTCTTGGAAGTGAACCCACGCCCGAGCGCAACGCTCGATATTTTTGATGATGCCAACGGCAGCCTCTTTGAGGCTCATGTCGCTGCCAGTCGTGGCGAGCCCATCACCCTTCGCCAACCGTTGCCCCAAGGCGGACACGCGGCAGCCATCCTTTACGCCGACCACGGACCCTTGCTCGTCAACCAAATCACTTGGCCCGATTGGACGGGCGACCGTCCCAGGGCCGGCACGCGCATCCCAAAATCCCGGCCCATCGCCACAGTCTTCGCCCGCGATGCCAGCGCCACGGGGGCAGAACGAATTTGCCGGCGGCGCTTGGACGAGCTGGCCCAGATGCTATATGGACGACCGCCAGGGAAGGAGCGCACCAATGCAACAACAAATCGGGCCCGCCCCGAGCGTATCATCGCGAGCAGCGAAACTCGTTGACGCCCTCGTCGCCGATGCAGGCGCTCTGCGCTGCCTCGTCAGTGCCGGCGCGGCGGGAGAACGCCTCGTCGACCTTGGCGCAGCCGCGATCGGAAGCCTCGAAGCGGGCCGCAGATTAGCTGAAATCTGCATGGGCGGCCTCGGGGTGGTCAATCTCAACACGGCCTCCGGAATCGATCGCTGGCCGCTCGCCGTGACGGTTCACTCTGCGAACCCGATTCTTGCTTGCCTTGCCAGCCAGTACGCCGGCTGGACGATAACCGATGAGCCAACCGGCTTCTTTGCGCTGGGATCGGGACCCGCACGTGCCCTTTCGCGCAAAGAAGAGCTCTTCAAAGAGCTTGGATATGCGGACCATTACAATATTGGCGCCCTCGTCATCGAGGGAGACAATCCGCCCCCGCCCGCGCTCGTTAGGCGTGTGGCAGCCGATTGTGGCATTGCCCCTTCCGATCTCACAGTTCTCTACGCACCCACCGGAAGCCTCGCGGGCACGGTGCAAGTCGTCGCGCGCGTCCTCGAGGTCGCGCTTCATAAGGCCCACGAGTTACACTTCCCGCTTGCGAACATCATTGATGGCATAGGGACCGCGCCGATCTCGCCACCAATCCCGGATTTCGTAAAAGCCATGGGGCGCACCAACGACGCCATCATCTACGGCGGGCGCGTCGAGTTGTTCGTCAAGGGCAGCGATGAAGCGGCACAAAAACTTGCTGAGCAACTGCCAAGCCGCGGCAGCCCCGCTTATGGCAAGCCGTTCGCAGAAACCTTCGCGGAAGTAGAGGGAGACTTCTACAAGATCGACCCCATGCTCTTTAGCCCGGCCATGGTGACGGTCTCCAATCTCGACTCGGGCGCATCATTCCACGCTGGCGAACTTGCTCCACAAATCGTTGACGCGAGTTTCCGCTGACGGCCCAACGGCCGGCGGACCTCGCATCGCCCTATTTCTGGAAGAGGAGAGCGGCCACTGGCATGTTCGCCGCCTGGCCGATGCTATGCGCGCGCGCGGCGCGTACGTCGTGGTGACATCGCTGCCGCGCTGCGCCTTCGACACCGAGGCCCCGGCCGGCATCGAAATTCCTGGTTTCGATGGCAGCCTCCCCGATGGCGTGTTCGTACGCTCGATCTCCGCGGGCACACTGGAACAGATCACGTTCCGCCTCGGTCTTCTGCACGCCCTGCGCGAGAGCGGTGTACGGGTCTGGAATGACGCGCGCGCCATCGAGCGCTGCGTCGACAAGTCGATGACGACATTTCTGTTGCACAAGGCGGGCATCCCGACCCCGCGAACGCGCACGGTGGAGGGCCAACCGCCCGCGCTTGACTATGTGGGATCGGCGCGGCGCCCACTCATTCTCAAGCCGTTGTTTGGCTCGCAAGGCAAAGGTATCACGCGCATCGACGGCCTCGCCAACTTGCCCGGCCCCGAGGACGTCGACGACATTTACTACGTTCAGGACTTCGTGCCGCCGTCCGGACCAACCTACGAAGATTGGCGCGTCATCGTCACAAGAAACCGGCTCGTCGCATCCATGTCGCGCAAGGCCGGCACCTGGATCACCAACGTCCACCAAGGTGGATCACCGGCCGCCCATACGCCGGGGCCTGAGATGGAGCGCTTGGCCACCGCTGCGCTTGCCGCCGTAGGCGCCGACTATGCCGGCATCGATCTCATCCGAGACGCCGATGGGCGCCTTCTTGTACTCGAGGTCAACAGCAATCCGTCGTGGCGCGGCCTTCAAAGTGTGACCGAGACCGACATCGCAGCTGCCGTCGTGGAAGATTTCCTCATGGCGGTGCAGCAGCATCATGCGCGTTGACCATGATCGCACCCCAACCGGAAGAGCTCGCCTCGCATTTCCTCGCGGCGTGCCGCGCTGAGCTCCACGCCCTCAAGCCCGGCAACGTCCACGTTCATGCTGATGGCCACGGCATGGACATCGCCCATTTCGAAGCAGCCGCGAAGGCCGCAGCTCCTTGGATTTGCGACGCGACGCTCTCACCCGGCGTGCGCATCCTGTGCGCGGTCGAGGAGTCCCTGGCCGCTGCAAACTGCAACACCAACCTCGGCATTCTTTTGCTTTGCAGCCCGCTGGCCGCCGCCGCCCAACAACCAGGCAAGGGCTCGCTTCGCCAACGCTTGGCGGGCGTACTCGGCGCACTTGATGACGAGGATGCGACGGCCGTCTTCGAGGCCATTCGGTTGGCCAATCCCGGCGGAATAGGAACCGTACCTGACCAGGACATAACCGCTCCGCCCACTGTTGGGCTTATCGAAGCGATGGCGCTAGCGGCAGATCGCGACCGTATTGCCCACGCCTACACGACGGACTTCGAGGAAATTTTCGCTTTTGGCCTCCCAGAGCTTTTGCGCGCCCGCGCAAGCGCCGAACGTGGCGATCTTGCCGTTACGACGCTGCACATGGCCTTTTTGGCTGCTCTCCCTGACAGCCACATCTTTCGCAAATTCGGGCAGGAGACCGCCGAGGAGGTCCGCACCGAGGCCCGTCGACGTGAGGCGTTTTGGCGCCCTTCGGCCCGCCCTGAGACGATCGAAGCCTTGCTGACCTTCGACAGTGTGCTGAAAGCACGCCATATCAACCCCGGCACAACAGCCGACTTTGTTGTAGCCACCCTGTTTGCTGAAGCGATTTCTGCCGATGTGCACCCCTCAACCCGCGTGTAACCACTTGTCGAAGGTGGGCTCCTGGCGTTATTTAGGGGCGGTGCTTTAAGGCGCGCCGCTATCCGGCGAACCGGTTCGGGGACGAATTGTCACCGATCGCAGCAAACAGGGATAGCTAGAGATGGAGCAAGACGGCTTGAGCCCGGCAATGGCGGGGTCATGTCGGTGCTCGTGGTGTTTGTAGCTATGGGAGGAACCCCCGCAATGGCCAAGATTAACAAAGTAATGGTTGGCGAGTCGCTCGTCGGCGACGGTAACGAGGTCGCACACATCGATCTCATCGTCGGCCCGCGCGGCAGTGCTGCCGAGACGGCATTCTGCAATGCATTGACGAACAACAAGGACGGATTCACCACACTGCTCGCCGTTATCGCTCCCAATCTCGCCTGTAAGCCCAACACGATCCTTTACAACAAGGTGACCATCAAGGACGCCCGTCAGGCCGTTCAGATGTTTGGGCCGGCTCAGTACGCTGTTGCCAAGGCGGTTCAGGACGCTGTTTCTGAAGGCATCGTCCCGGCTTCGGAAGCTGACGACGTCTACGTCTGTGTTGGCGTGTTCATTCACTGGGAAGCAGCCGACGACGCGAAGATCCAGGACTACAACTATCGCGCCACGAAGGAAGCTCTCCAGCGCGCGATTGAGGGCAAGCCGACGGCCGCCGAGGCGACCGCTCAGCGCAACAGCGTCCAGCATCCGTTCGGTGCAAAGACTTGAAGCGGAAACCGTCCGCAGCAGGATGGAGCCCCGCCGATGAAGGCGGGTCTGCTGACGCGATTGGGTAGACTGCTTACTGGCCGATGGAAGGGATAGAGTCGGCTCTCTAGTTCTACTCGCCCTTCTCGCGCAACAACATTATCGGCCGGTGATCTTTTGCAGATCGTCGGCCGATATTTTGCCGGCGTGCAATGCGCTGGCGACCAGGACACCAGTGGCGCCGATGCCGCGCAACGCTGTGATGTCGCCTTTATTGCGAACGCCCCCGGCCGCATAGACCCTGCGCGTGCCGGCACCACGTGCAATGACATCGCCAACGCGTTCAAGGTCGGGTCCTTCATTACTGCCAACGCGCGCCAACGTCATCACGATGACACGTGCGGGCCAAAGCGAGGGGTCGTCCAGTAGATCGGGTGGCCCAACAAAGCGGTCGCCCTTGTAATCGAGCGAAAGCGCATAACAGCTGGAATCGAGCGCGCGCAGTGCATCCACGTCCTGGCGGCACGTGATGCTTTCAGACCCGATCACCACCATTGTTCGGCTCTCGCTCTGGGTGCGCTTGAGCACCGCTTGTGGGACTGTCCCATCGTCGATCCAAATGCGAACATCGGGCAGTGCGGCCGTGAGCTGATGTGGCAGGTGCTTATTCATACCGCGACCCTCGATGCCATCGAGATCTGCGACATAAAGATTTTGGAAGGAAAACAGCGATTGGAGCCCCTTCGCCACGGCGACCGGATCGGCGCTGGCCGCGAGCGGACTGCTCAGGGGACGATAGGCTGCACGCTCTCCGCGCACGGCCTGCACCGCAATCCCATGTTGCACATCGATAACGGGTATTACATCCATCGTGTTGCCTCTGCGGACGCCTCGTGTATCACGGGCCGGCTCGCACTGCGATGCGCCAGGCGGACGAAAAGCCCGGAGAAATCTCCATGACTGTCACGGCCGGTTATGACGTTGGCGGCGCGCATCTCAAGATCGCGCTTGCGCAAAACGGTCGGCCCATCGCTGTCGAGCAGATCCCCTGCCCCCTCTGGAAGGGGCTTGATGAACTGGATATCGCCTTCGCCAAAGCTCGCACTCTGACAGCCCGTGCCTCGCACCACGCAGCGACCATGACCGGCGAACTGTGCGAGATTTTCCCCGATCGCAAGACGGGCGTGACGACGCTTGTCGAGCAGCTTGCAACGCTGCTCGGCCCCGAGATCCGCATCTGGATGGGGCCGCGCGGGCTCGGCAGCCCGCAAGAGGCGCTCATCGATCCTATGTCGGTCGCATCGACCAACTTTCTCGCAACTGCCAAGCTCGTTGCGCGACACTTCGCCGATGCCCTGCTGATCGACATGGGTTCGACCACAACCGACGTGATCGCAGTCGTTGGCGGAAAGCCGCGTCCACACGGTCTGACCGACGGCGATCGCCTTGCGACCGGTGAGCTCGTCTACACCGGGCTGACGCGCACCGACGTGAGCGTCGCTGCCTCAGAAGCGCGCCTGCAGCATCGGACACAACGCCTTGCAGCCGGCGGCTTCGCCACCATGTCGGACGTGCGCCGCGTGCTCGGCACGCTTCCAGAGGATGTCGATCAGCATCCGACCTCCGACAACCGCGGCACATCCTTGGAGGAAAGCCTTGCACGCTTTGCCCGCTGCCTCGGTCGCGACCGCGCGGATGCCACGTTCGAGGACTGGCGCGAGGTTGCAGGCGAGATTGCCGACAAACAGATGCACTCGATCCTGGTGGCGATCGGCGAAGTGGTGGCCGCAACCCCGCTGCCTGACAGCGCCCCCATCGTCGCCGCCGGAATCGGTGCGGAAGCCGTGGCCGCGCTTGCCACTGAGCTGAACCGATCCTGCCGCACGTTCGCAGAGCTGATTTCTGCCAGCGAGGACTGCGCGCTGTGGGCCACGCGTTGCGCGCCCGCCGTTTCCCTGGCGATCATGGGGCAAGCCGCACTGTGACCGCGCCGTCCTGGCTCGCGAACTAGGCGGCCTCAACCAGTTTCTTCAAGTTCTCGCCTTCCTCGCACATATGCTGGCGCACGAGGGCGATCTGCTGCTTATGAAACCACGCGGCGATGGGACCCATTCGAATGACGACCTGAGCAACAAGCTCCGTTTTGGAGCCAATCTGTTTCATTTCAAATGAGATCCTGGGAAGAAAGAGGCGAAAGAACCCATTCGTCGGCGCAAACTCGAGGTAGCGGTCGGGGATGACGTCGGTAAACGCTACCTCCTTTTTCTGATGCTCACCGGTAATCGTTTCCTCAAAATAGAAGACGTTTCCACGCGCAACGCCAGGACCCTTTCTCCACTCGAAACAAATGTGGTCGGGATGCCATCGCGTGTAGTTGGACTCCATTTAGTCGAAGAAACGGAAAATCCTTGAAGCCGGCGCATTGATAAGTGTCGTGTCCTCAATGATCACCTCAAAGACCCCTTACGTTGTGTCACGGTATTCCATGGCCCAAAACGGCCGCAACGCCGCCACACGAAGACGAATGAAAGACAACCGAGTGGCGGTGGCCCTGGCTGCTATGTCAGTCGCAAAAAAATAGCGCTGTCCCAAACGGAACAGCGCCATACGCGACACCCTGGTGAACGCCGCGGTTTTCAAATGACGATGCTCGCCCAGGTGAGCGAGCATCGCTAAGCCTTCTCCGGCCCTACCTCGGAGGCGGCGGGGGCGGAGGCGGCGGAGGCGGCGGCTCAGGTGGCGGAGGCGCCGGTGGATGAGGAGGAGGAGGTGCCGGTGGATGCGGAGGCTCCGGCGGATGAGGTGGCCGCTCCGGCGGATGGGGTGGCGGATGCGGAGGAGGTGGACGCGGGCCTTCAGCAAGAATTTGCGCTGTCGGCTGGCTGATGCCGGCAGGCTCGCTGAACTGGTCAACCGTTGCAGCCAAAGCTGCCGTTGCGACAGACGCTACTCCCAGTGCAGGTATCACTGCGAGTAACGTCTTGATGGCACCCCGCCGGTGCCTGGGTACTCTGTATTGCACGATGAGTATCTCCCGTTCTTGAAGCAAAGCGAAAGGTTCATTACGGAGACGTCGATTGGAACGGAACGCACTCCGTTCCAAGAAACATCCTGGCGCGCAAACGGTCGATTGACAAGGAATGAGTTGAAGGACATCCGACTGACGATGGCGTACAAGTGAAGACAATTAGATTATTAGTGAATCATTCGTGATGCGTCGCGTCGGATTGAAAAATTTGCACTCGATCCGTCAAAGCGTTCGATACTCGCGCCGCCAAGCCTCGACGCGCTCCATCAGCCAGTCCCATGCTTCTTGTTCGCGCGGGCTTGCTGTCTTCTCAATCGCGATTTTAAGATATTTTAGTTCAGATTCGATTTTTTCGGCTGGCAACATTTTGAGCCGTGAAACAAGCACAGCGCATTCCAACACGGCGGCTTGCGCTCGATTGAACCCCTCCCAAGGGCGATGGTGCACAACGTTCGCAATGCGGCACACAAAGCGCGGGCGCAGCTCGTCTTCCTCTACGCGTTCGACCGCCAGCTCCCAGTGCGAGACCGTGTCTTCGAGAACGAAGCCGCTCACATTTTCGGCCGGACGTGTAGGCCAGCTCTTTCGGCCAGTGAGACACCCTGCAAAGACGCGCACGTCGTCGGTGTGATTGGCGACCGCAAACGGCACGGCCCGAAGATTATCGAGCGTCCGCGAAGGCTGAAACGGAGCAATCACCCACGAGTCACCTTCGGCAATGAGCCCTAAAGGTGCGATGTGAACCTCGCCGTCAGCGTTCGTCGTCGTCACGATCGTCTCGACGATCCGAGGCATCGCGTTTCTCCTTGCGGGCTGCTTTAAGAGTGGATCCTTCAGGTGTGTGACGGGTCAAATCCTCCGATTTGCGATCCGCTGCGACCCCCCAATCCAACGGGTTGTCTTGCGCATACCGCTTGCCCAACGCGCGCGCGATCTCTGCCTTTGCCAATTCGTAGCCGAGATAGAAGGCATGCGCGCCGTCACCCTCTACGCCGAGTTTTGGAAAGAGCTCAAACGGGTCCCCATCGACGTGATGACCGTCGCGGTTGTAGATGTGAATTCCGTCCTCCGCGGCCTCGATCCGGAAGTTTGCGTCACGAACGGCCTCTGCCGACTCAGCGACCTGCTCCGGCGTGACTTGGTAGGGCCGCAACTCGTGTAGCGACAGAAGTCCCCCGCCATACCCTTTGGGCAGGTTCTCGTCCTCGCGCGCGCGATACATAACGCGGCGCACGGCATCGTGCTCCTCCACGGTCTGACGCGTATGGGGCGAGACCTGCACGATCAGAACGTTTTGAATTCTGAGTTCAGAGCAGATACCAAGAAGGGCCGCCGTCACCCCTTGGCTATCGACGTCGGTGAGCTCCGTGAGGTTGCCCGTCCCCATCAAGATTTCGACATCAGGTCGCGCGCGCCGCAGCGCTGCGTACCGCTCCAACGACTTCATGAAGCCGAAGTGGATGGGATCAAGAACCGGATCGGCGATGTGCTTGATGCCAAGTGCATTCGCGCGATCGATCGCGCGCAAGAGCGAGTCCATATCGGTGTGCGGATTCGGGATGAGGATCGGCACCGCACTGGTGCCCTCGATCGCATCAAGCGAAAACTCGTCAAGGCTCAGCACGTAGTGCGCGCCCGCCTTCGCACCACGTGCCAGCTCGCTCACGTTCCCTGAATCAACGCTCACCGTCATGTCTTCAGACAGCAACCGGACAATCGTCTCCTCAAGATGCGGGAAAGGAATGCCCGGCTGACAACCAATATCGATGACGTCTGCGCCCTTTGCTTTCAGCTCGCGTGCCCGCGCAACAAGCTCATCAACCGTGAAGGCTGGCGCATCGACGATTTCAGCAAACAAACGGATGTCATGTTGGGATAAATCCGGCGGACCGCCCCCTTTTCCGAAATATGCCGGCAGGTCGACGATCTCATCGGGACCCCGCTCAAACGGAACTCCGTAGTGTGCCTCAAGACTCTCAAGATCCATACGCGTGCGGCCGGGGACGATTACACGGTCGGCATCGAGCGGCTCTTTCACCCGGTTGCGGACGATTGCCTCGGTCATCAACGCGGCAACCTTCACACCCACGTTTGTGATGTGCCACGTGCCGTTCGGCAGACCCATAGCGACCACGGTCTCTGTTAGCCGCGGTTCGGCCAATCGTCCGGTCAGGAAGAGGAGCTTGTGAGCCATTTCAGCCGCGCCTCGACCGCATGTTCCAGCGCGGCCATATCTTCGACCACGGTCGTATCCTCGAAGCTTTTCAGCTGCTCGGTATTCTCCAGGTCAATCCGGCGAGGATACACCTTCACCATGCCTTTGGGGGCCTCGGTATCGAGCTCCGGCGCGTTATCGCACGCAAACACGATTGTCGGCACGCGGCACTTGCCGGCTTGGGCGAAGACATTGGTCGCCAGGTTGTCGGAAATTCCGCAAACGCATTTTGCAACCGTGTTGGAGGTCGCCGGCGCAACAATCAGCGTATGGTAAACGCCGTAGTAGAAGTTACCGACGGGCGCGGCGCTTGCGGTCGTGTCCTTGTAAACCCGCGTATCAGGCGATAGCACGAAGTCCTGCCGGTACATCCGCACGACTTCTGCTGCCGCTTTCGAAACAAACACGTCAAGGTCCGGCAGACGGCGCATGATCGCGAGACTTTCCTTGAAGAAATGCCCCGACCCCGTCAGCACCCAGCCAAAACGGGGCGTTTTCACCTTTTCCTTTGTCATCTGCCCCGCGCGATAGCATGTGCCGGGGCCGTGCGTCGACCACCGCTTCCCGAC
>Ga0315534_1002758_pt1 | contig 11584 bp, 12 predicted proteins | sample SalMarSW160240MG_FD_203094 | JGI IMG/M metagenome (GOLD analysis project Ga0315534, IMG submission 203094) | Salt marsh sediment microbial communities from the Plum Island Ecosystem LTER, Massachusetts, United States - Salt Marsh Sediment SW1602-40 ... | reverse complement strand
GGTCAGAACCGTTCGAAGACGAGCCCGATCCACAGGTTTCGGCAAGTAGTCGAGGGCTCCCTGGCGCAACGCGGCGACGGCACTCTCGACCGCCGCGTGACCTGTCATCACGACGAACTCTGCGAGCTGAATCAATTCTTCGTCCGCGAGCAGGTCGAGACCGTCGCCGTCGGGGAGGACGAGGTCAAGCAGCACGACATCAGGCACCGCCTCGATCAGGGCTTCGCGCGCCTGTGCCACGGTGCCCGCCTCGCGCGTCCGATAACCCTCGCGAGTGACCAGCGAAGCCACGCTGGCGCGAAAATCTTCGTCGTCCTCGACGATCAGGGCGGAGAGTTCGCTCATCGAGTCGTCCTCAGGGCTAGGGATTGCGATTGAGCTCGAGCCAGTAGCGCGCGGCTTCCGCGAAATAGCGGCCGGGGCCGCGGGCATCAAAGTGCTTCTGGAGGAAGCTGTTGGCGCCGAGCGCATAGCTGCGCTGGATGTCCTCCTCTCGATCGGACGAGGAGACAACGACCACCGGAAGATCCGCAGTGCGGGGGTGCGCTCGAATCCGGCGGAGGACTTCCCAGCCGTCGACCCGCGGCATCTTCAGGTCGAGAAACACGACTCTCGGGAGCGGCAGTTCGGGGGAGCCGTCGTCTTCGAGACCCAATACCTGGAGGGCCTCCACGCCGTCGCCGGCGACGGTCACGGGCACGTCGAGACCCGCCCGATCGAGGGCACGAAGTACCACGTTGACCTCATTGCGGTCGTCCTCGACGAGGAGGATCGCACCTCGGCCTCTCACGGTACCGCCCGCCTGGGCAGCGCGAACGAGAAACGCGCTCCCGCTCCCGGTTGACCCTCCGCGCCGACGCGGCCCCCATGGCGGCCTACGATGCGGGCGACGATCGCGAGACCCACACCCGTTCCTTCAAACTCATCCGCTGAGTGAAGCCGCTCGAATAGGCCGAAAAGCTTCTCCGCAAAGCGCATGTCGAACCCCCGCCCATTGTCGGCAACATCGTAGATGCACTCCTCGTCATCGATGCGACCCGTCACGGTGATGCGCGGCTTCTCAGCGTCCCGCGAGTATTTGAGAGCATTGCTGAAGAGGTTGGCGAACACATCTCCCAGGAGCGCTCGATCCCCCGCCGTTTCGGGAAGGGGATCGATGAGGAACTCGACCTCGGGGCTGCCCTCGGCGGCGCGGACCTGCGCGAAGGTCTCCCGTGCGAGGGCGGTCATGTCGACCCGCTCGAGCGTCAGTGCGGCGCGACCGGCACGCGAGAGCCTGAGGAGATCCTCGAGCAGCTCCGTGGCGCGCGAAGCGCTGCGGCGAATTCGTGCGAGCAGCTTCATACCTTCAGGGTCGAGCTTCCGGTCGCGGAAATCCTCCTCGAGGATCGCGGCGAAATTGAGAATAGCTCCAAGGGGCGAACGGAGATCGTGAGAGACCGAGTAGTTGAACGCTTTGAGTTCTGTGACCGCCGCCTCGAGGGCCTGGGTGCGCTCCGCAACCTTGGCTTCGAGCTCCAGGCCCCGCTGTTCGAGCGTGCGATTGGTAGCAGCGAGAAAACGCGACTGGCGCAGAATCATCCGGAGTTGATGCACAACCACCGCCAAAACAATCGAGAGGAGCACTCCGGCGACCAAGAGATAGTGGGGGAGCACCGTCAAACGGGCCGCCGCCAAGGCGGGCGTCGGCCGGTAAACGACCTTCCACTCCCCACCCAGCGGCAGAACCATGGCCTCCTCGACCCGCCACCACTGTTGCCAGGGATCCGCGGAAGGGGTGCCGCGCGAGAAGATCTCCTCCCCCTCCCAGAACACGGAGAGGGCGTATCCCGGGGCGCGGGCTTCGAACACAGAGGAGAGAAACGCCGCGACGCGGAAGCGGGCGACGAGAACTCCGGCATGGCCCTCGCGGGTGGAGGCGGGCAAGAAGATGCGATAGATCACGGTCCCCGACGCATCTCGCTCGGGGCCCGAGAGGTAGGGCCCCTCGCCGCGGCGAACGTCATCGGCATCGAGCTCGATCTCGTGGGTGGACCCCCCCGTCCCCAAAGCCATGCGATTCCGGGGCTCGTCGAGATCCAGCCACGCGACACCGTCGAGGCCCGCCAATCGATCCACTTGGTGGTCGACGTGGGCGGTCCACTCGGCTACCGGGCGCAGTCCGAATCGGCTCCAGATCTCCGTCAAACCTTGGAGCACCTCGATCTGCTGCTCGAGCTCGCCTTCTACGGTCGCGTTGAGCTGGACCGCCGTTTCTCGGGTCGAATGGAGGATCTGCTCGCGGCGCTCTGTCACCAGGAGCGCCCAAAACACCAAGGAGAGTGAGATGCCGAGAACGGCAACCAGCAAGGGTGGCCAGAAATCACGATGATTCTTGAAGTTTTCCTCTTCCACCAGATCATTGTACAAATTACACGCTCCGGGGTCTGGTTCAGGCGACGAGACCGGAGGTGGCGCTGCCACTCTGTGGGCAGCAGGATTCGTGCCGTCGTTGGTAGTACAGAAAGCGCCGCTGCCTTCCGGAAGAGGGACTATCTTGCTCGCCTCTTCGCTACCAAAGGAGGCGTCCAATGAAGTGCTGGCTGGCGCTTCCGGTTGCGCTGTCTGCCCTCGTGGGCGCAGGGTGCTCGATGACCCCCGAAGACATCAGACCTGTGATGGTGCCAAGTTGTCCCCGCAGGAGATCGGGTCGGGCGGACTGGAGAAGGTGACTTGCGCGTGCGCCGCGGGCGGAATCATGACACGCACAGCACAAATTCCGACGGGCTCGAAGCAAGGTACTACCTGCGCGCAGTGAAGGCCGCCGCGCCCATCTTCGAGTTCGCGTGGAGCAACGATGCGAATCTCCCAGCGTCGCTGCCCCAGCTCCGCCGATTCCCAGACCGATGAGCCGATCCTTGCGGCGCGCCATTCGCGTGGCCGGACGAGATCCAGTCGTGGCGGGCGCCATGCTCCGCGTCGGAGGGCTCCTCGATCCACGGCACTGATGCGTCCACAAGTTGCGCGGCGCGTATTGCGCGGACAGCAAGAACCGGCCGGGATTGGCTTTCCGACGTGCTTCTCTATATCCACGATCTCACGATTCTGACGTTCGAAGATCAGACGCAGCTCCATCGTCTCATCTTCAGAACCGATCCAGACTTGGACTCGATTCCGAAATCAACGGCCGCTCTCGGAGGACGAATGAGCATCCTTCACAAGCTCCCCCTCGAATGTCGCCTCGCCCGGCAGAGGGGCAGGTCCGCGCGAGAGGAGGCCTTCCAGGACGACCCCGCGGCGGAGGCCTACGAGGAGGCGATCAACGCGATCAACTACGTGCGCGAGGAGCAGCGGCACGCGGTTGAGCGCGAGCCAGACCACGACGAGCTCGCGCGCCTCGTGCGCATCGAGAAGCTCGCCTTGGAGCTTGCCGACGCATGGCGGGCGTACATCGAAGGGAGGTCACAGTGAGGGTGAACGCGTCGCGATCCAGGAAAAAGGGATCGTCGCCGACCCGATCTTGGTGGCTTTCATTTGGTGCGGGCACGATGGCCCTGGCCATGCCTTCCGCATCCGATCCTTCGAGTTCGTCTCAAGCTGCCGCCAACACCGATTCCGGGGCGTTCGTATCGTCGAGCCTGCCGACCGGAAGGCGATCGTGTTCCGTGCGAGGAAGCCTCGAATCGCGATCATCGGCCGTCCCGACGGCCGGAGCGTATCGTGCGCGTGGCGCGCTTACCGTTTCGTCGCGCGGGTCATGAGAAAGTCTTGCCGGACCACGTTGTCGTGGAAGTATTGCGAGATCAGTTCTTCGAGCTCATCGCGAAACTCCGCGAGGCGGTCGGCGTCGTCGGCTAGCGATTCCACCAGATTCTTTACGGGACCGGCGTTGGTTTCATAGAAGAGCCGCGCGTGCGCGGGACTTAAGGCGGGAAACGTTATGCCGGCGTGGTCGAAGACCAAGTCCTTCACCGCCGCGCCCAGTCGCTCGCGGACGACTCGGGGATCACCCCACAAAACGGGTGAGACTGACCCTTCGGGAGGCGGAGGCCCGTATTTACCCAACACCGCGAACACGCGCCCGATGAAGAGATCGGGAGGCCAAGTCGAAAAAGCGATCGTGCCACCCGGCCTGAGCACCCGTAGCATCTCCCCGACCGCGATCTGCGGGCGCGGACCAAACATATGCCCGAACTGGCTCAGCACGAAATCAAAGCTCGCGTCCCCGCAGGGTAGATCCTCGACGTCGCCTTCCTGGAATTCGATGGTGACGGCGGCGACTGCGGCATTCTCTTTCGCTCTCGTCAGCAGCGCCGGGGTGAGGTCGACCCCGGTGACGGTCGCACCAAGCCGCGCCGCGGTAACCGCCACAACACCGGTTCCGCAGCCGACGTCGAGGACACGGCTGTTGGGTTGGACTCCAGCGAAGCGGACGAGTAGCGGGGCCACCAAGCCTGTCATGAGCTCGAAGGGCACGAACGTGGCCCAACCTTCGCGCGCGGCCTCTTTCATCTTGCTGAAGGGATCCATCTGACTTCTCCGCTGCCCGGTGGGACGATCGTGAGGCCCATTGCTGCTAGCTCGCTCAAAACTGGTCGTACCCTTCGAGCGCCTTCGCCGCACGATAAAGCGCAACACCGCCGGGGTGACGATTCATCGCTTCTCTCCATTTGGCCGCGATGCGTCTGGCGAGCCGGGTTGTTCCGTATAAAGTTTACCAGCTCCCCGATCGCCGCTCAGATCCCGAGATCCCGCAGCCTCGCATCGAATTCCCGGGCCGCGACCTCGTCGCGCTCGAGGAGGGTGTGGCCGGGGGTTGCCGAGCTCGGGCTTCCGTAGATCTCAAGCGCCGAGGGCGTCGTCCGGCGAATCGGGCGCCAGGCGCGAGAACTCGGTGGTCAAGGCGAAGCTCACCGAGAGCACGACGGGGCCCAGGAAGATTCCGATCAGGCCGAAGCTCGCAAGGCCGCCGATGATGCCCACGAACACCACGAGAAACGGGATCCGGCCCCGTTCGCTGATGAGCAGGGGGCGCAGGAGGTTGTCCATGCTGCCCACGACGAGAAGACCCCACAAGGCGAGCCCGGCCGCGGCGATCCAGCGCCCGGAGAGCGCCAGCCAGGCCGCGGCCGCGACGCTGACGGCGCCGGCGCCGCCGGGTAGCACCGAGATCAACGCGGCCACTGCGCCCAGTGCCACGGGCGAAGAGACGCCGGCCACCGCCAAGCCGATGCCGGTGAGGATGCCCTGGACCAGCGCCGTTCCGAGGAGCCCGAAGATGACGGCGCGCACCGAGTCCCCCACGCTTTCGAGGAACCGCGCGGGCGCGATGGGGAAAAGGAGCGGTGCCAGTCGCCGACCGATCTGGATCAGGCGCTCACCCGACAGATAGAACGAATAGAGACTGATCATCGCCACACCGAAGCGCAAGGCGTTCCGCACCACGCCACCCGCCACCGCTACGGCGCGCTGCGAGAGCTCCGAGGCGGCCCGCCCGAGCCAATCCTCCACCGACCCGGGGTCCAACGGCGCCGCTCGAAAGAAGCTCAGAATGCGCTGCACCAGGGCGTTCTCCGTGAGCGCAGGGGAAAGCGGCACCCCCGTCTCGCGCCAGGACAACACCGCGCGACCCAGCGCCGTCACATCGTCGGCCAGTGCTACTAGAAGTAGTGCGACGGGAATGCCGATGCCTACCGCAACACCCGCCGTGAGAACCGCTGCCCACAACTTGGGCCGCCGCGCGCGACCCGGCAGGCGGCGATAGATCGGCCAGGTGGCGTACGCAAGAATCGCACCCCAGGCGAGTGCGGTCAGGAACGGCTGCAGTACCACGGCGGCGGTCGCGATCAGCGCCGCCGCCGCCGCGACCCGCGCGGCGACAAGCCCGAGGCGAGGCCCGGGAGCCCTCACGGCCGGTTTCGGTTCGGAGGCGGGCTGGCTTTCCGGAAGGTCGTTCTCCACGTGGCCCTTAGTGTGACGGGAACGGGGGCACGCGAAAGGCTTCAGGGGGCGCCGGGTACCCCTGCGATCCCGAAGCGGCGATGACACGCCGAGCAGCTCTCGATCAAGGTCGCTGCCTGCGCGCGCAAGGCGGGGGGGGAAAGCTGAGGCGCTTGTTCGGAGAGCCTGCGGGCGTTGCGCTCGAGCGCCTCCGCCTGGCGCGCGAACGCGCGGCGGTCGTCCTCCGTAAGCTCGAGATCCGCCGCCGCCGCAGGGAGCTGCTCGGCCGATGCCGCAATCGCCGCCGCAACCCGCGCGACGTCGTAGAGGCGGCTCGCGCGCTCCTGCTCAAGGTCCATCGCCTGGGGCAGGCGATCCATCGAGAGCCGTCGCAACGCGCGCATCTGGCGCACGAGCTGTTCACTTTGGATGGCGTGTGCGGCCACCGGTGGTTCTGCCGCTGACGGGGGCGCCGCAGGCGGTCGGGGGGCGCGCGCGCAACCCGCAACGAGAGACGCGAGCGCCGCCAGAGCCGCGAGGCCGTGCAGCGCCGCCATCAGAAGGTCACCCGGAAGCGCAGCACACCCACCACGGCGTCGCTCGCATCGTCGTTTCCGCCCGGATCGATGATGTATTGGAGATCGGGCGTGACGTGAAGCCAAGGCAGGAGCGCGGCGCGATAGTACACCTCGATCCCGCCCTCCCCTTCGAATGCCCGGTCGATCTCGCGGCGAAAAGAATCAGAGCCCTCCGCGACATAGCCACCGACCGCGAAAACGTCTCCATCACGGGTCGGCACGAGCCCCTGGTATTGAAACCCCAGCGAGCCAAACCACTCGATGCGATTCACGTCTTGATCCGCGTAGCCCATCCGCCCGAAGAACCCGAGGCCCTGGCCGAGTTCGCCGCCCTCATTCCAGACGAGCTGGTCGAGACTCAGATAGGCACCGAAATGGCCGCGCTGCGTCTTCGAGCGGGTCGGACCGGTTTCGCTGAAGACGGGCTTCCTGGCGCCGTCGCGGAAGAATCCCAGGCGGTAGGTTCCCGGCAGCGACCCGGCCCCTCCCAGGCCGCGGAGCTTGAACGCGAACTCCAGATAGACGGTCAAACTCTCGAAGTTGTCGAAGGCGGTGTGGAAGCCGGCGTTGCGTGGCTTGTTGTCCGCGTCGATGACCCCGCCGGCCAACTCGAGCCAAGGAGTCGGATAGAGGATCGCGACGGAACCGAGTGCGTTGGGAAGCGGCACGACGGGATTATTGTCCAAAAAGGTGGAGGAAAACTGCTTGTCCTCGTTGTTCGCATAGGCGTTGCGGTCGAATACGGTTTGCGCTTCGAGGAACCCAGCGCGCAGGAGAAAGCGGTCGCGCCAAAAACGCTCTTGCAGCCAGAGCTGATCGATATAGATGGCCTCGTCGAAATCGGCGTCGTCGATGGGATCGGAGAGCGCACCCACGTCCGCGTTGATGCTTCGAGCGTACTGACCCTTGACCTGAAGGAGTAGCTCTGGACCCGACCGGCCGAGCCAGGGCTCCAAATCGGCGAAACCGATGAGGTCGTAGCTCCCATCGTGACCTGTCGTCACGCGGGAGTCGGCGCCCCCGTGCGGGTTCCAGCCGAGCGATTGGTTGTAGAAGAGTTGTACGCTTACCCCTGCCTGCTCGGCCCAACTCCTCCACCCACCCGGGTCGTCGAAGAGACGATCCCCGTGCAGCAAATGGTCCCCCACTTGCTGCACGCTCGAACGGGGGGCGGCGTCCGGGCCCGACGCTCCTGTCGCGTGAGTCGCTGCGAGCGCCATCAGCAGCGCGACGGCCCCGATCGGCACGCCTTTGGCGCCGGCCGAGACGACCGAACCCAGGTGGATGCTGTACGCGCCGAGCCTCCCCATCGAGCCCGCGACAGTACCGCGCCGGCGCCACTTCGGCGCCTTCGGTCACGAGCGCAGATGACAACGATGCGCGTCGCGCCCTACCCTGGGCACACGATGCCGACGTCCCAACCCCGTCAATCGACCGAGCGCGACCTGCGCCGGCTGAAGCCCATTCTCAAGTTCATGAATCAGGCCAACATCCTGCTGTTCCGGAGCACCGGGGGGGTGCTCGGGAGTTGGTTGCCGGGAGGCGCTCGAATCGGCTTGCTGACAACCACCGGCCGCAAAACCGGCCAGAGGCGCACTGCCGCGCTGCTCTATTTGCGGGACGGGGAGCGGATCGTGCTTGTGGCCTCCCAGGGCGGGATGCCCCGGCACCCGATCTGGTTTCTCAATCTCGAGGCCGATCCGAAGGTCGAGTTCCAGACCGGCTCGACGCCACAGCCCTACCGCGCTCGCCGCGCCAACGCGACGGAACGCGCGAGCTACTGGCCGCAAATCTGCGAGCTCTATTCCGGGTACGAGACCTACCAGCGGCGGACCGACCGGGAAATTCCGCTCGTGATCCTCGAGCCCGCCGGATCCCCGTAGCCCCGCGTTAGATGTGTCCCGCGGCGAGGCCTCGGGCGATGACCAGACGCTGCACCTCGCTCGTGCCCTCGTAGATCTGCAAGACCCGCGCGTCGCGGTAAAGCTTCTCCACGGAGTGATCGCGCAGGTAGCCGTACCCCCCGTGGATCTGGATGGCATCGGAGGTGACGCGCTCGGCCGTCTCGGACGCGAACAGTTTGGCCATCGAGGCCGCCGGAGGCGGCGCCGTACCCGCGTCTTCCAGCGCGGCGGCGTGCAGCGTCATCGCCCGGGCCGCTTCGACCCGGGTCGCCATATCGGCCAGCCGGAAGGCGACCGCCTGGTGCTCGATAATGGGTTGGCCAAACGCCACGCGCTGACTCGCGTAGGCAGTGGCGGCCTCGAGAGCGGCCTGGGCGACCCCGACGCCTTGCGCCGCGACGCCGATCCTCCCGCCGTTCAAATACGACAGCGCGATCTTGTAGCCCTCGCCCTCCTTCCCGAGCACGTCTTCCTCGGGAATCTCGAGATCCTCCAACACCACCTGGCAGGTGTCGCAGTTGCGATGGCCGAGTTTCTCTTCCAGCCGCGCGACCCGATAGCCGGCGGCGTCCGTGCGGGCCAGAAAACAGGTCATCCCGCGCTTGCCGGCCGCGGGATCGGTGACGGCGACGATCATGGCGACCGACGCACTCCGGCCACCCGTCACGAATTGTTTCGTTCCCCGCAAGACGAAGCGATCCCCTCGGCGTATGGCGCGCGTCTGCAACTGAGACGCGTCGGAGCCGGCCTGCGGTTCGGTTAGCAGGAAGCACCCGCGCTGGGCACCCGCGGCCAGGGGCCGCAGGAATCGCTCCCGCTGCGCATCGTTTCCGTAGTCGCGAAGCGCAGCGCACACGGGCGAATTGCTGACGTTCATCAGATTGCACACACCGCAATCGGCGCCGGCGATCGCTTCGGTGACGAGCGCGTAGGAAACGAAGTCGAGGCCACTCCCATCCCACCGCTCGGGGACGAGCATGCCGAAGAAGCCGAGTTCGCCCATCCGACGGAGGACCGCTCCGGGTACACCCCCGGTTTCCTCCCACGCCCCCGCGTGGGGCGCGATCGCGGTCGCCGCAAAGCGGCGCGCCTCATCGCGGACCATTTGTTGGGCCGGAGTCAGGAGCATCGGCCTTAAGGTAGGGCGCGTGGGGGCGTTCGAAATACCCGGGCGGGGCGGCCGGCGCGGGGTTCCCAACATCAGGGGCGGGGACGCCCTTGCCAGGTTTTCATCACGCGATGGGCATAGCGGCGGCTCTCGTAGGGAATATTGCCGGAAGCGACGCGGCTGGGACCGGCGTTGTAGGCCGCCAGCGCTTGGGGCCAATTGCCGAAGCGATCGTGCATGGCCCGCAGGTATCGCGTCCCGGCGAGGATATTCTCGCGCGGGTCGAAGGCACATTGGACGCCGAGCTCCTGAGCCGTGGCCGGCATCAGCTGCATGAGCCCCTGCGCCCCGCGGTGGGAGACCGCGTTCACCTGGAAATTGCTCTCGTGACGGATCACGCTGCGAATCAAATCGTGGTCCACCGCGTAGCGCCGCGCGGCATCGCGGATCGCGCGATCGATCCGTCGATGACGCTGCGCGGCAGTGCTCTGCCACGGCGACTCCAGCGTGCAACCCTCTTCGGGGTTTCGGCGCGGGTTCCGGTCACGGGCCTCGCGCCCGGTCGGCGCGAAAGGCCGAGCGTTCACGAGCGCCTGCAGGGCGGCCAGGCGGCGCTCAATCGCCTCGTCGGACCGGGCGGAGTGCGGCGCCAGAAAAACGCTCGCGAGCACCAGCGCGAGGGCACGGCATCGCCGATCGCTTGCGCGGGGCACGGACCGCACTCCGGCTAGCTCGCGGCGGGCGCGCGGTCGGCCAGCGAGGCAATCGCGCCCAGATCAAACACCAAGTCGAAAGGCACCGCCGTTCCGTCTTCGCGACGTCCGCTCTCCAGGCGGATCCGCAGCCCGCCATCTTCCCCGCGTTCGTAGCGGCCCAGCAGTTCGCGATAGTGGTCGTGTTGATCGCCCCGTTGAGCCAGCTCGTGGGCGATCCCGCCGAAAAGTCCCGCGTCGATGGAGCGGGGCACCACCATCATGACCACGGCACCCGCGCCGAAGCGCTCGCGAGCACCGCGCGCCACCTCGCGCAAGGCGGGCTCTTCCGTGTAGTCGCGCGCGCGGGGCGAGAAGGTTCCCTCCGGCGCGCTCTCCCGAAAACTCCGGGACGCGAGATCCCACTCGCCGACGATCCGCCGTTGTCGCACGACGACGAAACGGGCGCCCAAGCCCTGCATTGCCTGGGCGTAACTCAGAAAGCTCGGGAACTGGTCGTAGCTGCAACTGAGCGCGGGAAAGCTCCCAGCACGCTCGAGCAAGGCGGCGCCCTCGCTCAGCGCGGCCTCGGTCACCGCCACCGCCGACGGCTCCGCAGCAGGCGTCGGGGCGGCGACGGGCGGAGCCGCGTCCGACTGGCGCGGCTCGACGGTCACGCGCGGATCGCTGCGTTCCGGTTCCGTACGCGTTGTCAGGACGCCCCATGCCAGGTACGCCGCGATCCAGACTACCACGGTGCCACGGCACAAGACCGCGAGGAGCGTCTGGCCCCACTTCATCGGTGTTCCTCCGTCACTCGAGGGCGCGATTGCGCTCGTAGAGAGAAATCATGCGGCGCACCAAGTCAGCGGAATCGCCGTCGGGCTCCGGGGCAGCCGTCTCCCACATCGCCACCGGCTCCTCGCTGGGCAGGAGCTCCTCGGTCGCGGGCGGCTCTTCGGTACTCGCGGCTGCCGCTTCCGCGACGGTCGCCGCAGGCTCGCTCTCGGGATCGCGCTCGAGCAGTGAGGAGAGGTCGAGTTGCACGGTGCGGGCGCGTGGAACAACCGGCGCCTCCCACAACACGCGCGGATTGAGTACCCGGATCACATAGCCGGCCCCCGCCAGCGTCGCGGCGATCGCGATCAGGAACACGGCGGTGAGACGAATCACGGTACGTCCTCCTCCTCGGACGAGCTCTCGTAGCCCAGCTGGATGTCGGGAACGCCGGCTGCATGGGCAATCGTGATGACCCGCGAGAGCGCAGTGGGCTCCGCGCGGATCAGGACCGCCACCGGCGGGTCGGCGCGGAAACGCGCCTCGAGGGCACTGAAATCGAGCGCCTCCTCTCCCAGGTACAGCACAAGACCCGAGGGCCCGTCC
>Ga0315534_1002757_pt1 | contig 11585 bp, 8 predicted proteins | sample SalMarSW160240MG_FD_203094 | JGI IMG/M metagenome (GOLD analysis project Ga0315534, IMG submission 203094) | Salt marsh sediment microbial communities from the Plum Island Ecosystem LTER, Massachusetts, United States - Salt Marsh Sediment SW1602-40 ... | reverse complement strand
CATTCCCTCGATCCCCCGCCAGAGCTTGTAGATGACAATCACCAGGGTCGGCAGCAGGGCGCCGACCAGGGCGCCGACCACCGCATCGAGCCACCAGGTGTAGCCGCCGAGCCAGGAAAAGAAGATCCCTACGACAATCGAGGGATAGGTGAGAACGTTGGGAAGAATCTGGTGGTCGAGATCGATGAGTCCCAGCGCGAGCGAGACCCAGGCGAAGATCAACACCTCGAGCCCGATCACGCTGATGCCCCAGCGCGCCACCGTGGCGACCGCCAGCAGCCCGGCGGCGAGCTCGACCAGCGGATAGCGAATCGATATCGACGCCTGGCACCGGCGACAGCGGCCGCGAAGGACCACCCACGAAAGGAGCGGAATGTTGTCGTACCAGCGAATTGGTGTCGAGCAGGCCGGGCACGATGACGGTGGCGTCTTCACGACCGAGATCTCTCGCGGCAGCCGGTAGACCAAGACGTTGAGAAAGCTCCCCACGACCGTCCCCCAGACAAAGGCGAAGGCGTAGACCATCACGAGCGGCTGTGCGAACACATCCATCTATAGAGATCCTCCTGCTGCCGCACCATTAGATCGCGGTCGAAGCCTTCGAGACCCTCCCGTGCCGCCGCCGCCATGCGCCTCCGCAGATCCGGGTCCGCCAGCAGCTGGTCAATCGATTGGGCGAGGCCCTTGATATCTCCGGCCGGAGCCAGCAATCCGTTGTCTCCCGAGCGTACCACCTCGACCGTGCCGTCGACCGCGGTCGCTACCACCGGCACCCCGGCCGCCAGCGATTCCACGACCGAGCACGGCAGACCCTCGTGGCGCGAGGTCAGCACCGAGATGGCGGTCGCGGCCAGGAGCCCCGGAACATCATCCCACCAGCCGGCGAAGATCAACCGGTCGGCGACTCCCAGCTCACGCGCGAGCTTTTTTGCGGGCTCGCGCAGGGGCCCATCACCGACCATCACGAACCAGGCGTCCGGATGCTGCTCGCGGACAGCGGCGGCGACGCGGACGAAATCGAGCGGCGCCTTCTGGGGCTTGAAGTTGCCCACCTGAGTCACCATCGGAGGACCAATCGGAATGCCCAGTCGTTTTCGGACCGCATCACCGCCGGCGGCGGCGCGGAAACGATCGAGATCGATCCCGGCCCTGATCACCGTCACCTTACCGGGTGGGAAAAGCCCGATCTCGATGCCGCGGCGCCGATCGGTCTCTGACACCGTCACGAAATGGTCGGTGAACCGGGCCATCGTCGTCTCGGCCACCCGGTATATCCACCTCGTCGGTGCCGCCTGCAGCGGGGTAAAACCGAAGCCATGCACCGTATGCACCGCCGGCACGTTCTCCAACCGAGCCGCGAGACGGCCCAGGATCCCAGCCTTGGATGAGTGGGTGTGGACGACCTTCGGCTGAAAAAGGCGCACCGCCGAGCGTAGGGAGACGAGGGCACGGAGATCCGTTATCGGCGCCACCCGCCGGACCAGGGTCGGCACCGGGAAGCGCTCGAGATCAGAGATAGCCGCCGCCTCGTCATCGAGGCGGTCCCCGGGACCCCAGGCAAGAGCAACGTCGAAGGTTGCCCGATCGAGCTTTTTGGCGGTGTGCAGCACGATCCGCTGAGCGCCGCCGAGCTCGAGTCGGGTAATGGCGAGGAGGACCCGGATGCGCTCTGTGGCGCTCACTCCGACAATTCCTATCCAGCGCCGCCGAGGCTGCGCGCGGCCCGCATGCCGTCGAGGACGGCGTCCTCCATCGCCGAGTACTTCCAGTCTGCCCAGCGCCCGGCGAGCGTCACTTGGTGCTCGCGCAGGAACCCGCGCAACAGCGCCACCGCCTCACGTCGGCGGTGGTCAAAGACGACATATGCCGGATCGATGACCGTCACCCTGCGCACCCGCACCGCCCCCTCGTCGAGGAGCCCGACCCCGGCCAGGGCCCGCTGGGCGGTGGCCGCAAGGGCCTCCACGTCGCCCTCGCCAGGGTCCAGACTGACCTCTATGGACACGGTATGGCAACCCGCAGGAGCGAGGTCGCCGTGGTTCGACGGGAAGCCGACCCGATAGAAGGGCAGCTCCGGATCGGGGAAATAGAGCCAATGCTCAGCGCTCGGCGCCGGACCCCCGACGCCGAGGGCGAGATTGAGCACGCGCACCCAGCGCAGGGCACGCCTCGCCTCCGCGACCTCTACTGGCGGAGGGCCAACGAGGCGGTCGATGAGGGCAGGGAGCGAGATCGTCGACACCAGCTTCCGCCACTCCAGATGTTCGCCATTAGCAAGTTCTATCCAACGATCCTCGAGGTGGACCCGCGTGACCTCGTTTTCGAGCCGAAGACGGCTCAATCGGTCAGCGATACCGTTCGGAATCAGGCTGATGCCGCCCTTGACGGGGTAGCGGAAGGTGGCGTTGTATCCGACATCCCCGTCGTAAAGACCGAAGGCACCGTTGACCACCTCTTCGAGCTTCGGTTTCGGCACATAGCGCCCGACCCAGTCAAGGCTCAGCTCGTCGGGGCGGGCTCGATAGAGTTTACTGTTGTAGGGGAAGAAGAAATGCTCTGCGAGGCCTTCTCCAAAACGATCCAATACCCAAGCCCGGAAGTCACCGGGCTCTTCGGCCGTCTCATTCACCCACGCACGCACGAAGCCGAGCAGACAGTCACGCCGCACCTCCGGCGCAAGGCCGTGAGTATTGATCTGCACCGGGTACGGAGTCGTCCGGCCACCGATGACCACGGCCGCCCGCCGCCCGTGGACCTCGAGCTGCCCCCACAGACCGAGATCTTCGAGATAAGCCGCAGTCTCGGGTCGTGCAACGTGCAGCAGGTGACCGGTGTAGTCAAAGACGAATCCGTTGTCTGACAGGCTGCGGCAGGCGCCACCCGGTTCGGATTCGCGCTCGAGCACCACCGTGGGCGTTCCCTCGCGCTCCAACTGCTCCGCAGCCACCAATCCGGTGAGGCCGCCGCCGATGATCAATACCGGCTTCATCACGCCTCCATCGGCACCAACGCCAACCACGCCAGGAGACCGATGACGGTGACGCCAACGACCCCTGTGACGACGAGGGTGGACACGGGGTCGAGAAAGAGCACCACCAAACCGATGGCGCCAAAGACCACCGCCACCGCGTAGCTGACGAAAACCGTGCCTGCGGTCCAGCCATCGAGGCGGCGCCGCATGCGGAGGGGGAAGTGGTCGGAGCTCCCGTGGTAGATCTTGCGGCCCGCCTTGATCCTGAGCACCATCACGTAGACGGTGTCGATGATCGGCACGGCAAGGATATAGAGCGGCGCCAGCCAACCAAGGGAATTGTGCGTGGTGTAATCCATCACCATCGCCAACGCACCGAGCGTGAGGCCGATGAAGAGACTGCCGCAGTCACCGAGGTAGATGGTTGCAGGATAAAAGTTGAAACGAAGGAAGCCGAGCAGGGCGCCGATCAGGGCAACGGTGAAGGCGGCAACCATCAGGCGACCGTTGAGCAGCGCGACCACCAGCAGGAAGGTCGCGGAGATGACCGCGAGACCGCTTGCCAGCCCGTCCATGATGTCCACCAGGTTGAAGGCGTTGGAGAGCCCTACCAGCCACACAACTGTGACGACGAGCCGCAGCCACCACGGCATGATCGCGACCTGGATCATGATCCCAGATTTGACGAGGACGAAGACTGCCACCACCTGGCCGATTGCTTTTGGCTTCGGCGTCAGCGCTCCGAAATCGTCGATCAGACCGACCGTGGTTACGATCGTCGACGCGAGCAGCAGGGCCAGCAGCTCCTGGTCGAACTCAAAGGTCATGCCGATTGAAAGGAGGAAGGCGATGAAAACCGCGAGTCCACCGAGGTAGGCAACCGGCTGCTGATGGTTCTTGAGCGCGCCATCGGGCCGGTCGACGACACCGAAGCGCAGCGCCGCCTCGCGCGCTATGGGGGTCCCCACGATGGCAAGGAAATAGGCGAGAAAAAAGCCGAGGAAAAGTCGGATCGTCATGGCAGCTCGTGCAACCTCCGTCGGCGGCCTCGGCTCCGGTTCCTCCACTCGTTCATCACCAGCGGCCACCGCCGCCGCAGATGCCCGACGAGGGACGGGCGGCGCACGGCGCCGGCCACCACCAAACTCGGATCCCACACCAAGAGTAGGGGGAGGCGCCGCACGAGATCAAGGGGGTGGAGGTGTCGGATGAGGGTCATCCAGCGGTTGGTGAGGACACAGGCCTCGAGCTCCGGCGGTCGTCGCCATCTCAGCGGGCCTCTGCCGGAGGCGGCGCCGGCGCCGCGGCGGTGTGTTGCCACTGCATCCGGGCAGCTTTGGATCCGCCAACCCGAATTGATCAACCGCCACCCCAGTTCGAGGTCTTCCCAAAAGCAGAAGTAGTGCTGCGCCCACGGCCCGTTGGCGTCCGCCACCGACGCCAACGCCTGTTGGCGGAACACCGCCAACGCGCCACATGCAGCCAGCACGTCGGCAGTCTGCCTCCGCTCGGCGGTGAGTGGCTCGCCATAGCCGCGGTCGGAGACCTCCAATGACCACGGGCTCAAGACCTGACCGACGCTATCCACCGTCTCGCCGTCGGATCGCATCAAGAGTGGAGCGACGCCCGCCAAAGCGTCGTCCTGTTGCAGCGCATGTGCAGCTCGCCGCAAGCAGTCTTTGAATACAACAACGTCGGGGTTGAGAAAGACGAGGTGCTCGAAGTCGCCGCCGAGCTCACGATATCCCCGGTTACAGCCGCCGGCAAAACCACTGTTGACCTCCTCGACCACTAGTTTCACGCGGGCATCGTCGAAGCCTCGGACCAGGTCGCGGCTCTGGTCCCGCGAGGCATTGTCGACAACGATTACCCGTTCGAGGCCGTCCGCATCTCGGAGCGCCTCGAGACAGGCCGGGAGATCCTCGGCGGAGTTGTGGCTCACCACCACCGCACCGATGGTCATTGCGATCCTCCTGTTTGAGACGAAAAGCTCGGCAGGCAGGGCATCATTTGATTATAAGGGCTTGCGGCTTGAGGCTTGGGGCCTGAGGCGCTGAAAACGGCGGCGGGGTAAGAAAAGAGCTGCGACAATGGATGGGATGGTCAAAGGCTGGAAAGGTCTGGCGAACTGGCTGGCGACACGCGGGCCGCTGCAGATCCTTCTCTTGCTCGCGGTTGTCGCCGCGCTCCTGTCGCCAGCGCTGCGGGCCGGGTTCCTGTGGGATGATTTCGATCAAATCGTCAACTCCACCACCATCGGCGACCCCTCTCGCATCCCCTTCTTCTTCACCCACAACGTCGTCCAGTCCGCCGGCGGCGAGGGCCGAGGCGCCGACGGCGTCGACACCTACCGGCCACTGTTCATGGTCGCCCTGGCGGCGGTTTACCGGATCAACGGGCCCGATCCGTTCTGGTTCCATCTGGCGGTGCTGGCCGCCCACCTCGTGGTATGCCTGCTGCTGTGGTTTCTCGGCGTTCGCTGGCTCGAATCTCGGCCGGCGACCGCAGTCGCGGTCCTCTTCTTCGCCTTTCACCCGGTGACCGCCGAGGCCTATCTGTGGTCGTCCGCCCTGCCCGAGCCGTTGGCGGCGATCGGGCTTCTGGGGGCGATTCTGATCCTTGACCGCCGCGTCGGAGAGCATCAGAACGGGCCGCGCATCTGGGTTGCCTCGGTCGCGGCGGGGCTCGTGTTCTTCACCGGTCTCTTTGCCAAAGAGGTCGTGCTGGCGGCATTACCGGCTCTCGGCCTCTACCTGGTCGTCGCGCGCGGTGTTCGGCTGCGGTACCTGGTTCCGGTTGCGGTTTCCGGTGTCGTCTTCATTCTCCTGCGAACCGCCGCCCTCGCCGGCCTGCAAGCGACCGGGGTCGACTCCGCTCAGCGGTTGGCCGCCCTCAAGGTCTATCCGGCTCTCGTCGTGGATGGTCTCGTCGCGATGCTCACCATGCAACCGATCGGCATTCGCCATCTCTCGTGGGAGTACGGATCTCTAGGGTGGGGCGCAAGCGCAGGAGCAGGCGCCCTTTGCCTCGTATTGCTGATGGCCGCAGTCAGACTTCGGCGAACCCTGCCGTTGGTGCTCGCCGCGGCACTCACGACCGGGTCGATGCTCCTCCCGATCGCTCTCGTGACGACGGTCCCGGGTTGGGGCGGTTTCGGACGCTATCTCTACCTGCCCCTGGCAATCACCGCCCTCGCGCTGGCCGAGCTCGGGCTGTGGGCCAACCGTGCGCTCGCGATCAGAGGACCCCGCCTGTGGTGGGCTGTGCCGCTGATCGTGGCGACCGCGTTGGTCGTCGAACAGGTCGGTTTGCGGCACGCCCTGTGGGTCTACGCCAACCAGGAAAACCTCGCCCGCGCCGCGATCGAAATCTTCCCCGACGGGCCTGACGGCTGGGAATGGCTGGGCAACGTTTATGTCGAAAAAGGAGATCTCGAGGAGGCGCGGGAGTGTTTTCGCAAGGCCACGGAGAGAGGGCCGGAACTGTTCCGTCCGCGCCACAATCTGGCGGCTGCCCTGCTCTACACCGGCCGTCCGGCTGAAGCGCTCGAGCAGCTCGACATCCTCGATTCGCTCCACCCCCGCACCGCACCCGGATCGAAGGTAGCGATCCTCGCCCTGATGGAGCTCGGTCGGTGGGACGAGGCTGCGACGCGCCTCGTCGACAGCCTCGACCGAGACCCGGGCGATCCTGGTCTGGCCGAAGCTGCCATCAGACTCCTCGCCACCCACCCACACCCTGAGAGGATCCGAGAATGGTTCGCCGCCGAGCTCGAGCGACCTGAGCACGCCGGCGCCGCACAGACGATCGGCCCGATGATTTCAAGCCAATATTGACGTTGCCGCCTCGAGAACCGCCTCCATCCGCTCGACGTGAAGCGCTCCGCTGAATTTCTTGCGGGCGCGTTTCCGACCCGCCTCACCCAGTCGATTGCGGAGGACCTCATCGCCAGCCAACTCGAGAATTGCTCGGGAGAGATCTTCAACATCGCCGGGTCGACACAGAAGACCAGTCTCGCCGTTGACCACCATTTCCGGCACCCCGCCGTCATCGTAGGCCACCACCGGTCGCCCGGCGGCCATCGCCTCCATGACCGCCCGCGGCAGCGGATCGGGCCACAGGGTCGGCAGGGCGAGCACATCCACCGCCGCCAGAAGCTCCCAGATCTCCGGCTGCGGCGGCACCAGGTGAATCCGCCCGGCGGCCGCGCCGGCCGCAATCTCGCCCTGCAGCTGGTCGACAAAGGAGGCCGGGCCGTGGCCGGCGATCAGGAAGTGCAGCTTCGAGTTTTCAGCTCCGGCAGAGTGTGCCGCGTATACCAGGTCGAGGGCTCCCTTATGGGCCACCAGTTGACTGAAGAGCCCCACCACGATGGCTTCCTGCGGCAGATTGAAACGGTCCCGGAGCGCCACCCCATCGAAATCATCCGTTGGATGATCGACGCCGTTGTGGACGACCTCCACCCGCTCATCCAGGCCCTCGTTCCGGACCCACGCCGCCACCGCTTCGCTGACCGCCACGATGCGGGTGGCATCGGCGCGCAGCCGGCTCGCAAACCAACGGCGCCGGTGACCCGGCGGCAGGATCTCGCGCAGATGCCACACCACCGGAAGACCCAGGGCTCGAGCTGCTGCCGCGCCCCGCAGGTGCGACAGGCAGTTGACGTGGACGACATCCGGTTCGAGCTCGGACAGCCACGCACGCAGCCCCCGGCTTCCGGGGTCGGGCCATGCGTAGCGCAGGCCGCGTGCCGCCTGACGCCACAGGGGCTGCGGCCCGTACTGGACGAGCCAGCACTGTCTGACAGGCACTGATATCACCGACACCCCGCCGGCTTCGAGCTCTTGACTCAAGGCCCACCGTCCGGGGGTAGCCACCGCAACCTCGTGCCCGTTGGCTGACAGCCCGAGGGCGAGCAGGGCGAGAGATCGCTCAGCGCCGGTCGGCGCCGTCGCCGACGCGAGGTGGGAGAGCAGCGCAATTTTCATCGCCGCCCCCCTCGATCGAGCCAGCGCGACAACACCATCAGCGACCACAGGGCTCGCCCGTGGTCGTGCCCCCCCGCGAGATGCTCATCGACGAGACGTGAGACCTCGACCACCCGCAGGAAGCCCAGACCCGCCACATTCGCCGGCGACAGCTGATCGGTCAGCGCCGGACGCAGGGGACCACGCAACCAGGCGCCGATCGGAACCTCGAAGCCGCGTTTGCGGCGCAGGGAACCCGCCTGCGGGAGAAGACCAGTGGCGACGTCGCGGAGAAGGATCTTGTCTCGCCTCATGGTCTGCTTGAGTCGCCCCGGCAGGGTGAGGACAAGGTCGACGACCTCGTTGTCGAGGTAGGGGACTCGGACCTCGAGCGAGTGCGCCATCGACATCCGATCCACCTTGGGCAGGAGATCGCCGGGCAGGAAGGTGCAGCGGTCGGCTTCGAGGCGCCCGTTGACCGGTTCGATATCCGCCCATCCATGCCAGCTGTCATCGAGCTCTCGGTATATGGCCTCGAGCTCCGCCTCGCTCGCAGCCCGGGACGCGGTCAGCCGCTCGATCTCGGCAGCGGAAAAGACCCGTCCCCAGTCGAGCTGCCGCGTGAGACCCGGAGCCATTCGCAACCTGCGCTCGAGACGTTCAGACAGCGGCCTCCCGGCGATCCGCAGGGCCGCCGGCAACAGCCTTCGCCCGACGGTGCCGACGCGGTCGAGGGCGACGTCGTAGCGCTGTCTGGCATAGCCCCCGAAGACCTCGTCGGCGCCCTCGCCCGACAACGCAACCGTAACCCGCTCGCGGGCAAGTCGCGACATGTACCAGGTGGGGATCGCGGTCGGATCGGCCAGCGGTGTGTCGAGGCCGTCGATAATCTGCCCGAGGTCGCGGGCCACCTCCTCTGGATCCATCATGAGCTCGTGGTGATCGCTCTCGAGGTGGTCGGCGATCTCGCGGGCTGCGGGGAGCTCGGAGACCGCATCCGGGCCCTCGAAACCAACCGAAAAGGTTCGCAGTGGACCGCTGACCCTCCGCCGGGCGAGTGCACTCACGGTGCTGGAATCGAGCCCCCCCGAGAGAAAGACACCGACCGGAACGTCGGCAACCAGTTGCCGTCCGACCGCATTCTCGAGCACCTCTCGCATCTCACCGACAATCTGGCCGGAAACGGCGCTGGGTTCGCCCGGTGCTGGAGGTTTCCAGTAGGCTTCGACCCGCTCGCGTCGATCAGCGTCGACGGTGAGGATCGTCGCCGGCGGCAGCGACTCGACACCCGCGAACGGCGCTCCTTCCGGAGACAGATATCCAAAAGCGAGGTAGTGACGGAGCTGCAGCTCATCGAGCCGTGGGGCCTCTGGAAACCCGCCCGCGCGCAGGCCGCGCAGTTCGGAGGCAAAGGCCAGCCCATCGCCGCCGCGGCACAGATAGAGCGGTTTGATTCCAAAACGGTCGCGAGCGAGGGAGAGCTCGCGCCGCCGGCCGTCCCAAACGGCGAGTGCGAACATCCCATTGAGCCGCCGCACACATTCGGGGCCCTCCTCGGCCCACAGACGCAGGACGACCTCGACATCTCCCGTACTCCGGAACTGGTGCCCTTTGTCCTCGAGCTCCTGTCGGAGCTCGCGAAAATTGTAAATCTCGCCATTCAGCACGATGGCAAGAGACCGCTCCTTATCAAGTATCGGCTGTTCCCCGGTCTCGAGGTCGATCACAGCCAGTCGGCGAAAACCCAGCGATACATGGTGGTCGTCAAAAAACCCTTCATCGTCGGGGCCGCGATGGCTGAGGGCGCTGGTCATCCGACCGACACGACGTTTCCGATCTTCCGCGTCAACCCGGCCCAGAATGCCAGCGATGCCGCACATCAGGCGTGGGGTCCGATCTCGACCGGCTCCACGGACGCGCCCAACAGACCCTTGACTGCTGAAGCAGCCGCGTCGCGCAGGCCACGAATCCTGACCAGCGCGAACTTTGCTGGCCCGAGTGCGCGCGCCCACGTTTGCCGGCGCAGCTTTGGGCTGCCCCACCGTGGCTCGAGCCGCTCCCGAATTTCCCCGTCGCCGAGAGCCTCGGTGCTTTCGAATGCAGCACGCAGTGCGGCGTCCGAGTACTCGTTGGCGGTCGGCGGCAGCTCCTTCCGGAAGACCATGTCGGCCGCAAGCATCGCCAGCCCCGGCCGCCGATCTTCCGATCGCACGTAGTGATCCCACACGCGATCCAGGTATTGCCACTGAATACGAGCATTGTGGGGCCGGGCGTCACGCAACTTCCGGTAGACCTGTGACGCCTGCAAGGCGCGGTGGGCGCCGAAGTGGAAAGCCTGCAGCGGAGACGGGTTTTCGGCGTGCAGGACCAGATCCCGCGGCGGGTTGTCGGCCACCAGCTTGCGGCCCGGAAAATCGGGATCCGGGTCGACATACAACGTCTCCTCGTGTCGCTTCCACCGCGCCCGGTTGGAGAACAGATGGGCGCCGATAATGCGACTCTCGGTCATCCAGTCGGTCACCGCCACCACCAGATGGTCGAGCTCGGGTCGCTGCTCGAAAACCCGAACCAAGTCACCGAGAACCTTCGGGTCAGCCAGGACCATGTCCGCGTCGAGCTTGAGAAAGAGCCCGAAGTTCTCGTGCTCCGCCATGATCGTCTCGTACAACCGCGCGTGGGCCTCGATGTTTGGGAGGTTCTCGATGATCCGCTGCTCCCACAACGGGTATTCCTGCTGCTCGAGTGCCGACCGGCAGCGATCGAACTCCGCCTCGCCCGAGTACAGGGTCAGCACGAGGACTCGCGGGCGCTGGGTCATCGTGAGACCCCGCCGCGGGCCTCGCAACGGCCACTCGCGGTAACGAGCGGACTGGGATACCGGATGATTTTCGATCTGATGGGGGACATCTTTGCCACAGCCAAATTATAGGTCACGGCATGAGGCGACACCGTTGGTTTGTATGATGGAAGGGCGCAGCATGCGATTCCTGACCAATCCTCTGACGTGGTTGATCGGCCGTTACCGGGTCCGCCTCCTCTTGCGGGCCGCCGGTCGGACCAGGGAAATCGTCCGCTACGCGTTGGTGCGACCGAGACACCGGCACCGCTTCCACATCGTGTCGACCCAGCGCAATGCGGGACGTGACATCCTACGGTGTCTCGATTCGGTCCATGGTCAGCGATACCCCAAGGACCACTTCCGGCACCTCGTCATTGATGATGCATCGACCAATGACACTCAGGCGCTTATCGAGGAATGGTGCGAGCAGCACCCGGGTCACACCGTCGAGCTGGTGCAGCGATCACGCCGCCGCGGCGGCACCTGGAACACCCTCGACGGCATCCGCCAGGTTGACAGCCAGTCGATTGTCATCGAGCTCAACGGTGACGATTGGCTTCCCGATCCGGGAGTGCTGGCGTTTCTCAACAAGGTGTACCAGGACCCCGAGGTCTGGATGACCTACAACACCCAACGCGAGTCGACCGGGGTGATCCCGTTCCAGCTACCGCCTCCGCGGGCTGTTCGCTGCGCCCACAGCTATCGTGATCATCCCTGGGCCACCAGCCACCTCCACACGTTTCGGAGACGTCTCTTCGATCATGTCCCCGACGAGATCATGATCGACCCTGCCACCGGAGAGCACTGG
>Ga0315534_1002753_pt1 | contig 11595 bp, 9 predicted proteins | sample SalMarSW160240MG_FD_203094 | JGI IMG/M metagenome (GOLD analysis project Ga0315534, IMG submission 203094) | Salt marsh sediment microbial communities from the Plum Island Ecosystem LTER, Massachusetts, United States - Salt Marsh Sediment SW1602-40 ... | reverse complement strand
ATTGAATATACTGTTTGTGGATCTTGTTAAATAATCTTTTATTTATGCCTAGTAAATTTTCAATCTTGTTCCTTCTCATTTTGTTATGTCTTCTATTAAGTATTACCTACAATAGCATCCCTAGATGTGACATCCTTGTTCTATAAGTTATCTTAATGTTGTTATTGCTTGATTATCTTTATTTTGATCGATCTGCTTTATCCTTTCCCTTTTCTGTTCATATCTACTTCTTTTTATGTCTTATTACAATTAGTATCTTATTATGAAGTACAATATTATAACAAGCATTTCTTTAGCTGTTAACTATTGCTTTGTCATATTATTTTCTCTATTTGATTCCTGAATAGTATGTACTAGTACTACGGCCACATTATATCGCAGATAATGAACACCCTATTATACCATCTCATCAAATGAGAACCTTGTTTGGTGATTCTTCCTGTCTTTTTTCCAGATGATTCTCTTGTCTATGGTAATAATCCTGAATAACTAACAAGTTTCCATAAGGGGTAGAGAATCTGATAATATCAACTATTTCTGTTAATATTTACCTTGCAGAAAATATGGTTATATCTGTCATACTCGGAAGTATCTTTACATCTTGAATGTCTTTCTGCTATCCATATCTTGCAATCTCTTTAGGTACTATTTCTATCTAGATGTCTATCGATTCTATCATATTAGTATTGTATTCAGTATTATTTTATCTATTGGTGAAAGTGAGAGTGATTTTATCCAGTTAATTCCAGATGATCTGCAAAAGAGTAATTCCTTTTATTATGAATGAAACTATCTATATTTCATGGGAGTCAGCATTTTTAGTTATAGGTTCGTATAAAAAATATTAGTTGTTTTGTGTTTGAAATCTATACCTTCGAAAAAATTTAAAAATTTATCAGATTTCTTGTATTCAAATAACAAATATGAAAAACGTATGTAATACAGAGATAATGATATACGGAATCATTATTGAGCATAAAGTAAATGTATTAAAACACTTTATTATCAGTGTTCTGAGAGTTTGATAGAGTCAATTAATACTTGACTAATAGACTGGAATATTATGATGTATATTATTCAGATAGACTAAAGAAATGCAATCTTTTTTCATATAAATAACTTGATACAATTATTTATTTTTATGTATAATGATCTAATAATAACAAATAATTATAGTGATCTTGAGTTAGAGTTTGTGAAAATCATATTAAAGTTACCTGAATATAATTAGGATATGAATTTATTGGTACTATTTAGATAAGTTGAGTTTATTTATTCAACCACCTATTGTATGCATTAGATTTAAGGTTGGTCTAAGATGATTAATTCGAATTAGTTCAATTATTCCTTCTGGTTTCATTTTATAACAATTAATAATATATTTTCTTAATTCTTGATCAGTAGCTTTTGTATTTCTAATCATTTGCTTCAAATCATATCCTTCTTTTTCAAAAAGACAATTGAGAAGTCTTCCATCAGAAGTTAATCTTATCCTGTCGCATTTTGAACAAAAAGGTTCTGTAATTGATGAGATAAATCCAATTTTTCCTATTTTATCTTCAAAATTGTAAATAGTAGCAGGATCAGATGCAGAATAATTATTTTTGTCTAACATAATAACATTTTGAAAATTAGATTCTATTATTTTTATTATTTCCCTCTTAGGCATGACAAGATTATAATTCCAAATTCCAGTTCCATCTAAGGGCATAAATTCTATAAAACGTACAGTTAAATCCATATCTCTAGCAAACTTTACAAAGTTAATTATTTCATCATCATTCCAATCTCGAATTATTACGGTATTGATTTTTATTTTTATTCCTAATTCCCTTGCTTTTCTAATCCCTCTAAGAACTTTATTTAAATTAGAAATACCGTTTAAAGTTCTAAAGCGTTCTTCTTTAAAAGTATCAAGGCTAATGTTTAGAGAATTCAATCCTGCTAATTTTAATTGGTTTATGTTTTCTTCCAACAAGAAACCATTAGTGGTCATACTAATAGTTTCTATATTTTCTATCTTTATTAAGTCTCTAATTAAAGTATCTAATGATGGTCTAAGTAATGGTTCTCCACCAGTAAGCCTTATCTTTGTGATTCCTAATTCTGCAAGAATAGATACTATTCTAGTTATTTCCATAAAATTAAGAATTTCTTTATTATTAATCCATTTAATGTTACCAGTAGGCATACAATAGATACATTTCATGTTACATTTATCAGTCAAAGAAATTCTTAACTTTCTTGCTATTCTATTATATCTATCCTTCAGATTTGTAGGAGAATCGATTGGAGTTAACTTATCTGCCTTTTCCATATAACTCAATTACTTTTTCTTCAAATTTGATGATTTTTCAAGAAAATAATTTTTCCACCCTATTGGAAGTCCGGGAACTTGAATTGCCTTTTCCATAAGTGTTGTATTCTCCTTTTCTTCTTTTGTAACCATATCTACTATATTTTTTATTGTAACATTATTATGATCTTTCTTAATAAGTTTAATAGTATCATTAATTCCTATTTCACCTTCTTTGATAACTTTAAAATAAATCCCAGATTTACCACTTTCTAAAAATTTTTTTATTATATCCATTCTGCCAAATCTTACACCAAGTTTATAACAGGGCATTCGAGGTTGGGTTGCCATTACTTTCGCTGATCCTATTTTAAAGTGATCGCCTATCCTGACTGTATCTTCAAATAAACCTTCTGTTGTAAGATTTTCTCCAAATGTCCCCCATGAATATTTAAAATCTCTTATCTCTTCCGTCCAGAATCTATAATGTTCGGATGGATAAGCATATACTGCTTTGTCGATACCACCATGCACAGTCAAATCTGCTTGTTTATCCCCTTCCAAATTTAATTTGTTTAGCTTAACTCTATGTTGAATTGGATTTTTAAAAATACCTGTAGTGACAATTTCTCTACCAAAATTTACTTTTATCGGAAGCCCCACATTTACAGATATAAGCTTCATATTTTTTATTAAATGTTATTTAAGTATAAAAACATACGATCAAAAATAAAAATCACAATGGATTCGAATGTTTAATATTAATACAAAATTTTTGTTTATATTGAAAATAGTCTAATTTGTAAAGAAGTTTGGTTAGATTGTGCTTATGTAATTTCTAGAGAAATATAGAGGTTTTAGCAATAGTTACTAAAAACCTTGTTGAAAAGGATTATCGAATAAAATTTTATGATTTTTGCTGAAAAGAAATTGAACGTATTTTTATTTACAACAATGCTTTTCTGAATTTTAGTATCAAAACTAGCTCAGTGCAAGATGATATTTATCCATGGCTAGGTAATTTTTTCATTTGTCTTTCCGGAAGTTGGATTTATCCATTATTCCATTATTCCTGAGAAAAACCAAATAAAAAAGAGAATGCAATTTTTCAATAACAGGACTAAATATTTTGATGATTGTTATATTTGTGTTAAGAAAAAGAATAACAGTTAGTATCTTCCTATCTATATATTAGGATCATATCATGCATTTAGCTCCATAATCCGAAAAAATGAACTACATTTTATTCCAAACAGAAGCTACATAAGAATTAGGTTTTAAGAACATATTTTTATACTATACCAGTTTGCAAAAGATCGATTACAAAATATGTAGTTTTATAGCTTTAATAATGATAATAATTGTTAGCGTAGTTATGCTAATTGGTCTATTTATCGATATTGTTATTTGCTTATGATGGAAAATCTCGCTTTTAGGGGTTCTCATTATCTGCTCACGAAAATATTTAAATACATTTCTTTTTTTTCGTTATTACATATTTTTTAATTCATATTGTTTTTATTTTTTATTTTTTCAATATACTTCATTGTTGGGTTAGCAAAATTAATTTGATAATCGATTTATGATCGATTATTCTTAAATTACTTTGATGAAAATAGCTTTTGAGATTGAAAGAGAATCTTCTTCTGCACCAACCATAAGTACATAGTCTCCCATAGCTACATCATTTGAGATTGTTATTACAAAAGATATTTCTTTAGACTCTCCTTCCTTAAGTTGAATAGCATTTTCGCTGAAAATACCATAAGAGGTTCCCAAATCACCTGTTGGTGTAAAAGTAGCAGATGACATTGGCTTAAGTGATATATCTTTATTGGCAGTGATCTGCATTTTTATCTCTTTACTTTCACCTTTTGTGACTGTAAAATTCTTTGGTTCAACTGAGACTGAGAATGGGAGTGGAATAGATGTATCTATTTTTCCTATCTTGTTCTGAGACCATTCTGTGAACCAGATCGATTGATTATTATATCCAGGGGCGAGTTGTAAGGCATTTGCTATCCCGCAAGTATCAGGTGGAGAGTCTAATTGACATTGGGCAAATAATTTATTTTGGCTTGGGATCCAATATTCTATAAGAGTCAGAGAATCAGGGAAAAACTTTGCAATTTTGTTGCCTACATGTTCGTTAAAAATTATAGAATTGTTAGCACCTTTATTTATCCAATAAGGCAATGTGTAGCTATTGCCCTCTATTTTCTTTCCTCCAGTTATTTTCAGAGAGGCAGGAGTGGTAACAAATTTGGTAAGTTTACCATTAACAGGATCTAATTTGAAAAATATACTAGTACCGTGATCTGTTCCCCATATATTACCTGCTTCATCCAAAACCATGGCAACAGGCGAAGGAAGATCCCCAAGATCATATTTCTTAAATGACTTATCATTGATATTGTACTTTAATATCTGTCCCTTGTATCCGAAAACTAACATAGAAATCCAAACATTATTGTTATGTTTATCTACAAGAAGAGAGCCAGTTGTTATAAGCATTGGATCAACATCTTTAAAAATATCCACTGGTAGTGGAACACTACTAATTCCATCTGAAGTTCCATTTTTCATTTCACTAAGATTGCCAATCCAGAGAATAGGAGATCTAATTCCAACAAAATAGATATTTCCTTTATTATCAAAATCTAATGAAACAGGATATATGCCTCCAAATGAGGTTTCATTAGCTGGAATCTGAAAATGCTCAAATGTTTTGTCTTTCTTGTTAAATTTCCAAATTAAATTTTGTTTCTCATCTGGAAACCAAAAGCTAGCTCCATCTGGCCCTTTCTTTATATCCCATACATTTGAGCTATCAATGGGTTTGTCCCGGCTACTCCACAATGGTATATCATATCTAATAAAAGTATTATTTTGTTCATTATACAAAAGTAAAGCGCCTGTTTTTGTAGAAATATACCATGTTCCATCATCATCACTGATTACTGCCAATGGCATCTCACATTGATTTTCTAAGAGTATTTCTTTTATGTATTCATTAGAATTTGGTTTAGAATCTAGTCCACAAAATTGATTTTGATATGTTTCTATTGCTTGTTGTTTTGAAAGTTCCATAGGTTGTGGTTGTGCAAAAACTGTTGGAATCATCAGAGGTGAAACAGAGTTCGAATTTTTAGAAACTAAAGGACTGTTATAAAAAATCAATAATAACATCGTGCAACAAAAGACAACAGATAGAAAAGGTTTTAGATGAAGATTTTTTAGACAATATAGTTTAATACATCTCATACGATTTTAAAATAATCTTACCTCCTTTATATCTTCCCTTCTCCTCCTTTCCTTTACTTTCATTTCCCTTCTCTTCTACTCCCAGGTTCAAATCAGATAATCAAGAAAAAGATATAAATCATATAACTTGAATAATAAAATAAAACAAAATAAAAAAAAGAATTAACTAGCAAGAAGACTATTTAGTGACTGTTCAAATATCGAATAAGGCTGGGCTCCTGAAATTATAGATTGAACTTCACCATTCTTTAATAAAACAAATCCAGGTGTTCCAGTTAATCCCAAGTTACGAGCAATATTATCGTTTATTTGTACAAGATTTGAATATTTATGGGAATTTATACAGTCTGAAAATTTATCAAGGTTTGGAATATTAACTGTAGAGGCAAATTTTTGTAAACTTTCAGGATTTATCCAACCAGTTCGTTCTCCTGCCCAATTATCATAAACTTCAGTATGATATTCCCAGTATTTGCCTTGCTCAGCAGCACAGTATGATGCCTCGGCAGCTTGTGTTGAATTTTTATCGTCAGCATTATCATTTACGATAAAGTCTTTAAACATTACATTTACCTTGCCTGGATTAACAAAATTAGATATTACCAGATTTCTTGTTTCATCATGAAATTTCTTACAAAATGTACATTGATAATCTCCAAATTCTACTATTGTTATATTTGATTGAGGATCTCCAAGTATTGGCACAAATCCTGCGACTGGAATGGCTAATTGAGATGCAAATTGATTGATCTTCTTTTGTTCGTTGTAGTAATTAAAGGATGCAATTATGGTTTCAAAGTCAGGTAAATAACCATAGTAGTTTTGGGGACTGGATATCAATGTTAACAAAAATAATTTATCTCCTTGAATAAAACCTATATCCGCCTGTTTGATTTCTGAATCATTAGAATCTTTATATGAATAAACAAGTTTATGATTTGTATTTTTGATGTTAGGGAAATTGTTAGATTCAAGTAATGTAAAGTCCTTTAAATTCTTTGCAAATTCATCCAAGGTTAAATCTATTATAGATTTAATGGATATTGAACTGTTTGGAATATCGATAGAAGTAATATTTATCCTATCATCAGCCTGACTATTTGGGTAAAAAACAACTGAATTTTCAGTCTCTGTGAATTTCCAATCATAAGGATAATCAAACTTTAACAAGTTATTTTCAAAAGTAACGTGTTGTTTTGATTCAGTCTCTGAAGGAATTTTCCATTCCGCATTTATTAAAGGCATAGTTTCTCCTATGATCATCAAGATTATAATGATTGAAAGAGATGATGTTAATACTATTTTAGAAGATATCACCTTAAAAATAAAATATTAAATCTATTTAGGTGAGTGAACTAGTTTTTCTTTAGTTACTAGTCATAATATCTTTATTGAAGAAATTGGTTTATCCAACTGGTTATATCTTATCTTGACCTGCAGTTAACCATTTATTGTATAAAATCAAATCAAAAGTGGAGATTCGATACAGACTTTAAAATGTGTGTCTATTTTTTAATTATGGAGCTAGTCTGGACAGAGATATAGCGTGATCATCTATCATTGTTGTAGCAGCTACATCCGTATCCTTTATAGAAGTAGGTATCGTTGCAAGTTCTGATTCAGTTAGATTAAATTCTGTTGCTAACATATTTTTTATCTTTGAATTTTCGTTAGAGATTTTATTCAGTTGCGCAGTCGTAATAATTCCTAAATCTGTATTCAAAAGAGAAGCAGGGATTTTACCTGTAGGGTCATCTAAGATCTGAAAAACGATTTTATCAATCAATATCTCGTGAGGAAGCGTATCAAGTGCATTAGCGGTATAAAAGACCTGAATGGAGACTGGTTCTTCAGTGAAAGAACTCTTTTGAAGGCCAGGTTCAGCAATTACATTGTTAGATTTTATAGTTGTACTATCTACACTTAGAATTACAAATCCTTCAATCAGATCTCTTTGTGAAGGAGAGGAATTAATCATTTTCTTTATATCTTTACATATGATTCCAATTGATTTCTCAGGTTGTAAAGTCATTAAAATAGAATTACTAGACTTGCCATTGTTAGATACTACATTCCAAGAGATATTTAATGGATATTTTTGTTTGTTGTAAATACTGATATCAGTATCATAATAACCTGGCCGTAGTGGACCTTCATCGCCCTTAATAGAACCACATACAAATTTAGCATTATAGGTATACATAGAACTAGGTTGATAGAGAGTGTATTTTTGAGCAGATGATTGTTTTAAGGTATTTACAAATGAAGCAGTAGTGACAGGATTGGTTTGGTTGATAGAGACAATTTTGGATATTGTACTAGGCAAATAATTCCCGCTAGTACCTTTTTGGGTTATAATATAATTCCCGCTTGCAATATCAAATAACGAAATAAGACCTTCTGATTTATCTTTATCACTAATACTATTATCTGTAATCAAAAATGATTGATCTTTTTGGAAAGGATCAGGTGTTATTAAAAAAGTTCCATTTGCTAAAAGTGAACCTTCTATAGATGATAATATAATATTTAAGATACTATTAGATGTTGCATTTTCATCGATAGCGTAAATTGGAATGATGGGATTTCCCTCATGAGTTATGGAAACGAAGATAACAAAAGCCAGAAATATAGATATAAAGCTACAGTCTTTTACTATCACAAAATAACACTCTGGATTATAATTTATAAATCTAATCACTTTAAATAAAATTGATATTTATAAAATTCGTGGATCGTTATCTTATAATTCATTTATTAAGATAACTTGAGTTCTCATGACGAAATTTTAGATTTGGAACAATGACAATCAATTCTATTCAGATTAATATGTTAATTTATGATTTTAGAATGGATTCAAAGAACCAAAGTAATACAACTTGAATAATATTATTCGCTAATAATTGGTTGAGTATTGCAAATATAATTAAATTTGCAGGAATAGATATGAACAGAAAAAATATCCAAACTTAATCTGTAGTTTATAATACAGAATGGTTATCCTGTCAGTATATTAAAAAATGATTGCTAGTAATATATAAAATAAAATAAGATATAATAAAAATATTTGTCTAGATTTGTATTCCTACATCTTCTAATGCTACCTTTTTGACTGCTCTACCAAATTCACTCTCGTTTATTCTCACTGGAACTTATATAACTACTACTTTACCACCACCGGAGCCACCTTCAACGGTTGGACCGAAATGATTCCCTGTACCTCTAGTCAATGTTGTCACAGTAACAAGTTCAGGTGAGAAACCTTCTCTCATGTGAATTCCTTTGTAGGTGGTTGGCCTATTTACAATACCGCTAAAACCTTGTTGTGTCGCTACTATGGCAGAAACACCATGCTGCATACCACGAACTCCAGCCGCTGCCTTTGATGCACTTCTAGCCTGAGATTTTTCTCTTCTCAATGCACTCACTAACGAATTGGTTTCAGATTCTACTTTTCTAAAACTGGATACTGATGAACTTGAAATATGAAAGTTAGTGGGAAATTGCCTCTAGGATTACCGCTTGATGAATACATCTAGAATTATTATCAACAATAAGATACGTATCCATGGTTTTTAAATACTACTTTAATGTCCTTCTGTCCATTTACAACGGATCATAATTTAGTATTTTACTACTTAATGATCAATAATACCATACAAATGACAATAAAATAAAATCTAAAGTAAAAATAAAAAATAATGATTAGGGATTTCCTAACATCCTTCTCTTATTTGACAAACTATGGGGTCGTCGTCTTCTTGTTCGTTATAGTTGAAGTTCACACAGATATTTACTAGATTTTTGTCTATGTTTAACCCATCAAATAAGCCGTTTCTTTGACCGTTCTGTAGTTGTTGTGCATCTGCTGCTGTTGCATCTTCTGCCAATGTTGTTGGTGGACGTTTATGAACATCTACTCCATTGATATTGATGTTGCTATTGACACATTTGATAGACTGGACATTTGCACCTTTATACTCTTTGTCATGGTCTTTTCCAAATGGATCATCATGACCATTGTAGTATTTGTTATATGGATCTTTGCCATAGTGGTCTTCGTATTCTCTTTCTTCTGTAATAGCGAATGAAGATGGGATAGTCATTGATATTGTTCCTGTTACCATTATTGCTGCTAATAGGAACATAGAACTGATTTTGGTTTTACTATTCATTGTACCATTAAATTCAAATTTGGTATATCTAGAGTGCTAACAAGCATTAGATACTGTTTGACTATAATGTAGTAGTATAATGTTGTTAGGAATTTCAGAATATTAGATATTTAGTATTGATTGTTTTATAAAATTAGTAAATTATCCTGATAGTAGAACTAATTCTTAGTATTATTTTTACAAAAATAAAATGATAGTTTTAGTATTAAATCGTATTGAATTTATTTGTAGTTACTGTTCTGTTGCGTAATTTATTTAGATAATCAATTCATCCTGCAGTATCCAACAATCATCTAACAGTTCTACTCTGGAATAAATTATACAATGATGCTTTTAATACAATATCCTTTATCATGTTCTCAAATCTGATGGCTGTAACATATTCTCCAAACATTCTCTTGATAACGGAAAAGACAGTTTCTGTAATCCATCGCTGTCCATATCCATGTGAAATGTATTAAATATTTTCGTTCTATATTCTATTTATTCTTGTGTCTTCCATCTCATTCTCCACAGGTTTAATTTTCGGATATTTATCCATTCTAGGCTTTCCCTCATTACCGTCTTTATCCTTATGTTAAGTAGATTCCACAATTAGCTGATCGAGGCTTTCCCTCATATGGACAGTCGTGGTTAACAACTTAACTGTAATAGTAATTGTAACTGTAATTACAAGGCGGATCATGTTTATGCCTTATTTTGGTTATTGGTTTTGTTAGTTATTGTATTGTCTCTTCTCTTTCATTACCCAATAAATTATTTTCAATAGTTTACAAGATGCAGCAACAATTGCTTTAGAGGAACTTCCTTTATTTTTGACCATTTATTATAAAATGTAGTAATATTACTTTTCTTATTGTATCTGACATGAGAACGAGTATATTCTATCATTATCCATCTTAGATATTTACTTCCAGTTTTAGTAATAGGATCGTGATGTGTTATTCCACCAGAACTATGAGTTGATGGTACCAATCCAGCATACGAACAAAGATGACTAGAATCAGGAAATCTGTTTATATCACCAATTTCACTCATTACAAGTAATGCAGAATAATAACTAATACCAGGAATCGTCATCAATAGTTTGGTTGTTGCATTTTGTCTAGTAAATGAAATTATATTTTTTGATATGGTTTTGATCTCATTATTGGTCTGGACCCATTAAAAATGAGAACACCTTGTAATGGGGACTTTTTTACTCCTAATAGCGTTATCAGAATATGAGGTCAGACAGATGCAAGGTGTTAGTACAAACAATAACCACAATAGCAATACTAAGAGTAAAAGATGGACATCAGAAGACAAGACAAGGATTGTAATGGAATCACTGACTACAAACATCACAGTAGCAGAACTATGTAGAAAGTACAATCTAAATCCAAATGTGTTCTATAACTGGAAACAGAAATTCATAGAAGGTGGTAAGAGTGCATTGTCAGGTTCCAGTAAAGATAACATCAACAAGAATCTGGAAACAGAAAATGAACGTCTAAAGAGGATCATTGGTGAACAGACAATAGCAATAGATGCTTTTAAAAAAACTTTAGAAACAGGGAGGAAAGGTTAGCAGTGGTAAGGACAATAGTAGATAACAAAAACAACACCACACCAAGAAGGATTAGCATTAGAAAGGTGCTGAGATATTCTGGTTGTAGTAAAAATATGTACTACAGAAATAAAGGTCACAGATATGCTATTGCTACTGCAGCAACTGCAGCAACTGAAGCAACTGCAGCAACTGCAGCAACTGCAATAGTAACACCATCAACAACAATGATAGAACAAGAGATACAAAAAATCTCCCTACAAAGACCAACTTATGGTACCAGAAGAATGGCTGCAACGCTGACAAGAGTA
>Ga0315534_1002752_pt1 | contig 11597 bp, 9 predicted proteins | sample SalMarSW160240MG_FD_203094 | JGI IMG/M metagenome (GOLD analysis project Ga0315534, IMG submission 203094) | Salt marsh sediment microbial communities from the Plum Island Ecosystem LTER, Massachusetts, United States - Salt Marsh Sediment SW1602-40 ... | reverse complement strand
GGCGACACGCCGTTTCCTGTGCTCGAGGGCCAGAGCATCGGCGTCGTGCCGCCGGGCCTCGACGCCACGGGCAAACCGCATCACGTTCGGCTCTACTCCATTGCGAGTGCGCGCGACGGCGAAAAGCCGCATACCAATAATCTGGCGCTCACGGTCAAGCGCGGGCCGGGAGCAGGCTCGAACTTCGTCTGCAACTTGCGGAAGGGCGACAAAGTGGAGGTCACCGGCCCGTTCGGCGCCACCTTCCTGATGCCGAATGATCCGGAAGCGAACATCGTCATGATCTGCACCGGGACCGGCTCGGCGCCGTTCCGCGGCTTCACCGAACGGCGGCGGCGCACCATGCCGGATGCGCCTGGGCGCATGGTGCTGTTCTTCGGCGCACGCCGCCCCGAGGAACTGCCCTATTTCGGGCCGCTGCAAAAGGTGCCGGACCGGCTGCTCGCCAAATACTTCGCTTATTCGCGGGTCCCCGGCCAGCGAAAGACCTATGTTCAGGACCGCATGCGCGAAAAAGCCGAGGAACTCGCGGAACTGCTGCGTTCGCCCAAGACGCATGTTTATGTGTGCGGCCTCAGGACCATGGAAATCGGGGTGGACGAGTCGTTCGCCGCCATCTGTATCGACGTCGGGCTTGACTGGGCGGCGCTGCGCGCCGATATGCGCGCGAGCGGGCGCTATCACGTCGAGACTTACTGAGTTCAACAAGCTGTGGCGAGCTGTGGGGACAGCGCCCGGACTTCCAGCGCCTCACATTCGATCGAGCGACGGCTCCTGCCCGCCGTCCGCCCGCGCGTTCTCGAAGCGGGTACGCGCCTCCTCAGCGGCTTTGCTATCGCCCGCAGCCGTTTGCGCGCGCATGAGACCGTAAAGCGCCCAGGCGCTGTTCGGCGCTTTCGTGCAGGCTTGCTTGAACGCAGCCGCAGCGGCGCGCGCGTCACCGTTCTTCAACAAGATCGCGCCGAGGGTCTGATCGACCGGGACATACCAATACGGCGGCTCCGTATATGGCAGTTCGTTCTGCGCCTTCACCGCGGCCTCGGCAAACTGGCGCGCCGCGTCGCGGTCGCCACGCGCCATCGCCGCCTTCGCGCGAACGACGTCTTCCGCGATCCTGAGAATGCCCTTGGCGGGAATTAAGGCCTGCTCAAGTGCGCCGAGATCCTCGCTGGCGAGTTTTTGAATGGCGTCAGCTTCCTGTTCCGCGCCGCTCGCGTTCCCGAGCAAGGCTTGGGCGATGCCGCGCGCATAGCGCCAGCCCGCGACGACGAACGGCAGCTGCTCGTTTGGCTTCGGCAGCGCAAGAATCGCCTGCGGGTCGCTGAATTGCGCGTGGATAAAGTACGGCGCCTGCTTGATCGGCTGTGAGAGCGGAATCGCCTGCGCCTCGTCATCGCTGATGAGGCGAGCGAGCTTCTCCGCCGATTGCAGCGCTTCCTTGCCTTGGCCCGCCATCAGTGCCGCCGTCATGTAAAAATGCACATTATGCGGGTAGTACATCGCCGGGTAGGGACCCTTCACGCCGGGATTGGCCGCGATGTAGCGTTCATCAGCCTCGGTCGCATCTTTGTTGACCTCAAGCGTGTCTTTGTATCGGCCAAGGCGCAGATAAATGTGCGACGGCATGTGCACGAGGTGGCCTGTGCCGGGCACGGCCCCGCGCAGGCGATCGGCGTAAGGTTCGGCGCGATTCGGCTTATCGGACGCTTCCACCAGATGGATGTAATAGTGAATCGCGGCGATATGGTCGGGGTCTTTCGCTAGCGCCCCTTCCAACAACCGCAGCGCTTCCGGCGTATGTTCCTTGCCGGTGCGGCCGTTATCGCGCCAATAATCCCATGGCGACAGCAGCATCAGCGATTCCGCGGCGAGCGTCGCGATGTCGGGATCGTCGGGAAATTTGCGAGCGGCATCGAGCATGGCGTCGGTATAGGTACGATCGAGCGCCGCGCGCTCGCCTGAGTCTGCGTAGCGCTTGAGCATGGCGGCGGCGAGGGCCTGTTCCTTCGGCGTGGCCTTGGAAGCCTTCTCGACAGCTTTCGTCGCAGCGGCCCGCGCTATCGGTGCAGCCTTCTCGTCCATTGGAAGATTCAGATTCGGGCCAAGCACATAGGCCTCGCCCCAGAAGCACATGGCGCAATCGGGATCGAGCTGCTGGGCGTACCGGAATGCGCGCAGCGCTTCGAGATGGTTGAAGCCATACGCGAGAATGAGCCCCTGATTGAAAAAGGCGCGCGCCTGCTCGTTCGCCGTGATCGGATACTCGTGATCGCCGAGGTCGTCCACCAGGATCGGGATTGGCAGGGCCGAGATGTCGTACCACGGCGTCGCAGACTTGGCGTGCGCACTCGGGGGATGCGTCGCGTGCGGATCGAACGGCTTGGTCTCGGTCCGTTGCGTGGGCTCTGGTTTGTCGGCTTGGGCTATGGAAGGAAGGCGTTGTGAGGCGTCGGTTTGTGCGCTCGCGGCGCTGGGAAAAGCAATCGCGGCGAGCAATAAGCCCGCGGACATTATTTGTCGCATGGATGCCTCCGATGCCTCCGAATGAACGGGCTTATGCCCCACAACACGACAAGCGGTCCGATGTTCCTTGGATAAACTCGAAAGTGCGGCGGCGCGGCGTATCGACCGCAGGAGCGGCAACGGATGGAGCTTAATCTGCTCGGTTTAATTGATAGTTCTGCATTATCCTGCAATACGCGCATCGCAAGCTGTATTTTAGTACTTGAATGCTGCTTTTTCTGCTATGCTCTGCCTTAGGTCAATGCTCGCCTTGCGAGCCAAGGTGGAGAATGCCGGCGATAGAAGTCGGAAAAAGGGTGCGGCAACCCGCTCGCAATCAGCGGAAGTCGCATATAAAGGCTGGTCCGCCGTGACGATGACCGGCCGCGGGAGGGAACTGGAGGGATGGATCTCGCGCATCTTGAGTGGCCCTTCTTCGACGATTTGCATCGGCGTTTTGCCCATGGGCTCTCCGCCTGGGCGCGTCGCGAGGTTGTCCAATACATCGATCACGACGACACCGACCGCGCTTGCCGCAACCTGGTGCGCGCCCTCGGGGAGGCGGGGTGGCTCAAGGCGGTAGTTCCTGCCGCTTACGGGGGCTTGTCCGAGGGCCTTGACGTCCGCACGATCTGCCTCGGCCGCGAAATACTCTCCTGGAACGACAGCCTCGCCGATTTCGCCTTCGCCATGCAGGGGCTCGGCACCGCCTCGATCTCGCTGTTCGGCACCGAGCAGCACAAAGCCAAATACCTGCCGCCGGTATGCGCGGGTCGCCACCTCGCCGCATTCGCCCTCTCGGAGCCGGAAGCGGGCTCCGACGTGAGCGCGCTCGCGACGACCGCGACGCCGGACGGTCCGGCGCATGTGCGCCTTGACGGCTTGAAGACCTGGATTTCCAACGGCGGCATCGCCGACCACTATGTCGTGTTTGCGCGCACCGGCGAAGCGCCGGGAGCGCGCGGGCTGTCCGCCTTCGTCGTTGACGCTGATGCACCGGGCCTGTCGGTTGCCGGGCGTATCGAGACGATTGCCCCGCACCCGCTTGCCACCATTCGTTTCAGCCAGTGCCGCGTTCCCCTCGCAAACCTTCTTGGCCGGCCGGGCGAGGGGTTCAAGGTGGCGATGGCGACGCTCGACATTTTCCGCTCGAGCGTGGGGGCGGCCGCGCTTGGCCTTGCCCGCCGCGGTTGCGACGAGGCGCTCGACCGTGCGGCGACGCGCAAACTGTTTGGCGCGCCGCTCGGCGATCTGCAGATGACGCAGGCTTCGCTCGCCGACAGCGCTGCCGAGATCGATGCGGCGGCGTTGCTCATCTACCGCGCCGGATGGGCAAAGGACAAAGGCGCCGCGCGTATCACGCGGGAATCGTCGATTGCCAAAATGTTCGCAACCGAGATGGCGCAACGGGTAATCGATCGCGCGGTGCAGCTCTTCGGGGGGCACGGCGTGCGGGTCGGCGTCAAGGTCGAGGCGCTTTATCGCGAGATTCGCGCGCTGCGCATTTACGAAGGCGCGACCGAGGTGCAAAAAGTAATCATCGCGCGCGACATGCTGAAGACGCGCGCGACCGCGCAGGAACGGGCGGCCGAGTAAAGACGTGTTTCGCACGGGGGAACAGCTGCGGTTCGGAAAAGTCGCGCGCGTTGTCGCGTCGCGCTCGCACGCGCTCCATGGGATCGACGCCAATCAGCGGGCGGCGGTTAGCGGCGTGCGCGTCGCGGAACAAGGAGAGCAAGAGAGGAGGCGCAGATGTTCGCGCTGAACATTGCCGACGGAGTCGCAACACTGACACTCAGCCGTCCGCCGGTGAACGCGATCAGCGAGGAATGGCTGCAGCGGTTCGACCGTGAACTCGATGGGCTTGCCGCCCGCGACGACTGGAAGGTGCTGCATTTGCGGTCGGACCAGAAGGTGTTCTGCGCGGGCGCCGACCTCAAAGAGGTACATGAACATATGCAAGTGGCGGACGGGCCCAATCGGATGTACGCCTATGTCGCCAATATCCAGCGGCTCTATGCCCGCATCGAGCGGATCGATCGCGTCACCTTGGCGGAAATCGGCGGCGCCGCGATGGGCGGCGGGCTCGAACTCGCGCTGTCCTGCGACCTGCGCATCGCCGCGACCGAAGCAAAGATCGGCCTGCCGGAAGCGCGGCTTGGATTGATCCCGGCCGCCGGCGGAACCCAGCGGCTCACGCGATTGTGCGGTCCATCGACGGCGGCCCGATTGATCCTCGGCGCAGAAGTGCTGGACGGCGCCACCGCGCAGCAGTTCGGCGTCGTGCAATGGGCTTTTCCGCGAGCGGAACTGGCGGAGCGCACGCTCGAAATCGCACGCCGCATCGCCGAGCTGCCGGTCGCCGCGCTCGTCGGGTGCAAGGCATGCATGGCGACAGTGCGCGAAGGCGGCCGCGGCGGCTTTTCTGACGAGCTGGAAGTAACGCGGCGGCTGTTGACGAACAAGGAAACGCAACAACGCGTGGCAGCGTTCCTCGCGGGTCAGGCGGGCGATGCACGCGTCAAGAAGGGAGCTGGTTGATGAGACTTGAGGGTAAGGCAGCGCTGATTACTGGTGGGTCGTCTGGGATAGGAAAGGCGACGGTGTTGGGATTTGCGCGGGCTGGCGCGCGGGTGATTGGCGCGGACATTGACATGGAGCGCGGGGCTGCGGTTGCGCGCGAGGCGCAAGGGGAGGGGCTGGCGGTCGAGTTTGTGTCGGTCGACCTTTCCTCGTCGGACTCGATCAGGAAGTGCGCGGCGGAGGTTTTGCAACGCTATCCGCGGCTGGACATACTGGTGAATGCGGCGGGCTTCAGCCTGGTGGAGGCGTTTGCCAACAACAAGGCGGACTATATCGACCGGGTGGTGGCGATCAATTTGGGCGGGACGCTGCATTTGACGCACGCGTTGCTGCCTGGGCTGATTGCGGCGGGCAAGAGCAAGATTGTCAATGTGGCGAGCGATGCGGGCCGGGTCGGCAGCTCGGGGGAGACGGCGTATGCGGCCGCGAAGGGCGGGGTGATTGCGTTCACCAAGTCGCTGGCGCGCGAGGTGGCGCGGCATTCGATCTGCGTGAACTGCGTGTGCCCTGGTCCGACCGACACGCCGATGCTGCGGTCGCGGCCGGATAAGATGCTGGACGCGTTTCTCAAGGCGATTCCGTTCAGGCGCTTTGCCGAGCCGCGGGAGATCGCCGACGCGATCCTGTTTTTTGCCAGTCCGCGCTCCGACTACATCACCGCGCAGGTGCTGAGCGTGAGCGGCGGGCTCACCTTTGCGGGGTAACGCGCTTTGCGTTGGTGTTCATCAAACCGGAACCCGGGCGCAGCGAGGGCGCCCGGAATTCATAATCGCAGACAGGGGTCATAGATTCTGGGCCCGCGCCGTCGGCGCGTCCCGGACTGACAGATTGATTGAGAAAACGCCAAGGAGACGATGATGACAGCTAGCACGGCCGAGCGGTTTCGCCCAACGCGGGTGGATTTTGCCAATTTCAAGCCGCAGCATTTTATGTGGCAGCGCGAGGGGAAGGTGGCGACGGTGACGCTGAACCGACCGGAGCGCAAGAACCCGCTGACGCTGGAGTCGTATGCGGAGCTGCGCGACACGTTCCGCGACCTTGTCTATGCCGGCGACATCAAGACGATCGTGATCACCGGGGCAGGAGGCAATTTCTGCTCGGGCGGAGACGTGCACGAGATCATCGGTCCGCTGGTGGAGATGCAGCGCAAGGACGACATGGCGGGACTGCTGGCGTTCACGCGGATGACCGGCGACCTGGTGAAGGCGATGCGGGCGTGCCCGCAGCCGATTGTGGCGGCGATCGACGGGGTGTGCGCGGGGGCGGGGTCGATTTTGGCGATGGCCTCGGACCTGCGCTTCGGCACGGCGAAGACGAAGGTCGCGTTCCTGTTCGTGCGGGTGGGGCTTGCCGGCGCCGACATGGGGGCGTGCAACATGCTGCCGCGGATCATTGGGGCGGGGCGGGCCGCCGAACTGCTCTACACCGGGCGGGTGATGGACGGCGTCGAGGCGGAGCGCTGGGGCTTCTTCAACAAGCTGTGCGAGTCTGCGAGTGTGCTCGCCGACGCGCAGGCGATGGCGAAATCGCTCGCCGACGGCCCCACCTTTGGCCACGCCATGACCAAGCGCTGCATCCACCAGGAATGGAGCATGGGCATCGACGAGGCGATCGAGGCAGAGGCCCAGGCGCAGGCCATCTGTATGCAGACCAAGGACTATGAGCGCGCCTACGAGGCTTTTGTCAAAAAGCAGACCCCCGTCTTCCAGGGAAACTGAGCGCCAAGAGCGTTTTCCGGCGAGGTGAGAATCACCGCGCCGCAGGCCCGGCGGCTGCTCGAAGCCGCCCTCAACAAAATGCATGCCCGCGACGAACGCGGGCATGCATACAGACCGATGCAATTCGCAAAGGTCGGCTGATCGTCACCGCTGAGCGGTAGCCTTCTGGTCGAAATTCGCGATCTGAACGCGGCGGTTTTCCGACGCGAAGGGATCGCTCTTGTTCTTCAACTTTTCCTCGCCATAGCCGGCAGCGACCAAGCTGTCGTCGGGAAGGTTGAACTTCTCGATCAGGAACTGCTTCACCGCAGTCGCGCGCCGCTCCGACAGTCTCTGATTATAGTCGTCGCTGCCCTTGGCGTCGGTGTGCCCGCCGACGAAATATACGCTGTCCTGAAGCTCAGGGTTGGTCAGCACCCGGCCGAGCTTCATCAGGTCGGCTTCGGCCTCTGGCGAAATTGCCGCCGAGTCATAAGCGAAATAGACCTCGAGATCGATTGTCGGCCTCTTCTCGGCGATTTTAAAAACCTTCTCGCGCTCGCCGAGCGTCAGTTGACGGGTCTTGATCTTGCGGACCGTATCGATAAAGCGCTGCTCCTCGGTGAGTTGCCGCGATTCGGTCGTAAGCCCCCGGGTCTTGGGAGCGGGTTTCAGCGCGTTCAGCATCTGCTCCTCGGTCGGCCGCTGCGCGAGCGAGGGCGCGGTCGCGGAAAGCACGATGCCGCTCGCGAGCACCAGGCTCGCGAAGGCGCCTGCGAACTTCTGCCAACGTGTCATCGGACATCCTCCGGCTTTGCCAGGCGTTCTTGCCGTTGCATTAGTGCATCGGGACGGCCGTCGGAGACTGTGAGCTCTATCACACAGGCTGCGCCTCGACCGTATCCTCGAACAAGAGTTTCAAACGGTCTTGACCCCGCCGTCGCCTATAGGTGCAGCCGAGCAGGCATCGGGTTCAGGACCATCCGCCGCACCATATCAGGTGCGGGTAGCCTCGTTCGAGCGCTCTTTCTTGCGCTGCCTCCGCCACAGGGCAAAGGCTTGCTCGGTGCGCCCGTCGATCGCCACAAGGCCGAGGGCGATCGCCGTCATGCCGGCGAGCTGATGCGGTTCGAGCCGCTCGCCCAGCGCGAAGACGCCCAACAAGATCGCGCTGACCGGGATGAGAAAGGTCACGAGCGAGGTGTTGGTCGCGCCGGCGCGGGCGAGCAGACGGAAATATAAGATATAAGCAAGCGCCGTCGAGAACGCGCCAAGGCCGACGAGCACAACGATCGCCCGCGGCGAGGGAAGCGCGTGCGTCCACGGCTGATCCACAAACGCGACGGGCGCCATCAGCAATAGCGTCGCCGCGCCCGTCTGGCCCGCCCCGAGCGTATTCGGCGTGAATTTGCGGAAGCGCCGCGCGTACACGGTGCCCGTTGCATAGAGCGCAGCCGCAACGAGGCAAGCGAACTCCCCGGCGACATGCAAATTGAGACCGTTGAGCGCTCCAGGACCGATCATCACCACGATCCCGATCAGTCCGCAACCGATGCCGACCGCCCGGCCGGGCGTCAGCTTGTCGTCCGTTGTCGTCGCATTGGCGATGACGACGGCGAACAGCGGCGTCGTGGCGTTGAGGATCGAGGCAAGACCGCTTGCGATCTGCGTTTGGCCCCAGGCTATGAGCGTGAAGGGAACGGCGCTGTTGACGAGGCCGAGCGTCAGGAAGACGGGCCATGCCACACGGAGCGGCCGCAGCTCGTCGCGCATCCACGCAATGGCGATCAAGACGACCGCGGCGACCGCGACGCGCCCCAGCGCCACCGTGAGCGGCGGGACTTCGGCAACCGCAAGCTTGTTCAGATAAAACGATCCGCCCCAGAGGATCGACAAGGCGGCCAGCATCAGCCAGTCGACGGGGGACATGGTCAGCGAGCGCGGCGTCATGGCTGTTTTTTCGGCCGACGCGGTGCGCCGCGCGACCCGATTTCCGTCGTTCGATACCCCGAATCGCGTGTCCGTCGAAAAGCCGTGTCGGCGCCGCTCACCCCGTGCCGCCGACCGTGATCCGATCCATGCGCAGCGTCGGCTGGCCGACGCCGACCGGCACGCCCTGGCCGTTCTTGCCGCAGGTGCCGATGCCGAGGTCGAGCGCGGAATCGTTACCGATCATGGTGATCCGGTTGAGATCGGTCGGGCCATTGCCGATGAGCATCGCGCCTTTGACCGGCGCCGTCACCTTACCATCCTCGATTTTGTAGGCCTCGGTGCATTGGAAGACGTACTTCCCGGAGGTGATGTCAACTTGCCCGCCCCCGAAGCTCACGGCATAGAGCCCGCGCTTCACCGAGGCGATGATCTCGCCATGATCGCGCTCGCCGGCAAGCATGAACGTGTTGGTCATGCGCGGCATCGGCATATGGCCGTAACTCTCGCGCCGCCCATTGCCGGTCGGCGGCATGTTCATCAGGCGCGCGTTCTGCCGGTCCTGCATGTAGCCGACGAGCACGCCATCCTCGATCAGCACCGTGCGATGGGTGGGCGTGCCTTCGTCGTCGATCGAGAGCGAGCCGCGCCGCCCGGCAAGCGTGCCGTCGTCGATCACGGTGACGCCCTTGGCGGCGACGCGCTCGCCCATCAGGCCGGCAAAGGCGGAGGTTTTCTTGCGGTTGAAGTCGCCTTCGAGACCGTGCCCGACTGCCTCATGCAGCATCACGCCCGGCCAGCCCGGCCCAAGCACCACGTCCATCTCGCCGGCCGGCGCCGGCACGGCGGCAAGGTTCATCAAAGCTTGACGCGCTGCGTCGTCGACCGCGCCGTGCCAGGCCTCAGCGGTGACGAATTCATCGTAGACATCGCGGCCGCCGTAGCCGTGGCTGCCCGCTTCCTGCCGCGCGCCGTCGCCGACGACGATGGAGACATTCACCCGCACGAGCGGACGAATGTCGCGATAGGTCTCACCGTTTGCGCGAAGGATCTCGACCACCTGCCAGGAACCCGCCAGACTCGCCGTCACCTGCCGTACCCGCGGATCTTTCGCGCGCGCATAGGCGTCGATCGCCTCCAGCAGCTTCACCTTGTCTTCGAAGGCAAGATTCGGGAGCGGGTTGGCGTCGGTGTAGAGGCGCACATTGCTGCGGGCCGGCGCGAGCGCCGCGCTGCCGGAATAGCCGCCCTTGACGGCGCGCACGGCGTCCGCGGCGCGCGCAATCGCGGCCTCCGACACGTCGGAGGAGTGGGCGTAGCCGACCGCCTCATCCTTGACCGCACGCAGGCCGAACCCGTGCGCCGTGTCATAAGTGGCTTGCTTCAACCGTGAATTATCGAAGACGAGCATCTCCGACTGGCGATACTCGAGATACAACTCGCCATCGTCGGCGCCTTCGAGGCCGCTCGAGATGAGTTGAGTCACCCGTGACCGGTCGAGACCAGCCCGATCGATCAGGGACATAGTCGGCGAGGTCATGCTGCGCTCCAATGCTCGCGGCTAACATAGGGGCTCCGCGCACAAAGCACGAGGACAGAGCCGGCCGTGCAGCCAGCTTCTTCCCAGCGTGCGGCGCCAGCCGGTCTAGTCTGCGCGCGCAGCGAGCCCCTTTTGGTCGACGATCCGCTCGAGCGTCGCAACCCAGTAGCCAAAGTAATGCGCGCCACGATCATCATTGCCGCGCGCATCTATGATTTCCTGGCCAAACAGCTCGGCCCATTCGGCCCAATCGAACGTGCCGTGACCCGCTAACGCCAGCGCCAAAGCAAAGGCGCGTCCTTCCCAGCTCTCGCGGAATACCGGCCCGAGGGCGTCGCGCGGAATCGCGAGCATGGCTTCTGCGCCGACTTGCGCCGGCGGCTGGTCGGGCTCGCCGCCGATGGCCATGGCGGGGCTCGCATTGGGATCGATCCGGTTCCCAAACGCGGTGATGAGCGCGTTGAACACGGGAGGCTCCACGTGGCCGTTCTCGATCAGAAATGTTTCAAGCGCGCGCAATCGAAGCTCGGGCTTCTGCGGCGCCGCGGAGTCGTGCGAGATGGTTTGATCGCTAGGCATCCTGCAGGTTAATGCGAGCGACCCTCGAGTGAAACCGAAATCGGGCCGAATGAGCGATTTTTTTGCGCTTACGCTTCAAGATGGCGGCGGGGCAACAAGCGTGGCAGGACGCCGCCGACCCGGCCGACGAGCACGGAGAAAATATAAAGCGCGCCCGCCACCAGGATGATCGTCGGGCCCGAAGGGGTACCAACGTGAAACGATATGACGAGCCCGGCAACCCCGGAGAAAATGCCAGCGCCGATTGCAACCAGGATCATGGAGGAGATGTCGCGCGCCCAGAATCGTCCGATCGCCGCCGGCACGATCATGATTCCGACCGACAGAATCGTGCCGAGCGCGAAAAAACCGGCGACGAGGTTCATCACGACCAACGTGAGAAAAGCGATGTGTGCCGGCGCGCCCGCCCGGCTCACCGAACGAAGGAAGCCGGGATCGACCGATTCGAGCACCAACGGCCGCCAGATCACGGCAAAAACGACGAGCGAGATCGTTGTGATCGTCGCCATCAGCAGCAAGGTCTCGTTGTCGAGCGCGAGCACGCTGCCGAACAAGAAACTGAGAAGATCGACATTGGTGCCGCGCATGGAGACGATCGTCACGCCGAGGGCTAGCGAGACAAGGAAGAAGGCCGCAAGCGCGGCGTCTTCCTTGAGTTGAGTGAGGCGCGCGATTGCGCCCGCCGACAGCGCGACCGCAAGCCCGGCGATCAGGCCGCCCGCGGTCATCACGAACAGGTTGAGGCCGGACAGGAGGAAACCGATCGC
>Ga0315534_1002750_pt1 | contig 11601 bp, 7 predicted proteins | sample SalMarSW160240MG_FD_203094 | JGI IMG/M metagenome (GOLD analysis project Ga0315534, IMG submission 203094) | Salt marsh sediment microbial communities from the Plum Island Ecosystem LTER, Massachusetts, United States - Salt Marsh Sediment SW1602-40 ... | reverse complement strand
CGGAATGAGTTCTGCAAAATTGAGGTTAGGCATACTTTGAAAAGAAAAAAATCGTTTTTTGTTTTTTCTTTTCAAACAGTAAGCCATTGTGTAATAATCAGTTAGGTAATTATTTAAGAAAATCAAAAAAACAGATTTTCTTAAATAATATATGCCTAACCTCAATTTTGCAGAAGCCTTTTGCTATACGGAAAGCAAAGAGGCTTATATTCTGTAACTCAGCTTCATGATTGTATAGCAATTTGATTTTGACTTCTGTTGGCCAGCAATATCTCAAATCTTGTTAAGGAGTCGCGTAGTGCATTCCCCATCTTTTCCAGATAGCTTTTATTGCAACGATATCATAAACAGCTGAAAGCCCAACCAGAGTATAAACAATTCTGCTTAGAATACTCATATCTCCAAATATCGCTGCAACTAAATCAAAATTAAACACGCCGACTAAGCCCCAGTTGAGGCCTCCGATTGCCAACAGTGTCCAGACTACAACATCTAAAGTTTTCATCCCTTTCATAGTTTTGTCCCCTATAAAGTTTTGTAAATATTAAATTAACTCAACATCTGGTTAATACACAATTGGAGCATCATATCAATCTCGTTCAGTGGATATGTCTCGGTGACAACCTTTACAAGAGCTTTTGCGGCGTAGTCGAGAGCTTCGTAGAGGTGTTCTCGCTCATTCCGGGTCGATGCGATCCAACCTAAGTGGATTCAATTTCTTTAACTTGCCATGTGCCCTTTGGTTTTTTACACAGCTGCTTTTATTGTAATTGCCCATCAAAATTTCCTATTTAATTACTTGGGCATTACAACCGCATCGATTACATGAATCACACCGTTCGAGCATTCTATGTCAGTTTTGACAACTTTTGCCGAATCTACCATGACCATTTGACCTTCGACGGTGATAGTCAGAGATTGACCATTTACAGTTTTTGCGTCAGCGAGCTTAACTACCTCAGAGGCCATTACTTTACGCGGCACTACATGGTAAGTAAGTATTGAAACCAGCTTTTGTTTGTTCTCAGGTTTTAACAAATTCTCAACCGTACCAGCAGGCAACTTTGCAAATGCTTCGTCAGTTGGAGCAAAGACTGTGAATGGCCCTTTACCTTTAAGGGTATCTACTAGGCCAGCTGCCTTGATCGCCGTAACTAAAGTAGTGAAATCTCCCGCACTAACAGCAGTATCAACTACATCCTTCTGTTCCGCCGTTTCTTTACAACCAATCTGTGAAACAAGTAGACCAACTAAAAGTAAAATGAGCATCAGAAATGTGCAGTGATCTTTCGCTTTCATAAGATTACCTCCCAAAATAATTTGAAGTCCCCATGCGGCTACTCCTTTAGAATTTCAAAGGATACCTTATATCATTCTGAAAGTATTTTAAAAAAAAGCAACAAAAAAATGTGAAAAAACCATTTTTTACAGGAGATTTGCTGCAATATAAAACTATGCCATAAAAGGGGTTATGGGAATACAAGGGAATTCCCTTATAAAAAAAAACGACATAACCGGCATCTCAGCAGATTTTGCAACAAGAATTATAGAAGTGGTTTTGGCAATAAATGTGGTCAGTCAATAAATGGCAATAAATGAATAGAGTGAATAAATGGGGACCGTAACGAATGGCATGAAGATAAGAGCCTATCCCAATAACCCGCTCTATTGCGGCCGACAAACAAGCAAGTGAGCTAACATCGAGGGTAAACTAAGAAAGCAAGTGAGCTAACATCGAGGGTAAACTAAGAAAGCAAGTGAGCTAACATTCCCCTGCTGCGAGTCAAGGGGGGGGCTCTCGGGGATAAACTCTGGGTAAACTAGGAAAAGCAAGTAAGCTAAGTCACTATATTATAACTTACCCCGATATTTTTCTTTGCGCAGGGTTAGAGGTATCGGAACCTTCAAGAGCTTAACCGTCCCCTCATCAGAGTCACTCCAGACGAGCGGGATGAAGTTATTTGGAGCATAGGGCGGCACGGAAAAGCCTGCGAGGGCTTACCTATGTCGATAATTTAAAGCTCCTCTGAATCCATTGAAACGGCGAACTCGTCTCGATGAGTATCAAATTTATCCGCCCTATATTTCCCAAATGCAAAGGGGCCTATACAAAATCAATTTGTATAAGCCCCGAATTGACCAAATATACTACATTAACCACACATTCTTAATTGACACTTAAATCCTAGCTTAAGGTGTCGGCTCCGGCGGCGGGGGATACAGACGAATATCGTCAAAATACATCGTACCTGAACCACCTGCTACCGGATTATTCCTGTTACCAAGACCAAGGGCAATCGTATTGACATTGGCCATGTTCACGCCCTGGTCTGCAAAGGCCTGCAGGTCAATATTCCATTGTGTCCACTCATTTATCTGTGCTGCATCAGGATTATCGTGATTGACCACCGCGCTGCCATTGAGGGCAACAAACAACGTCTCAGCAGCGTTATCTGAATTGCCTCTAAACCAAATCGTTAATGTGCTAACACCTTTCTCTGTCCAGTCACGCGGGTAAGTCAGCGTCAAAGTTGCCTCAGAGTACCCAACGCTGTTGTCGTAGAAATACGGCATCGACTGGATGCCGCTGTGAACAATACTTTGCTCGGCATAAGGAGGAAGCTCATTACCAACGAGAGCTCCATTTGTCGGGATTTCATAACCGTCCAGCCACGCTTCAAATATCCTATTACTCTCCGGGGCAGGGGGGTCAATGTCGTTGTAAGACTCAAAATCGTCCACGATAAGGAAGCTGGCTGTCGTAAAGCTCCAGACAGGGCCTATCCACGGACTGTCTGAGTTGGTGGTATTGACCTCATCAACGCGCCAATAGTAGGTAGTATCCCACTCAAGCATTCCGGGGTCATAGCTCTCGGAACCAAGGTCCCTGGTGCCTTTATACTCCGGCGAACCGGTATCGGCATTGCGCACGATCTCTTTATCTGTACCGAAGTACACCTCATGCGAAGCGGCTGCTTCTCCCGGCGACCAGCTAAGAATCTGAGTCTGCTTTACATTCACAGCGCCATTAGAAGGCTTAAGGCTCACAACGGCGCCCTGAGTAGTAAAGCTCCAGACGTCTCCTTTATACGTGTCGATAATATCAAACTCATCGACCCGCCAGTAGTAAGTCTTGCCCGTTTTAAGTGTACCGGGAGGATAGGTCGTAGTTCCCTGAGGAATACCTTCGGTTGCGCTGCTCACATCGTTAAAATTATCACCGAAAAATACGGTATGTAATTTCGCACCGAAACCTCCCGTCCAGCTAAGCTGCACACCCGTATCTACAACCTCGGCAGCATCAGCCGGGTCGGGTGCGTAGGCGGTCTTGGGTGGAATTGAGAAGCTCCAGACCTTGCCTTTCCAGGGACTATTCGGCTCGGTGTCATTGACCTCATCGATTCGCCAGTAGTAAGTTGTGCCGGGAACGAGGCCATCCGGATAAGGAAATCCTGGAAAGCCGGCAACGTAAAACGTATCGGCCTGGTTGCCCCGGAATGTGCCTTCGGTGCCGTTGTTCACATCGTCAAAATTCTCGCCTAAGTACACATCGTGTGAGACCGCAAAACTTCCCGGTGCCCAGCTAAGATTCACCCACGTATCGGGATGCAAAGCACCATAAGCTGGGCTTGGGCCCAAGGCATAGGGGTATCCTTTACCACCTTCCATAGCAGCCAGAATCTCGACGTCCGTCAGCGCATGGTTGTAGATGCGGACCTCGTCGATAATCCCGCTAAAGTAATGGGGGCTGCCGTTCCGATGCCCAATTCGCAGAGGAAGTCCTGGAGGAACAAGCTCTCCGGTCTGGGCTTGTTCAAACACCATCTCTCCGTTTACGTAGATTCTTGCGGTAGAACCGTCCCAAGTCGCGCAGGCATGCAGCCATTCATCCGGCTCTATAACATTATTTGGTGCCGACTGCGTGACATGTCCGCCATCCAAGGAAAGCGTGAAGTAAAGATAACGCCCATCCCTGTTGACGAACAGCCCATAATTTTCCCATGGACCGTCTTGCTGCCCATTTGCCATGATGGCCAGCCAGGTATCGCCGGCATCAATCCAGTTTATCCAGGCGGCAATTGTCACGTTGGGAGTTATTTCAAGACTTTCTGAGGTGGGAACTTCTACATAGTTGTCTTGCGCATTGAAGAGAAGAGCATTTCCATACTTGCCGGCGTCCCACGTTGCGCCATTTATAGTGCCGTTGTTGCCGTTGCCGCTTGAGTCGTAGACAATGTCCCCAGAGCCCTCATCGAACGTCCAGTAAGCCACGAGCTCGGCTGAGGCATTGCCCGCTATGCTGAGCATCAAAACAAAAGAAATTAAATAAATCAATTTTCTGTACATAATAGTCCTCCTTTAAAAATAAATATAGTTTGTCAATTGAAATGCAAAAATTCCTTACTGCAAAGTCCAGAGTCCCCATGCAAACTCTGTACCTTACATAATACACAGCTCCTCCTCTATCAGAAAACTGCAAGAATTTTGCCTGCTGGATGACCTCAAAGCCATAGATGCCCGCCCATTCGACCCTTCGGCTGTGCTCAGGGCAAGCTTTTTTCGCTCAAGGCAAGGTCTGCACAGGCACAAGCTTTACCCAGCCCCTGCGGCAGAGGCTGGGTTCACTAATATTATCTATACCAAATTATCTACCATCCCGTCAAGTAAAATCTCTTGATTATGAATGAGCATAGTGGCCTTTAATATAAGAAGTTAATAAGATTTTTCAAACAAAAAGAGAACCCGACCTATCCTTAAAGCAGTATCTGTCTGTTATATGGGAAAGCATCTGCATGACGGATTAGAGCTGAAACTCAAAGCCGCCGAGCGCATAATTCTGCGTATTGAGCCGATATAGAATATAGCTGAGTGAGCTATTTCTACTATCGATATTTGCCGAACTGTGCTGCTAAGACTGCCAGTATTTTGAGCCTTTCTGGCTTGACATGGGGAGCTACACTGCAGGCCGAAGAAAGTATGTATCCGCTGTCGGGTTTGCCGATTCTGATTCTTTCCTTCACAGCCTGTTCAAAGGTCTGGTCATCGGCATTCAGCATCTCGTTGACGGCGTCAAGGTTTCCCTTGAAGAAGAACCGCCTGCCATACTTTGACTTTGCATCTTCTAAATATACGGTGCCGAGCGGTGGGGGGTCTAACGTGTCAATTCCATCAACGCAGGTTGCGCTCATAAGGTCTAAACGGTCGCCGATTGCACCACAAGTGTGGACGTATGACTTGATGCCAAATCTGCGTATCGCTTGAAAAACCTGTTCTTCATAAGGCATTACAAATTCTTCATACATTTGACGGCTGATGAACCCTGCGCCGGCAAAAGCCGAGCTTACAAGGACAGCATCAGGTTTACATCGGGCGTATAATTCAACCTGTGCAAGCACCATTTTTGTAAAGACGGTGAGCACCTGATGACACTTAGGAGGAGCATCGAGAAGAGCGAGAAGGGCCTGTTCGTACCCAAACAACTCCATAAGATGGGTGAAAGGTGAGAATACTTCTGTGTGTATTGAGACATCCGGTGTAAGCTGCTGGACTTTCTGAAGCGTGCTTGTGAACCATACAGGATAAGCTGTTGGTTCGGTAAGATTGGCCTGGGGGTCAATGTCCCAGAGCTCAGGTGCGTGCCAGGTGTTCCAGACATAGCCGGGCAACCTGTATGTAGCGGGGTCATTAATGTCAATCGTACTATAGTTCGCCCGTTCCAGAGGCATTTGCCCCGGCTGATATGTCTGTGGATTATCATCCGGAGGAAAAACAGTTTCTAATCCTGATTTCCAATGAAGGTGCTCATTATTGTCAATTCTCTTATATGACTTAAGATTGCTTTTCCAGTCAGGCGGTCTGCCGGGTATGTTTACTAAAATACCATCGAAGTTATATTTTTGCTGCAATTCAACTAAAACCTTAGCAAAGGTCTCGCTGTTGAACCAAATCTCCGAAGGGTTATGATGGCAGTTTAAGAAGTAGTGCCCGAGGGCAAGCTGGCACATTACCGGAACCCGGTCCGGCTTCTTATGGTCCATCGCTGCGGCTATTCGTTGTTTTGAATTCATGCTTTTGCCTTATCCGAGATACGATAGAGTTCAAAGAATCAGGTAATTAGTTCCTGTTGCGGAAGCAGTATTTGTCATTCCTTCGCTTCGCTCAAGGACAAGTCTGAACGAAGTGAAGAATCTCTTCCTGCACAAGTGTACATTATTCTCATTCATAGGCCAGATGCTTCGCTTTGCTCAGCATGACAGTAAAAACGGTCAGTTTGAGTTAATAAGTCTATTTAGGAATAAAAGCCAAAGAGGTCTGTAAGGGAAAGCCGCAGGTACAACCGGAGCTGCTTTCGGGAATAAGAACAAGCCCACCGGCCGGAATGATGTTAATCCAGCAACCCGGCCGTGTAACTTTGTCGAGCTGACGTGGTCCTCCCTTTGGCCCCAGGTCATACATCCAGGGGTTGCCGCCCCGCCAGAACAAACACCGGGCCGAAGCTGAGATACCCCCGCAGCCGTGTCCGTGCCGGTCGAATTTCCACCCTTCGATTCTTTTGCCTGTCTTGAGGTTGTAAGTATAAGGCCAGGCATAAACTGTATCGTCGATTATTGTCGGGTGACGATTATATTCACCGTGGGCACCATCTATAGCGAGTTCGGTGCTATGGTCCGCTTCCCAGAGAAACTTGCCGGAGCGCCCATCAAAAGCATTATAATAATAATGAATGGAGCGCCCATCGAGTCTGGAGCCGCTTAAAAGAAGTGTATCTTTGGCATAGTTAATATAGACAGGTTCTTCAAAATTGCTGACATCGATTTTTTCTTTAAATACGACTTGGCCGGTTCGGGCATCAAGAGCAACCAGGTTTTGGTCACCTCCGTCAAATAATGTTTTCACAGGTATCCGCCCAAGTTTGTCAGTTAGGGCCTTCGGGCTATTAGTCTCAAGAAAGTATATTCGTCCACCACCAATGGTAATAGTAGTGTTCAATATAAGCCCGCCCTGGTATTTCCAAAGCAGCCGGCGTCTTGCCTTTCGCATTGCGAACAGATAATCACTTACCACTACCTTCATATCTCTGTACCACAGTGAATCGTCAGCTTCATAGCTGGTTTCAGTATAGGAAGCTCCCTGCCTTCGGCCGCTTCCGAAAAATATATTACCTGAGTATGCAACGTAGCCCCACTCGCGCGGCTCGGACCTGATTAGTTGTGGCATTTTATACATAATACGGCGCCGACCGGTCTGGACATCGAAGCCGTAGCATTTGTCTTCCGCGGCCACATACAGGAATTGGTCGTCCACTGCCATACTGCCGCAATCCAGGAATGCCCCGAGCCGACGTGAATTGGGAACATCGATTTTCCACTCGATTGTTCCGTTATAGGCATCGACAGCAAAAACGATGTTATCGCCCGGAGCAAAAAGACGCCCATCCTTAAAAAGGGGCGGCACATTGCGGTGGTGACGGTCAATCATATACCTCGGCCCGGGCCGACCAAACCACTGGACCGCCATATCGCCCTTGACGACTTCGTCTCCACTGCAGGCGGTATTGCCCGGCTCTGCGTAAGTGTGCGTCCATTCGCCTGCGCCTTCCAATTCTTTACGTTTTGTCCAAGCTAAAACAATTTCACCTGTATCGTGTGTTTTCCAGGTATCGAGAAATGGACGCTCCCATTTTTCCAGCTCTTTCCGGTTGAAATTGTTGCCTGGCAGAACAAAAGCAATAATTCCACCATAAGGCCTGAGCATTCTTAAAACCTCGTCCACTGAGGAAGGAAGCTCGCCTGTGCGAAGTGTCTGGTCTGAAATGACCAGATTCGCGAAGTATTTTGTATAGGGCTGTGTTGCAGAATCTTTGTGATGAACAACAACCCTGCCATAGAGTCCTGCTTTGTCGAGAGCATTGCGTGCGGCGGTTACCTGGCTGGAGTCTTTTTCGACTCCCACTATTTTCAGGTCAGTCTTTCGGGCAAGCTCATACGCCAATCTTCCCTGGCCACAATCAAGTACAAGGCAGTATCCTTTTGTAACTCCGGTTCGTTCGGCTATAAGCTCTGCGGCTTCGGCGTATATTTTCGTCAGATAATCATTCGGATAAGGATTGGTCTGGGTTTTAGCTTTTATCACTTTCGTACCTTTTTTTACGCCGCTTCTAAAACAGTGTATTTGACCCTGGTCCGTACTTACATAAAGACCACCATTTGCCACGCTCAAGCCGAACGCCTTGCCATCAACAGGAGCGGCCCAAATGGCCTTGCCACTATCCGCCTTGAATGCGGCTATTTTGTCCTCTCCCCCTAAGAAAAGAACATCGCCGGCCATAATCATCGAATGTGGATATTCACACGCAACGGTCCATAAGTAACAGTCTTTCATTTTTTTCGACAGCTCACTGATTTGGATTTTGATACTTTGTAACTCTCTGCCCAGTTTCTCTGCTTCGGCTGTATTTTTATCCATCTTCTTGAGCTGCTCTTTGAGCTTGTTAGACTGCTCAGTCAAAATATTTCGTTCCCTCGACAATTCGAGATACCGGCCCCGATGAAAGGCCGAGAGCTTCTTTTCCGACAGCATGTATGCAGTTTGGCCGTTCACCAACATCCTCAAACCATCGAACGTTGCGATTTTATACTGCGTGTCAACCTCAGCGGCGTTAAGCTCTTTCGAGCCGCGGCCGGGGCCGGTTACCAGAACGTTTTCCGCCAGCAGCGCGAAGGTTCCGCCGGCACTGGGTAACTGTCCGGTTAAATTACCGTCCGCGCGGGCGAAAATCGCCGGGTTTGTTCGTCCTGTCGGGACATATAGCTGCTTATCCGAGGCTAACATATAGCCCTGCGGTGACACATCCACTTTCTGCTTCCATTTTACCGACCCATTCTCAGCACTGAGCTCGAAAAGAGAAGTCCCCTGATTAGGGAACATGCCGGCGGCACTATATAGATTTCCCTCATCTACCAATATACCCGTTCGTACCGGCCAGGTCGATATTATTCGCCCGTTGCCAGGAATCATACGCTCGGCGTCAGCCGCCCTGTACTTCCATATCAGTGAGCCGTTATCGCGCGAGAGGCAATAGACATATCCATCGTCAGAACCGACGTACACTTTGTTGCCCGAGATAGAAGGGGCCAATCGGACAGGGGCTTCCGTAAAAAACGTCCAGCTTTCCCGGCCGGTCTGCGCGTCCAGCGCATAAACTTTATCATCCGCCGATGAGCCAAAGAATACCATATCACCGGTTCCAACGACGTGAAACGCCCGGTCATAAGTAACTGTGGCCCTCAGGTTGTAGTGGTGATGCCAGAAGTCCTGCTTTGCCGGGAGCGGCCATGCTGGCTCCGGCCGATGTGCCGCCTCGAACACCCAGGATTCGCTCAGGGGCAGCTCCAATTGCTCAGAAGTAACACCACTTCTGTGGTTGTCATGCATAAAGGTAGGCCAATCATCAGCTTTGGTGGCTCCGGGATTAAAAAGAATCACAAAGTAAAGGGTAAACAAAGAAACATACTTGTACATCCGGTACTCCTCATTTCAAGACACTTGAAAAACGTGACACAACTCAATTTTCTAATAGAATAACAAATCAGAATTGAAGATGCCAGTATATTGCTTTCTGCTGAGCATGCTTTTCAGACAAGGTTATTTTGTGAGCAGATCCACCATCAGATTCCAGAAGCGTTTCTCATCAATGGCCAGGAGGATGCGGGCCTTTTGAGTACCAGCGGGTCCTTGTTTGTGATAGCCAAGGCTTCGACCGTAGTCCAGGTTATAATCTGAATTGACATCGTCACGCCGAGCAGCTCTATATCCGGATGCTTTGCGAGCATCATCATTGACACTCCGTCGTCATACAAAACAACCATATCGCTGTCGAGAATGACCTTCTCTTTAGCTCCGGCGACAGAGCACAGAGCTGCAAGCAGCAGAGCTGCTCCAACAAGCACAATACCCAAGTGTTTCATTGTAAACATGGTCTATTGATAACTAAGTCAATAATATTCTTCTTATTCATATTTACGATAGTTTTCTTCTTACGGATTTAATTATTGAGCACTGAGTTGAGTGGTACGCTCTTCCATACTTTGCCGGAATCACCTGTGTAAATGTCTGCGTTGATGCCTGTGTCTGAGACATTAATGACAGCATATCCGGGAAAATCCGCATATTCGAAAAAAGCTATATATGGTTTCTCATCTTCAAGCATTTTTTGCCGTTGTTCCTTTGTATCAGGCTGAAATTCAGGCTCGAGCTCAACAAGACGACCGCCATAATTCTTAACGCCTTCAAGATGATTTTTCACTGATATTTTGGGTGAGCTGATAACACTGTTCATACTGAACTGCACAAAAGTGCCCCTCGAAGTTCTTCTTGCCAGAACAACATACTTGTGCAGGTGGGCGGTCAGCAGTATTACTTTATTTGCGCCCAGTATATTTAAGAATCTTTCGCGAACATCTTTCTCTTTCTCTCTTGAAAAAAGATGCCACGTGGACCTTGCATTATAAGGGACTGCAGGAGGATGCATTACAACAAACACATGTCGATGTCTGTTTAGTCTTAAAGTTTTCTCCAGCCAATCAAGATTATTATTGTGATATGCGTCGAAAAACACAAATAAATCCGGCCCTTCCATAAAATAGAAAGATGCAGAATCTATTTTCTTTTTACATTCATTTGATAACCAAGGCAGCATAACATTGTCAAAGGCCTCCCTTGCCCCGGGGCCGGTGATATCGTGATTGCCCTTGGCGGCTATAAATGTAGTCTTGGGTATATAATTACGAACACACTTTAAGGCATCCTTGAATTGAGTCTCTTGAAGTGCACGGCTGCCGCACAGTCCCTCGGTAAGATCTCCACCCTGGACAATCATCTTTATTCGGCCATCACTGGATTCTATAACAGTTTGGATTCGCCTTAGAAGACCGGGCGTATGTTTTTCCGTAATCCTGACATAGTCCTCTATCTGCCTGATATCATTTGGCTTATTTGCCTTCACCCACTCAAAATCATGATGGCTTCTTTTATCGAAATGTATGTCACCAAGATACACAAATGAATATGCAGGACCAGGTTTCTTGTCCTGTGCAGTAGCCGTCCCAAGGGTTAATACGATAATTTGCACACATAGTACTACTGTAATCATTATAGTTTTTCTACTGAAGGATTGCATTCTGACCTCCCTAAAATGTTGATTCTGATTTTTTTACTATTATACGAATGTATTGACGTCATCTCAAGTCAATAGCCAAGCAACCAAGTAGATTTCCTGCAGCATTCTGAGCCCTGCAATGGTGTATCGTCGATGGCGGCTAACGTGCGTACCTGCTGAAGCTGAAGCTGAATTCGGCATCACCCAAATACGGAAGGAACGACCGTCGTCAAATTCAGGGCTGGGAACTGTGGTTTTTCCACGCAAGCTGAGGAGCATCCAACAAGGGTCGGTTTGGGCTGTTTGGTCTTTTGTATATGTGTTATGCAAAATTGCAGGTTAGGCATATATTATTTAAGAAAATTGTTTTTTTGATTTTCTTAAATAATCCTGTAACTGTTCATTGTGCAAGAGCTTACTGTTTGAAAAGAAAAAAACAAAAA
>Ga0315534_1002747_pt1 | contig 11613 bp, 10 predicted proteins | sample SalMarSW160240MG_FD_203094 | JGI IMG/M metagenome (GOLD analysis project Ga0315534, IMG submission 203094) | Salt marsh sediment microbial communities from the Plum Island Ecosystem LTER, Massachusetts, United States - Salt Marsh Sediment SW1602-40 ... | reverse complement strand
GTCCTTGTACCAGAGGGGGTCGTCGTCGATCCGAAACAGTGTCTGCTTCTTATTTCTCAGCATGGTTTCTCCATCGCCTCCTCGATGATCAGCTGGGCTGCCAGGCGCACCATCCGAGTTCGACCCTATCGCTTCGGCCGCCGATGCCAAAATCTGCGGATGTACGTTGTCAGAGGAGGTGAAGTCCTAAAATTGCTTGAAAATGGCAGAAGGATACGATTCGCCTGCTGCGTGAGACCATCGCCTATCCGCCGGAAGACGCGGCGATCAATGGCAATAACCAGCGCGCCTTAACGGCAATGGCAAGGCTTGGTGACCCGAAACTGATTGACGCTACGTTGTCTGGTACGAGCCAGATCGAACCGAAAAACGCCGATCGATTAACGCTTGTAAGGCCCGCAAACAACAGGTGGCGGTAAGCGCCTTTAGGCGTTCGATGCAACGGCGGCGACCGCCAGTTCTACAATCATGTGCCACCTCGGCCACCTGGGTCGCGATATAGCGATCGCGGCGCACCACCTTCGCGCCGATCTTGAGGCGGGAGCATGAAGCTGGCGGACCGCATCGCCCGAGCGGAAAATCAGAGCTTTCAGAATCAGAACTTGCCTGCGAAGCTCGCCGCGAGTTGCGCCCAATCCTCCGCCGCCAAGCGGGCAACAAGCTCAAAATGCATATCACTCTCCGGCCTCACGACATAGATACCGCTCCCTCCCTCGTCGACGTAAACGCCGGTTGCCGCTCGCATCAGGTTGCCGTGCCCTACAATGATCACGTTGGTGCCGGGCGGTACAGGCTCGGATAGGACACGTTGAGCCCGGCGTATAACAACCTCGGGGCCGCCAACATAGGCCGCGGCGCGCAAGTTTATGATGTCGCGTGTCGTCTCCACTTCACCGAGATCGAGTAGGCGCGCGGTTTCTGCTGCGCGGCAGTACTCGCTGGACAAAACCTCCGCGATCTGGATATTTAGCGCGCGTATAGCCTCGCCTATGCGCCGGGCGGTCGCGCGCCCAGCGTCTGATAACTGGCGCATGGTTTCTGGATTGCAACTCATCCAGTCGCCAGCTTGTCGGATTCGATCGCTTTGGCTCCAGTCCGTCGCCGCGTGACGGAAATAGATCTTATATCCGCCATCCCTCAATGCCCGCACCAGGGACTCACCCGCGAGCTCGGCGGCCGGCGCAGCGCTGCTTACGAGAAACGCAAAAACGCCAAGACAGAAAGGAAGCCAGGCAGAGAGAGGTAGCCATATCTTTGAACATCGTCGAGCCATGACAGGAAGACCTCAGTGGTGATGCGCCCGAGGCCGCCGCTTTGCCTGCGTATCGTACTTGTACTTAAAAAGGATACGCCTGATGCATCACCGCGCGGCGAGCGCCACGAGACGATCGAGGCTGCGCCCGTTGCCGAGCACCGCGACCAATTCGCGCTGCGTGAGGCTGTGCAGCGCGTCGTCGAGCGAGTCGATGTCGTCGAGCTTGGCGAGCCCGACCACCAGCGCCACGTCGACCTCGCCGCGCCGCCGCGCGCGCGGCCGCAGCATGGCGCGATGGGCGACGAGCAGCTCTTGGTCGCGCAGCAGCCGCGAAATCGGCGCGGTGACGTCGTCGTTTTCCGCCGCGCGGGCGAGCGCGTTGGCGCGGCGCAGCACCTCAGGCGGATCGCGCTCCTCCGGCGTCGTCAACAGGCCGAGACGTTGCAAGAGCCGCCCGAACGCGGCATTGGCGCTCACGGCGGCAAGCGGGATCGCCAGCACGAGCCCGACGATCACCGGCGTCATCCACAGTAACAGCGGCCACGACACCGAAAAGGCCGCCGCCGCCAGGAGAACGCCGACGATCGTGTGGCCGAGATAGCGGCGTGCAAGCGCGCGCAGCGGTAGCGTGCCGTCGTCACGCCGCTGCACCTGCCAGCCAGAATCCTTGCCGACCAGGATCTCGGCCACGGCCACCGATTGCATCGCCATCATCACCGGCGCGATCAGGCCCGACACCAACGTCTCGATCAGCAGGCTCGCGAAGGCGCGCAGCGCGCCGCCGCAGCCACGCCGCTCGTTCGACCGCACGAGCAGCGCGAGATAGCCGAGCAACTTCGGCACCACGAGTAGGCCCATCGTGCCGGCGAACACCCAGGCCGCGCGCACCGGGTCCTGCGCCGGCCATTGCGGGAACAGGCTGAAGCCACGCGGGAAATATTCAGGCCGAATGAACTGCGCCTGCAGCGAGATGAGGATGCCGACGATCAGAAACACGAGCCACAACGGCGCGGTGATATACGAGCCGATGCCGGTGACGAGATGCAGGCGGCTCATCCAGTGCAGGCCGCGCGCGGCCAGAACACCGAGGTGCTGCAGGTTGCCCTGACACCAGCGCCGGTCACGCGCGGCGTAATCGGTGAGCGACGGCGGCGTTTCCTCGTAGCTCCCGGACAGCATCGGCGCGAGGTGAACGGCGTAGCCGCCACGGCGCATCAGCGCCGCCTCGACGAAATCGTGACTCAGAATGTGCCCACCGATCGGCTTGCGGCCGGGCAGTTGCGGTAGACCGGCGCAGGCGGCGAAGGCCTCGGTGCGGATCACCGCGTTATGGCCCCAGTAATTGCTGTCGCCGCCGTGCCACCACGCGATGCCGTGCGCGATCAGCGGGCCGTAGACGCGGCCGGCGAACTGCTGCAGGCGCTGAAACAGCGTCGTGCCGTTGACGATGACCGGGAAGGTCTGGATCAGGCCGACATGAGGATGCGCCTCCATCGCCGCGGCGAGGCGCACGATGGTGTCGCCCGTCATCAGGCTGTCGGCGTCGAGTACTATCATCTGCGCGTAGCGGCCGCCGAAGCGAGTGACCCACTCCCCGATATTGCCGGCCTTGCGCTCGGTGTTCTCGGCGCGCCGGCGGTAGAACAGCCGCGCATCGCCCACCCGCTTCCGCAAGGCGAAGAATCCTATCTCTTCCGCGATCCAGATGTCCGGGTCGGTGGTATCGCTCAGCACGAAGAAATCGAACGTGTCGCCCTGCCCCGTCGCCTCGACCGATTCATAGATCGCCTGCAGCCGCGACATCAACCGCCGCGCGTCCTCGTTGTAGGTGGGCAGGAGGAGCGCGGTGCGGGACGAGACGTTCGGCAAGGGTGTCAGGGGATCGATGTCGAGCGCGTGCACACCGCTGCCGAGCAGAGCGAAGAAGCCGGCGAAGGCCGAGGCGGTCGAGAACGCCAACCACGCGAACAGCGCGACGAACAAGACGAGCACGACATGCTCCGCCAAGGTCAGTCCGCCGACCGCCAGGACGAGATACATTTCATAGGCCGCCGCGATCGTCATCGCCGCCGCAGCGCCGATGATTACCACACGTCGCGCGCCGTAGCCGGGGCCCTGCCGGCGGACCGCGTCGCGCGCGCCGCCATCCCACTGGCGTAGCGACTGTCGCGGCATCGTGAGGTCCGCCTCGGGCGGCAAGGCGGGAACGCACATCAATTCGGAGACAGGAACCGCCGGCGCGGGCGGCGCCGCTACGCTGTCCATCGATAGGTCCACACTTCCGAGAGCGGCGTGTCGCCGCTCACGAGCTGGGCGCGCAACTCCACGGCCGGCGCATTTTCCGGCGCGAGCTGGAAGCTCAGCCGCCAGCCGCCGATCTCCGGGTTAGGCTGGGTTACTACATTGGTGATCTTGCTATTGTCGGCCCAGACGTTGCCGCGCATCTCGTTGTGCGGCACGCCCTTGAGCATGTCGCCGACGATGTCGATCACGAAAAGACGCGTGCTGTCAGGCCCGGCGCCGACGCGCGTCTTCACTACCTCGGCCGGCAGGCCGGGCGGCGACTTGCCGCTGCCCCAATGGATACGGTACGTGGCGAAATACTCGCCCTTGGCCTTGAGCGGGTCGCGCGGCCGCCAGAACGCGACGATGTTATCGTGGATCTCCTCTTTCGTCGGAATCTCGATCAGCATCACGGCGCCATCGCCCCAGTCGCCGATCGGCTCGACCCAGGCGCTCGGCCGCTTTTCGTAGCGCGCCTCGAGATCTTCGTAGGTGTGGAAGTCGCGCTGGCGCTGCATCAGACCGAAGCCGCGGGGGTTGGTGTCGTTGAAAGTGCTGATCTGCAGGTCGCGCGGGTTGACGAGCGGCCGCCACAATTGCTCGCCGCGGCCGTTGCGCATGCCGAGCCCGTCGGAATCGTGTACCGCCGGGCGGAAGTCATCGACGTCGATGCGGTCGTTGGCATCGAACAGGAACATGCTGGTCAGCGTGCCAATGCCCGGCTGGGCGACGTCGACGCGCGGATAGATCGTCGATTCCACGTCAAACACCGTGCTCTCGCCCGGCCGGATGGTGAAGCGGAACGCCGCGGCCGCGCTCTGGCTGTCGAGCAGCGCGTGGACCACGCAGGAATTGGTGCCGGCCGGCGGCCGCTCGATCCAGAACGCCCGGAAAGCGGGAAACTCCTCCCCCTTCACGTCGGCGGTGTTGATCGAAAGGCCGCGCGCGGAGAGGCCGTAGAGCTCGTTCTTGGCGATGGCGCGGAAATAGCTCGCGCCGAGGAACACCGCGACCTCGTCGTAATAGTCCGGTCGGTTAATCGGCGCGTGCAGGCGAAAGCCGGCGAAGCCGAGGTCCGCATCGGCCGGCGGCGGGGTGACCGCGTCGAACGAGAACAAGCTCGGCGAATATCGTATCGGCCGGGCCGTCCCCTGGCTCACCTCGAACAGATCGACGCGGTCGGTGTAGAAGAAGCCGCGGTGGAAGAACTGCACCTCGAATGGCAGGTTGAGGCCGCGCCACAGCGCCTTGTCCGGCACGAAGCGGATGCTGCGGTACTTGTCGTAGCTCAGGTCCTTGAGGTTGTCCGGCAGCTTGTTGTCGGGCGCCTTGTAAGGCTTGCTCGCGAGATCACGCGCCATCTGCCGCACGGTCGCGGGGTCGAACGGGGTCCCCTCGGCGGCGCGGGCCGACGTGACGAAAGGTGATCCGAGCTTCAGGACGAACGGCGCCGCCAGCGCGCCAACGACGACATCGCGACGCCGCAAATCGACACTCCCTTCAGAAACGGGCGGCCGCGCGGATGCCGCCCCGTACAGTTACAATCCCCTGACAATGAGGAACGCCGCGTCTGGTTCCCGGCCGCGACAATGCGCGTTTGGCCGTTTTGCCCCTTCACCTGCCGCAACGCGCGCCGCGCTCACGGCATTTCCGCCAAGAGATCAAACGGTAGGCGGAAGATGGCGACCACTTCGCCATCCTCCCAGGTGCAGTCCCGATAGCAGGAAAATTGAGCAGTCGGCGTTCTTCTCTCGGGAAGTGCAGCTCCACCCGGTTATTACGCGCCGGGGTCGGTGATGATTAGCGGGTTCGCTCGCACGATGTCATGATAGCCCTTTCTGACGGCGGCTTGTGGAAATGCGGGTAAATGCGCTTACCGGCGCAGTGTTGCGGCAGGACGACGACTGATGCGTGTGCTAGTCGTTGAAGACGAGCCGCGGATTGCCGGCTGGGAGCGTTTACAAACGGTAAGAGAAGAGTTGCGACAGCTCACGCATGCCGGGAAGCGGTTGCCCGTACTGGTAAGCCAAACCGCTTAGTCAGTGCAACGATTTGCGGGCCACCGCTCTCTTCACATGCCGGCGCGATGGACCGGCGGCCGAAGTCCGGATGACGGTGGAAGGAGAATAACAATGGCTCTTTTAATCAATGAGAACTGCACCGCCTGCGATGCGTGCGAGCCAGTGTGCCCGAACCAAGCAATCACCGCGGGCAACCCGATCTATGTGATCGATCCGGACAAGTGCACCGAATGCGTCGGTGCCGAGGATGAACCGCAATGCAGGGTCGTCTGTCCGGCGGAACCAGGGTGCATTGTCCAGAATCCCGACTACGTTGAGACCAAGGGAGAATTGCTGGACAAGTACCAGAAATTGCACGCCTGACCGAGTGGGGAATTGGCGAGCCGGGACTGCCCCTGCCGCATAGCCTTTAAACGGGCGCGGGCACCCTGCGTGCGCTCGGCCGCGGTTTTGCCGGCAGCGCGGGTAGCCAACGAAGTAGGGCGGCGTTTCGCAAATTTTCTGCGTTGTGCAGATAAGTTCCCGCGACGGCGTGAATTATCTGGCGGAGCCGTCTCCAAGGTTAGCCATCGCACTGTGGGACCAATTGACTCCCCTCGTGCGTTGTATTCGCAGCTTCATAGGTTGTCGGAGATTTGCATGCTCATAAAGCGGCACGACAAAAGCTACATTGTTGAGTTGGAGGACGATTCCACTTGGCGCATTTGGCCCGGTGATTTTACCACTACGCTGAAGTGGATGCCTTCCACTCAACTGTCCGTAGTGCAGATAGAAGACGAGTTTTGCACCCATGCTCTAGTCGATCAGGCGGACGGTGCCCGCGCGCGCGTTATCGCGGCGAAAGATCACTGGTGGCCAGAAACCGTTGCGGAGCGCATCGAAGATGCCTTGAAACCTGACGAAACCGCCAGCCCCTCTGCTTGCCTACCTGAGGATAGCCGCGGCAATCTAACGGCACTAAACACCCGCCGTTTCCCTACGCCCTGGTCCATCCGTGAGCTGGAGCAGGCATTTGTCGTGCAGGATGCCAACGGGCAGGTGGTCGCCTACACCTACTTTCGCAGCGATGAGAACGAGGCCCGGCAGGCCCGTTTACTCACGCACGACGAGGCCCGACGGATTGCGGCGAATATCGCAGAGCTGCCCGAGCTAGTGTCGTCCGCGCGGTCCCCCGTGGAATGACTCGCACCGGTCGCCCAGTTCGGCCGGACGATGAGGGGCTTTATCGAGAGTTCTTCCGTCATGTCACGGAAGATGATCTGCGCCTTCGCTGCTTCGCAGCAGCGACCGCGGCTGACCGAGCAGACGACCGACCACGCCGATAAGAAGAGGGCCGAACGGTTAGGCTGACCTCAGCGCGCAGACCCTGCAGCTCAATGCAGATCTTATCCTCCGCCGAAAAGTGGCGCCGGATCGCGCGGTGAATGCCCTTGATAACCTGATCCGCAGGTTTCTTGGTCGGCACGGTTTCTGTCTCATCTCGTTGATGAGGACACTGCCAAGCGTCGGCAAGCTGAAATTGGCCGGGAAGAATATGAGCCGCCTGGGAACTCAAATAGACAGGCGGCTGGCAGCCGAACCGAGCGTTACGGAAACCCAGGACCAGGCGTTAGGAAACCTACCGTTACGAAACCTATGGCGTTACAAACCCCCGTGGGTTTTGTAACAAAGGAGAGCGACCCTCGCTCGGCGGGCGGTGCGAAGGAGACCGGCGATGCTGTATGCACTTGCTCTATTGCTAATGATCGTGGCCGTGATCTTCCTATGTCTTTCCGTCATATTCGGGGACTTAGAGTGGGTACTGACCGGTATCGGCGCACTTCTTTTTTTTCGGTTTATTGTTGCTTGTCAGCGAGACGCGCAGCGGCCTATGACCGCTGCAGAGCGCATGCGCTACTATTGAGCCCGTGCGGGGGGAAGCGTGAGACAGGGCGGGCGCCACTCAGGCCGTTGGTCGCATATTCGCCAAGTCCGCCAAACTGTATGTTCATGCTCCACGCGGACGCAGCGGCCGGAGCATCGACGACCAGACGGAAGTCTTCATCGAAAAAACCCGGGCCGGCGGAACGGCGTGACGTCCGAAGTCATGGCCGAGGCATATCGATTCTCGATAAGACTCGCGAATTATTCTCCCCATTGGAAGCGGAATCAGCATCAGCGAAGGCGTAACCGCATGTTCCCGGACGCGCGGTGAGATCGGGCGGCGGACCATACGTTCGGGGCCAGTTTCAATTCCCTCGATTGTAAGGGAGCGCGTTGCAGTTCATAGGCTTTAAATGCACCTGCGCCGTAGCACATCATTCCGCAGCGTGGGCCGTCTGGCTGATCTACACCGTGCTTTTAGTAGGAACTATTCGGGCAGAGGGCTCGATGATTTGACGAGCAGACTTTCTTCCACAACGCGTTCGTGTTCTTCAATAGGACTCTTAATTCGGTACATGTGATCGCCGTCTCGATCCGGCATCGTGGCAATAATCTTGTAACGGCCGGGAGCCGCATAGCGAAGAAACATGTCCGGGATGCAGGTCACCGCGTCACCTACGTTGAATTGGCGCATCGCTCACTCCCCGAGTTCGATGGCTTCGCACCTCTCCTTTCATATTCGCTGTCCGAGCTCCAGCACACTACTGCGGCAGTAGCATGGAAAAAAGCTGATCATTTATTGACGCGCCATAACCATCCGATCGCGACTCGCCGGGGTCTAAGTCGTGAACGATCGGGCGCGGACGACCACCGTCACAGCGTCGCGAATCAATACCGTTTTTCGCGGGCTTCCGGCGCCGGACCATGGGCGTCCAGATCGCCTACTCGGTAGGGTCAACCCGAGCTTGAACCGAGACCTGGATAAGCTGCGCGCCACCTCTTCCGACAAGCCAGAAGGGGACGGTGCAACTGGATCGCATCGCAAGAGGCGGTAGACGGCACGGCCTGGTGCCTGCCAGCGAGCGAACGCGACTCGGAGGATAGCCGGGACTGCCAATACCATACGCGCGGATGTTCATTCGTCAACTTCGGCGGAAGTCGGTGCACCGATTTGATTTCTCATGTGCGCTTGCGCCACACGGCATCGGCCCTCCACGGCCCGCCGCCGGCGAAGACCAGATAAAGGAAGACAAAACAATAAAGGACGGCAAGCTCGCCATTGTTTACGATCGGCGCAAACGCGCGCGGCGCGTGGACCCAGAAATATGCGACTGCCATCTCACCTGACATGATAAAGGCGGCATAGCGCGTGAACAGGCCAACGGTGACGAGAACGCCGCCAATGATCTCGATGCAGCCGGCAATGCCGATCAAGGACAACAATTGGATGTTGGCGAAGGCGGGGCTTGGCACGGGAATGCCAAACCATTTCTGTAAGCCGTGTTGCAAGAACAGAAGCCCAACAACGATCCGCAAGATGCTAAAGAGGCTAACCCGCCTCGCGGCCCACCATTGCGCCGAGCAGCTGGGTGCGGAGCTTGCGCGTCTGCGTGTCGATCAGCGCGGACATCTCATGGGGTTTTTATACGTTGACGGTCATGTCACGACCGCTGTTCCCCACCTACGTGCGAGTCGCGCGGCGGCCGACGCTTGTGCGCGGCCCCGTCCGACACTTCCCCCTGGCCGGGATTCGCGCGGTTTACGGCACAAACACTTCCGTCCACCGATGATCGCCCGTGCTCCCGTGACTGCTGGCGCCCCGTCTCCAGCCCGAAGCCGAGCTTAGACGCTCAAGTCCGCGCCTGAAAATTCCATAGCCTCTCGCGCCGCGGCCTGCGTTCAATCCAACGGAGTTTCTGCATCGGCTTCGCGATACAGAAACTCTTTATTCGTTACGCCTTCTCCTGCAAAAAAAGCAACCGCATCATCCGACATATGATCCGATAGCAACAGGAACAATAAATATCGCGATGCATTCCGCTCCTTCGCTTTTAATCATACTTGCCGCGGGACTTGCCAGCCAATGGGTAGCCTGGCGGGTTCACCTGCCTGCCATCGTCATCCTGATCGCTGCCGGGCTTGTGTTGGGGCCGGTAACCGGCATCATTGAACTCGGCATGCCACGGGAGGAACTCGCTGAGCTGATCGGACTGGGTGTGGCCATCATCCTGTTCGAGGGCGGCATGGACCTGAAGCTCGGTGAGTTCCGCCGCGTTGGCCGCGGCATCCGCCGGTTGACGATCATTGGTCCGCCGGTGGCGTGGCTGCTCGGCAGCCTGGCCGCGCATTATGTGGCGGGTTTGAGCTGGCCGGTTGCGTTCGTGCTCGGCGCCATCCTGGTGGTGACCGGCCCGACGGTCATTCTGCCGCTCCTGCGTCAGGCGCGGCTGAACAAGGAGTCGACCTCGCTGCTGAAGTGGGAAGGCATCGTCAATGACCCGATCGGCGTGCTGCTGGCGGTGCTGACCTTCCAATACGTCACGATCGCCGGCAGCGAATTGACGCGAACGCTTATTGGTTTGGCGGCGGCAGCCGCCGCAGCCTTGCTCGGCGGCCTGGGCGGCTGGCTGACGGGCTGGCTCTTTCGCCGCGGCATGGTGTCCGAGCATCTGAAGCCGCCAATCCTGATGGTGCTGGTGCTGATCGTCTACTGGACCAGCAACCTGGTTCAGCACGAATCGGGGTTGCTGGGCGTTACCGTCATGGGACTGGTCGTCGGCAATATGGAGCTGGTCGAACGTGAGGATTTGCAGCGGTTCAAGGAGAATCTGACCGTTATCCTGGTATCGATCCTATTCATCGTCATTCCCTCGCAGCTCGAACTGCGTCACCTTGATCTGCTGGACTGGCGGACCCTGCTGTTCGTCTTGTCCGTCCTGGTACTGGTGCGCCCGCTGACCATCCTGGTCGCCACGCTCGGCGCGCCAATGCGCAGAGAAGACAAGCTTCTGCTCGCCTGGATCGCGCCACGCGGCATCGTCGCGGCGGCCACGGCTGGCATATTTGGGCCGGCGATGGCAGCAAGTGGCTATCAAGATGCCGAAAAGCTCTTACCCATCGTATTTCTGATCATCATGGCCACGGTTTTGGCCCATGGGCTGAGCATCGGCGTCGTCGCCCGGCGCCTGGGTCTTGCGGCACCGAGCGCAAACGGCCTCCTGATCGTCGGGGCCTGGCCATGGACATTAGCGCTGGCGCAGGCGCTGAAAAGACTCGCGATCGATGCTTTGCTGGTGGATGGCGCCTATCATCGACTGAAGGCCGCGCGCATGGAGGGGATCGAGGTCTACTACGGTGAGATCTTGTCCGAGCACGCCGAGCACACGCTGGAAACGCAGCACCTGACCTATCTTCTCTGTGCCACGGAGAACGATTTCTACAATGCGCTGGTGTGCAAGGCATCGGGGCACCAGTTCGGTCGCCATCGCACGTTCCAGCTTGCTCTGCACCAGGAGGCCAGCTCGGAAACGAAACGTCTGACGCTGCAGCAACGCGGCTATATCGCATTCGCCTCCGGTGCCGATTTCGAGACTTTGCACAGGCGTCTCGACGATGGCTGGATCGTGCAGTCGACGCGGCTCACCGACAACTACGACATGGGCCAGCTCAAGCAGCGCCTCGGCACGCCGGTAAGCGAATGGCTGTTGCTAGGGGCCGTGACGCCGGACGGCGAGTTCAGGCTGTACTCCGAGGAGCAGCCCTTTGCGCCGGAAGCAGGCTGGACCATGCTGTTTTTCGCCCCGGCACCAAAAAACGGAACGCCGGCGAAGAGCGATACGGGAACGGAGACCGAAGCACGTCCGGGTGAGAGCGGATTCCGTGCCGTCACGCCTTAGACGAGTCCTTGGCGGTAAAGCATGCAGGTGCACGGCTTCGGGGCAATGCAGGGCCGCGTCAGGTCAGCACCCGGGTGCTGCGGCCAAAAAGACTTGAACAATCTTGCAGAAGCATTGCGCGAACCCATGGGCTCATAGCGAAGGATTTGTGGTCCGCAGCGTTGCTATTAGGCCGTGTTGACAGTTTTCAGCCAGAGCATTGTTGAGGCGATACATAGCATCGACAGATAGGCCCTGGCGGTTTTCTCGTAGCGAGTGGCGATGCGACGGAATTGTTTGAGGCGGTTGACGCACC
>Ga0315534_1002744_pt1 | contig 11619 bp, 12 predicted proteins | sample SalMarSW160240MG_FD_203094 | JGI IMG/M metagenome (GOLD analysis project Ga0315534, IMG submission 203094) | Salt marsh sediment microbial communities from the Plum Island Ecosystem LTER, Massachusetts, United States - Salt Marsh Sediment SW1602-40 ... | reverse complement strand
GGCTGGATAATCATTATTGAGATTTAATGCTTATAAAATAAATATATTCCGATAATATCAACAACCATATTTCCTTAAATCTAAGCTTATTTCATTACCTGGAGTTGTTCTCTGGCCTTTTTAATAAACTCAACAAAAAAAGTTGCTATCAATCCTATGAATAAGCCTAGCAACCCTGCTGTGAGTATGATTTCTTTACGTCCAGTACTTATTGGTTCTAAAGATCTCATAGTAGGCGTCATGGCCCGTGTCTGCCTGATCTCAGAGATCTTGGCAACGGTATCCTGGATCTTTTCACGTTGTTCATCCTGGGCACGCAGGTTATCCGCCAGGTTGATACGCAATTCATCACGGTCATTTTCCAGGCCTATTGCAAGCTGTTCTTCCAGGTCTGACAGTCGTCTCTGGTACTGCTGGATCTCGTTATCGATAAGTAATAACGTCATGGCCTTGGCCTCACCAGTTACTTCATTCACGGACTGCTTCCTGTTCTTTCTGGACTCGTCAATCAGTTTACGCACATCTATAATCTGGGATTTGAGTAGTTTTGCATTTTCACCTATCCTGTCTTCCTGTACCTTGAGGAGTGCGGCCTGGTCCTCCAGTTCACTCAATTTATTTTTTGCATGGCGCTGTTCTGCATCCAGCGCCCGTTTCATGACTGCAATCATCCGGCCATGATCCTCACTCAGTTTGTCAACGACCTCTTGATGTAACTGATGGTGGATATCCGCCATTTCTTCCGTACCAATACTTTCCAGCACAACGATGTCACTCTGCCTGGGTACCTTTGCGGTTATTTTTATCTTTTCAGGATCCTGTGGATTATCTTTGTTATATTGCTGCAATACATAATCGATATAGCTTTCCTGTAGTTTGGCCAGGACCGTCTCGGGTTCTTCAATCAGGCCACTGGTGCCCCTGGCGATCTCGATGGAAGTGGAATAGGTATATAATATTGGCTTGGTTAACGCGTAAAAGACACCACCGGCAGTACACAGCAGAAATATAATCGCGATTAATGTCTTATGTTTATATAGTACGATAAACAGATCAACAAGGCTGATCTCATCTTCATGATAGTAGGCCTGTATATGGCCCGGTTGTCGCATCATTAGTTCGTGGGGTTCTTGTCTTTCTATTGCCATCCCGTCTCCCCTGGGGTGCATCGGCGTACGCTGAGGTTATCAGCTTGATACAGTATGTGACGCTCTTAGATAAATTAAAAAAACTGCCTTGTTCTCACAAGGCAGTTTTGATTTGGAATTAAACTACACGTTTTATATTTATATTAGGTTTTGAACAATCCTGAATTACATCGATGAGTCGGAATCACCCTTTTCACCAACGGTCAGACGATCCTTGTTGTTTTCAAGGATAGACTCACCGATACCTTTCACGTTCAACAGATCCTTGACAGACTTGAAGGGTCCGTTTTGATCGCGATAGCTGATGATCTCCTTGGCCTTCATTTCACCTACACCGTCGATAGACGCCAGAGTTGCTTCATCGGCGGTATTGATATTGATATGATCAGAATCGGCAAAGGCAACAAATGGCGCAATGGCCAGTGCCAAAACCAGAAATAATTTACGTAAAAATGACATAGTTTTATTCTCCCATAATTATTGATATTGAATGTATGATCCAAGAAGATGGATATCCTCCTAAAAACCACACCGCAAGCGTATCACAGCCCATTTACACGTCAAGCTGTGAAAGCGTTTTCGACTTCTGTTTGCAACGCCTGAAGGGCGTCCCCGGGATCCGCTGCAGCCGTGATCGGGCGGCCGATCACCAGGTAATCCGCACCCGTCCTTATGGCTTCGGCCGGTGTCATGATCCGTTTCTGGTCATCCTGTTGTGAATTTTGTGGTCTAATGCCCGGAGTTACAAGCACAAAATCCGTACCGATAGACCGGCGCAATACTCCAACTTCCTGCGGTGAACACACTACCCCGTCAAGGCCCGATCGATATACAAGATCCGCCAACCGCACGGCATTGTCAGCAGCCTTACCGGACAAACCGATTTCCTGAACATCCTGATCGTCCATACTGGTCAGGATGGTCACTCCGATCAGCAATGGACGATGACTTACCGTTTCCAGCGCCTCTCTGGCGCCCTGCATCATTGCACGGCCTCCCAGCGCATGTACGTTAATCATCCATACGCCCAGTTCCGCCGCGGCAATACAGGCCCGGGCGACGGTATGGGGGATATCATGAAATTTAAGGTCAAGAAACACATCGAAACCGGCATGTGCAATCTTCTCGACCAGCACCGGACCACAGCGGGTAAACAATTCCTTGCCGATCTTGACCCGGCATGTGTCTGGGTCGAGATGCTTGATCATCGATAACGCATCTTCTTCCCGCGCAAAATCCAGCGCGACTATGATCCGTTTGTGGTTGTCCGTTTTCGCAACCATCAGGTCTTCAAGAACATGCTGCCCTGCACAGGCTTGATACAATTCCAGCAGCGGCAACTCGGACACTGCCAGTGCAAAACCCTGCCTGAAAATCCGCAATGATTACAGCAATATAATGGGCTGTTTTCGAGTAACTTATCGATAATGTTTTTGATATCATCCAGGCTGTGTTCTCCTTCGACCTGACTGTGTCCATGCTGTAAATCGATCAGGTGCGCAAGCCCCCGCAGCGACGGATGCTGCATCAGATAATCCGTTAAAAATTCCCGGGCGCGGGAATCCCCTTCCTGCCGGCGTAGATAGTCGACGAATAATAACACCGGCTGGATAGCCTGCTGTTTGTTCAGGGCAACTTTCAAGTAATCGAGCAGTTCCGCCAACCTGCCCAGTTTTGAATAACTCTCATACAACGGTTCGACGATCTCCGACAGGTATTCAGCATTCTGCTGCTCGACACGTTTCAATGACTTGATGGCTGCCTTGTGATCACCGGTCATCTGATGCACATAACCCTGCAGGATGCTCGCCCTGACGCAGTTAAAATCGGTTGCAAGGGCTTGTTTGATCAGGCTCTTCGCGCGTGGCTGGTCGTTGGCCTGGATTGCCTGTTCGGCCAGCTCACAGTAATAATTGGCGATGATCTCCCGGTAGCTGTTCTGGGTACCGTTTTCAAGTTTCTGTACGACGACGATGGCCCTGTCCCATTCCTTTTCCTGCTCGTAGATATCCTTCAGCAGACCCAGCGCCGGTATGACATGATCGCCCAGTTCGACCAGTTCGTTTAACAGGTTTTCGGCGCGGTCAAGCAGTCCCGCCTGCATGTAATCCTGCCCGAGTTCAAGCAGGGCCTGACTTCTTTGTTCCCTGCGCAGCGACGGCCTGGCGATCAGATTCTGATGGATGCGGATAGCCCTGTCGACCTCACCCCGGCGGCGAAAAAGATTGCCCAGGGCCAGATGGGTCTCGACGGTGTCACTGTCGACCTCCAGCATCCTGATGAAGACCTCGATTGCTTTATCGGGTTGTTCATTCAGAAAATAGTTGATGCCCTTGAAATAGGCCGGGGGAATATCCGATGTATGGCGTTGTTCACGCCGCATGCTGCGTCGCGCCATGATCCAGCCGGATGCGGCCGCAACTGGCAGTAACAGCCACAACAACAATTCCTGAACCATGATTAATGCTTGTCTTTTATAGGCAAGGCCCGCAGATTTCTTACTTCTTTTTCAGTAACCCTGACTTCTTTGCGAAGTTTGAAGATTTGACGTTTCAATTTCAGAATCATGCCTACGTTAACCACGGCACCGAACAGTGCCCCGACGACAAAAGCGATGACAAGGATTAGGGATAAGGGCATTTGGCCAATGCCGAAATAGTAGTCGATTTGAACGGATTCGGCGTTCATGATCCCGAAGGTCAATCCGAACACCAGTACAACAAGAATAAAAATCAGGCCGATGACACGTGTCATGTTGATCTCGTCTTAAACTGCAGCTTTACATCATTATCGATGATTGCCGCTGCAGCAGCAAGTATGAGATCGCCTAATCAGGCGTCACTCAATGATTTCTTGAATACTTGTGTTAACGCGCTCGCGCAATTCCTTGCCCGGCTTGAAATGAGGAACGGATTTGCCGGACAGAGGAACGGGTTCTCCGGTCTTGGGATTTCTTCCCAGCCGCGGCGGACGGTAATGTAATGAAAAACTCCCGAACCCCCTGATTTCAATCCGCTCCCCGCTTGCCAATGACTGCGCCATTTGCTCAATCATGGTTTTTACCGCAAACTCAATATCCTTATACGACAAGTGCTTCTGCTTTTGTGTAATTATTTCGATTAGTTCAGATTTAGTCATTATTCACGCCCCGAATACACAAAATTTCCGACAACATCCCTCTGCCCAATCTGCTATATGTTCATCTTGAAGTAAAACAAGATTACATGAGCAAATTGTATTACTCCATGAATTCACACCAGGTTGAATTCACAAGAATCCGTTAAAACAAGCTCCCCGATACACTGAATGTCGGCGTGTGTCGCCTCGTCACCCCGACTTGCAAGATGGAATCATTCGTATCAGGAATTATTCATTTGTTCTTTTATGAGATCTCCCAATGAAGTCGAGCCGGAATCGGACGCATTGCTGCTGTATTCCTTAACGGCTTCCGCCTCATCATACTCTTCTTTAGCCTTTACAGACAGCATTATCGCGCGATTCTTGCGATCCACGCCAACGAATCTCGCCTCAACTTCATCACCCTGACTCAATACAGTGCGCGCATCTTCAACGCGTTCCCGGCTCAGCTCGGAGGCCTTCAGTTGCCCCTCGACTCCCTCGCCCAATGTTACGACGGCGCCCTTGGCATCCACTTCGCTCACCAGGCCTTTGACAATACTGCCCTTGGGATTTTCAGCAACAAAATTCGCAAATGGATCACGTTCAATCTGTTTTACGCCGAGTGAAATACGTTCGCGTTCCGGATCTATCGCCAGTATGACCGCCTCGATCTCATCACCCTTCTTGTAATTGTGTACCGCCTCTTCACCGGAAACGTTCCAGGATAAATCGGACAAATGCAACAGACCGTCGATACCACCATCAAGACCGACAAAGATACCGAAATCCGTAATGGACTTGATGCTACCCTGAACCTTGTCGTTTTTATTATGGTTCGCAGCGAATTCTTCCCATGGATTGGGATGACACTGCTTCATGCCGAGCGAGATACGGCGCCGTTCTTCATCGATATCCAGCACCTTGACCTCGACCTCATCGCCCAGGTGCACTACCTTGGATGGATGAATGTTTTTATTCGTCCAGTCCATTTCGGAGACGTGTACCAGACCTTCGACCCCGTCCTCGATCTCGACAAAACAACCATAGTCCGCGATATTCGTCACCTTGCCGAACACCGTTGCGCCGATGGGGTATCTGCGTGTCAGGTTCTCCCACGGATCCTCGCCCATTTGCTTCAGACCCAGCGAAACACGATTACGCTCCTTGTCGAACTTCAGCACCTTGACCTCGATCTCATCTCCAATGCCGACGATCTCGGACGGTTGCTTGACGCGTTTCCAGGCCATGTCGGTAATATGCAGCAGACCGTCGATCCCGCCCAGATCGATGAATGCGCCGTAATCGGTGAGGTTCTTGACGATACCCTTGACCACCTGTCCTTCCTGAAGGTTGGCAAGCAGCGATTCGCGTTCTGCGCTGGTTTCGTGCTCGACGACCGCGCGGCGTGAAACAACCACGTTGTTACGTTTGCGGTCAAGCTTGACCACCTTGAATTCCAGTTCCTTGCCCTCGAGGTAGGACAGGTCTCGCACCGGACGGATATCGACCAGTGAACCCGGGAGAAATGCACGCAGGCCATCGACCTCAACCGTAAAACCGCCCTTAACCTTGCCGGAAATAACGCCCTTGATGTTTTCCTTTTTCTGCAGGGCGTCTTCCAGGAAATCCCATAACATGGCGCGTTTTGCCTTTTCACGCGAGAGCCTTGTCTCACCATAGCCGTCTTCAATCACGTCCAGTGCGACATCGACCATGTCGCCAACCGCGACCTCGGGTACACCCTGATCGTTGTAGAACTGTTCAATCGGAATGACGCCTTCGGATTTCAATCCGGCATTGACGATGACCGTGTCCGAACCCACCTGTACAACCTCGCCGGTCACGATAGATCCCGGACGCATCAGCTTCTCAGCCTGACTCTCTTCAAATAATTGTGCAAAACTTTCGCTCATTCAATCTGTATCCCGCCCAACAAGGGCTTTTTCAATCTACCGCTGCCTGAGATAAATGGTAGCGGTGTCTTCGTTTATCAACATCCCGGTACATCGCCGGGACACCCGTTTCAATACATACACATTCTGTTGCAAGACAAGCCCGAACCGTTTCGAGTCGCCTTGTCTTCTGAAGTACTTTGTACTTATCTGGAGATTTCAGCCCGGTCTTGCCACATCCGCAGGATGCGGTTGACCACCTCGTTAATACCCAGATGCGTCGTATCCAGAACCACGGCATCTGATGCAGGCTTCAACGGTGATGCGACACGCTTGCTGTCACGCTCGTCCCGCGCTGCGATCTCTTGCAAAAGGTGGTCTAGATTAACATCCATTCCCTTTTCTTTCAACTGTTTATAGCGCCTGTTGGCCCTTTCCAGGGGGCTTGCTGTAAGGTAAACCTTGAGTGCTGCGTGAGGGAAAACAACCGTCCCCATATCCCGGCCGTCGGCTATCAGTCCCGGTGAGCGACAAAACGCGTGTTGTTTTTCCAGCAGTGCACGGCGTACCCCTTGAAACGCCGACACCTGCGAAGAGGCCGCACTGCATGCCTCGCTGCGGATCGCCTGTGTGACTTCGTCACCTTCGAGGAATACGCTGGTCCTCGTGCCCTCGTCATCCTCTTCGAAACCGACATCAAGTTCAAGCGCCAGCCTTTCCAGCGCCTGTTCATCATCGAGCGGCACAGAGTGTCGCATGGCGGCCAGTGCAACGAGACGGTAGAGGGCGCCGCTGTCCAGAAAATGCCACCCCAGTCGACGTGCCAGCAGGCGGCTGACCGTGCCCTTGCCTGAACCGCTGGGACCGTCGATCGTGATCACCGGAATCGTATGGTTGGCTTGTTCCTCCTCCATTTAAAATTCAACTCACCGTTTGAACATCGACCCTTAATCCGGCACTCGCCGCTGTTTCAACAAATCCAGGGAATGATGTGCTGATATTGACGCAATCGTCGATCACCACGGGATCATCGGCGCACAGTGCCGCGATCGCGAAGGCCATCGCGATCCGATGATCCCCGCCGCTGTTTACACAGCCTCCCCGGAGCCTGCCGCCTTGGATAATCATACCGTCTGCCGTGGGTTGCGCCGAGATACCCAGGTTTGCCAGACCATCGGCCATCATCTGGATTCGATCGCTTTCCTTGACGCGCAGTTCGGATGCACCGGTCAACACGGTTTCGCCTTGCGCACAGGCGGCCGCGACGAACAGAACGGGAAATTCATCGATAGCGAGCGGCACCTGCTCCTCGGGGATATGGATACCATGCAGACGCCCGGCATGAACCTTGATATCGGCAACCGGTTCCCCGCCAGATTCACGCTGGTTAAGGATCTCGATTCGCGCCCCCATTTGACGCAGGATTGTGATAACACCTGTGCGGGTCGGGTTGACGCCGACATTCATCAATGTGATATCAGAGCCCGCGGCAATCGATGCACCTACCATGAAGAATGCCGCCGATGAGATATCCGCGGGGATATCGACAGGACCTGCGATCAAACGCCCGCCCCCCTCGATACAGATCCTCTGACGACGGCGATCGATCCGGTAACCGAATCCCTCGAGCATGCGTTCGGTATGGTCACGAGTCGGCGAAGGTTCGGTTATGCAGGTCTTCCCGCGCGCATACAGGCCTGCCAGTAATAATGCGGATTTGACCTGGGCGCTGGCGACCGGCATATGATAATCGATGGCCGTCAGCGTCCCGCCCCCCTTGATGTATAAGGGAGGTGTTCCACGCTCGCTGGCCTCGATGTGCGCCCCCATGGCCGAGAGGGGATCTGTCACACGTTTCATGGGTCGCTTTGACAGCGAGGTATCGCCTGTCAGGGTGACATCAAACGCCTGCGCCGATAGCAGTCCCGCCAGCAGACGCATTGATGTGCCTGAATTGCCGAGATCCAGTGGGCCGGGAGGGACATGGAGTCCGCCCAGACCCACACCGTGGATGATCACCTTCCCTTCATGCGGACCCTCGATCCTGACACCCATGGCGCGAAAGGCATTGAGCGTGGCAATGCTGTCTTCGCCCTGGAGAAATCCGCTGATCTCGCTGACACCCTCTGCCAGCGAACCAAGGATGACGGCGCGGTGCGAGATCGACTTGTCGCCTGGTATCTCAATACTGCCATGCAGAATTCCACCGGCTATCGCCTTGAGTTGCACTGAGTTGCGAGTCATGGGTAAAGCGTACAGGGGCGCATGGACTTGATGCCACCTAGTCCTTGTTCAGGAATTGATCACGGCGCTGTTTCGCCTGCGCAAAGATCTTCAGGATATACTCACCATCGTGCCTTTCGATCGCCCGGGACAACCCCTCGAGGTCGTTGGTGTATTTTTTCAGGACTTCAAGTATCGCTTGACCGTTGGCCAGACAGATATCCCGCCACATCACCGGGTCGCTCGAGGCGATGCGGGTGAAATCACGAAAGCCCCCGGCGGCATAACGGAAGACCTCCCTGCTCTCATCCAGTCGTGCCAGGGTACCGACCAGTGTATAGGCAAGCATATGCGGTAGATGGCTGGTGGCGGCCAGCACCTCATCGTGGTGAAGCGGATCCATCTCAACCACTTCAGCGCCGGCATATGTCCATAAGGCGCGGACGTTTTGCAGGGCCGTCTGGTCTGTTTCCTTAACCGGCGTCAGGATTACGCAATGGTCCTTGTATAACTCCGCGAACGATGCCTCGACACCGTTCTTTTCCGTCCCCGCGATCGGGTGGCCGGGGACGAACGCTGAGAAACAGGAACCGAGGTGTTTGCGTGCGTCGCTTATCACGCATGCCTTGGCACTGCCGACATCGGTGATGGTTGCATCCGCCGATATATGCGATGCCAATCGATTGAACATGTCAGCCATCGCTCCCAGCGGAACCGCCACAACAATCATGTCGGCACCCCTGACCGCCTCCGCAGGATCTGTCTCGAACCTGTCGATGACCCCCAGGGACACCGCCTTTTCAAGATGGGCAACATTCCGTCCGCAGCCGATCACCTCATCACATGCCTGCGCCTGGCGTATCGCTCGCGCCAGCGAGCCGCCGATCAGTCCGACGCCAATGATCGCCATGCGCTTGAACCGGGTATCAGTGTGCATGCGTCGATAACATCGGCAGGACCTTACAACGATCTGCCAATCACCTCGGCGATACCCTTGAGATCGTTCATAAGATACTTTAACTCATCTGGGTTAAGTGCTTGATCTGCATCGGACCATGCATCTGGCGGATTGATATGGGATTCGACCAGCAGACCATCGGCACCGGCCGCAACTGCGGCACGCGACAGGGCGGGCACCATCCAGGCCTTGCCCCCCGCGTGACTCGGATCGATGATCACCGGCAGGTGGGTTTCACGTTTCAGTACCGGCACCGCCGTGACATCGAGCATGTTGCGATAGGCATCCTCAAAGCTGCGTACGCCGCGCTCGCAAAAGATGATATTGTGGTTGCCGCCCGCGGCAATGTATTCAGCCGCCATCAACCACTCCGAGATGGTCGCGGACAGGCCCCGCTTAAGGATCACCGGCGTATGGATGCGGCCGACCTCCTTGAGCAGATCGAAATTCTGCATATTGCGGGTACCGATCTGGATCACATCCACACCGTGTTCGAGAAAGGTGTCCAGCATGCGTACATCCATCAATTCGGTCACCACCGGCAGGTTGAATTCATCCGCTGCCTGTTTGAATATCTCAAGGCCCTCTGTCCCGACACCCTGAAACGCATAGGGACTGGTGCGGGGTTTGAATGCCCCGCCGCGCATCAGGCGACAGCCGGCAGCGGCGACCGCCCTGGCAGTCGCCCGCATCTGTTCCGGGGTCTCGACGGAACAGGGACCGGAGATCACCTGCACGGTCTTACCGCCGATCGGAATGCCCCTGACATCGATGACGCTGTCCTCAGGATGGGATTCACGCGAAACGATCTTGTACGGCTTCATCACGCGAACGACCTTTTCCACCCCTGAAAGGGCCTCGATCAACTCTATATTGATCAGACGTTCGTCGCCAATCGCGCCGATGACGGTGCGCTCGACCCCGCGCGAGACGTTGGAACGCATGTCCATGGAAGATAATTTGTTCTCCACGGCGGCGATCTGATCGCCGTTGGCGTTGGTCTTCATTATGATGATCATCAGGATTAACTCTTATATATAACGTGTTATGATTATTAAAGAATTGCCTTTGGATAAGACCCCAGCACCTTGACCATATAGGCGTCGGCCTGCAATTCCTCGATGGCGCTCGCCACCTTGTCATCCTGCACATGGCCTTCGATATCGACAAAGAACACGTATTCCCACATCGCCCGACGTGACGGCCGTGATTCGATCCTGGTCAGGGAGATATCGTGTGCGGAAAATGGCTTTAACAGACGATACAGGGCACCCGGCCGGTTGGGTGCCGACAGCAGCAGCGAGGTCTTGTCATTGCCGCTCGGTGCCGGCAGGCGCCGCCCGATAACCAGGAAACGCGTGGTGTTGTTTGGCTCATCCTCGATATTGGATTTCAGGATCTTCAGACTGTAGAGCTCGGCCGCGGCCGCCGCACCGCACGCTGCGGCATCCAGCTCATCACCGGCCCGGCGCGCGGCTTCGGCATTGCTGTTCACAGCGATGTGTTCGACGTCCGGGACATTGCCGTCCAGCCACTCCCGGCACTGGGCGAAGGTCTGTTGGTGGGCATAGATGCGTTTTATCCCGGCAAGGCCGTCCGCCTTGCTCATGAGGTGATGGTGAACGCGCAATTCAATCTCCCCACAAACCTTCAACTGCGAATTCATGAAGGTATCGAGGGTATGGTTGATGACACCCTCGGTCGAATTCTCGATCGGGACGACACCATAACTTACCATGCCGGATTCCACCTCGCGAAACACATCTTCGATGACTGCCAGTGGCGTCGCGTTGATCATATGACCGAACTGTTTGAATACCGCTGCCTGGGTGAAGGTACCCTCGGGGCCCAGGTAGGCGACGGTCATCGGCTGTTGCAAGGCACGGCAGACCGACATGATCTCGCGGAACAGGCGGACCATGTCTTCATTGCTCAGCGGGCCCTGATTGTGTTGCTGCACACTCTGTAACACCGCCGCTTCACGTTCCGGCCGGTAATGGTCGGTTGCAGGATCTTCGTTACGCTTCAGACGGGCGATTTCCAGGGCACACTGCGCCCTTTCACTGATCATCTGCAGCAGTTGTTCATCGATCTCGTCTATACGCGCGCGTATCTTTTGTAATGGTTGTTCGTCATTCATATGCGTGATCAATCGCGCTGCCATCGACCATCAAATTACCCTGACATTCAACACGCCATCGATTGATTTGATCTGCTGGATGACAGCATCGGGGATATCACTATTTACGTCCGCAAGGGTATAGGCGATATCACCACG
>Ga0315534_1002743_pt1 | contig 11622 bp, 9 predicted proteins | sample SalMarSW160240MG_FD_203094 | JGI IMG/M metagenome (GOLD analysis project Ga0315534, IMG submission 203094) | Salt marsh sediment microbial communities from the Plum Island Ecosystem LTER, Massachusetts, United States - Salt Marsh Sediment SW1602-40 ... | reverse complement strand
CAACATCGACCTGGTGGTGGTGCGTGAGAACACCGAAGATCTCTACGCGGGCATCGAGTTCGAAAAGGGAACGCCCGGGGCGCTGAAACTAATCGACAAGATCGAGGAGCTCGCCGCCAGGAAGATCCTCCCCGACTCCGGCATCAGCATCAAGCCCATCTCGGTCACGAATACCGAGCGAATCGTCCGATTCGCTTTTGAATACGCGCGGGCGAACGGGCGCCGGAGGGTGACCTCGGTCCACAAGGCGAACATCATGAAATTCAGCGACGGGCTGTTCCTGGACGTATCGCGCCAGGTCGCCAAGCAGTACCCCGACATCGAGTTCGACGACCGCATCGTCGACAACATGTGCATGCAGCTCGTGCAGAAGCCCGAGCTGTACGACGTGCTCGTGCTGCCGAACCTCTACGGCGATATTCTGTCCGACCTGTGCGCCGGCCTGGTGGGCGGCCTCGGCGTCGCGCCGGGGGGGAACATCGGCGACGACATGGCTGTGTTCGAGGCCACGCACGGCAGCGCCCCGAAGTACAAGGGACTGAACAAGGTCAACCCCACTGCGCTGATCCTCTCGGCGGTGATGATGCTGCGGCACCTCGGCGAGCGCGAAGCGGCGGACCGGCTGGAGGCGGCGACGGCCGCGGTCATCAAGAGCGGGGAGTCCGTCACGTACGACATGAAGCCGTACCGCGACGACCCAACCGCCGTCGGCTCGTCTGAGATGGGCGACGCGATCATCGCCGCGATGGGCCGGCCGTAGGAAGCGCCGGCCCAGCGCTCTCGGCCTCGCCGGCGCGTGTGACCCGTCGCAGAGGTCGAGATGTTTGGAGAAGTGTCCGTCTGTCCGGACAGACGGACACTTGCCGCCGCCCGCTGAGGTGGCAAGAAGGAGGAAGTGCAATGAGACTACTGCCCGCCGTCCAGTTGTTCAGAGGGCTTTGTGATCGAACGCGCGTGCGTATTCTGAACGTCATCGCTCAGGCGGGAGGACTCACCGCCACCGATTTGGCGGACCTTCTGGAGCGCCCTCGGTCCACTGTCGCCAGGCACCTGCGGTATCTCTATCGCTGCCGCCTGGTCACCGTGGAGCACAAGGCCAACGAGGTATTCTACGCATTGCGCACCGAGGACGACCCCCTGCACAACGACGTGGTGAGATTGATCCGCCGCAGGCTGATCCAGATGGAAGGAATCGAAAAGGACAACCGCAGGCTGCGCGTCTTGGTCACTTCGCGCAGGTGAGGGGAAGTGTCCGTCTGTCCGGACAGACGGACACTTCCTGCCACCGGCCTTGACGACCCAGGCGGCGTGTGCTCAAATAACCCGCGTGCCCTGGACGCTCACGCGGGCGACGCACGCAGGCAAGAGGAGCAACTTTGCGAGCAATAGCTGCGGACAGTGTGATCGATGCCGTCGCACGGGCGGCCATCGAGGTGAATTACGTGCTCGGCGAGGACGTCGTTCGCGCCCTGGAGAAGGCGCTGCAAGACGAGCCCTCCCCCGTCGGCCGCGAGGCGCTGGGCCAAATCCTTGAGAACGCGAGAATTGCCGGCAATGGCAAGTTCCCCATCTGCCAGGATACCGGCTTGGGGGTCATATTCGCCGAGCTGGGCGAGGATGTCCGCGTCGAGGGCGGGCTGTATGCGGCACTGACGGAAGGCGTCCGAAAGGGCAACGCCGACGGCTACCTTCGCAAGACGGTGTGCGATCCGTTCACCCGCCAGAACACCGGCGACAGCACCCCGGCGATGATCCACGTCGATCTCGTCCCGGGCGACCGCCTCGTGATCGACTTCCTGGCCAAAGGCGGCGGGTCGGAGAACATGAGCCGGGCCGCCGTGCTCACACCCGGCGCGGGCGAAGAGGGCGTGATCGATTATGCGGTGGAGACGGTCCGCGCCGGCGCGGTGAACTCGTGTCCGCCCCTCGTTGTCGCGATCGGGATCGGCGGCGACCTGGACCTCGCCGCCAAGATCGCCAAGAAAGCCCTGACGCGGCCCCTGGGCCATCCATCGACGGACGCGAGGCTTGCGCGGATCGAAGCGCAGGTGCTCGAGCGGATCAACCGGCTCGGCGTCGGGCCGGCGGGGCTGGGCGGAAGGACGACGGCGCTCGCCGTGCACGCCGCACTGATGCCGTGCCACATCGCGAGCCTCCCGGTCGCGGTCGTGCTCCAGTGCCACGCGCACCGCCACAAGAGGATTGAACTGTGAGCGACGCCCAGCAGAAGCCGATTCCACTCACCACGCCTCTCTCGAAGCAGGACGTCGCGGCGCTGTGTGCCGGCGACCGGGTCCTCCTGTCGGGGGTGGCGTATGCCGCGCGCGACACGGCGCACAAGCGCTTGGTCAAGCTCCTGGAGAACGGAGAGGAGCCGCCGTTCGCGCTCGACGGGCAGGCCATCTACTACGCGGGGCCGTCGCCGACGAGGCCTGGCGAGGTCATCGGCTCGGCGGGTCCGACGACCAGCGGGCGCATGGACCGCTACACGCCGGCGCTCCTGAAGGCGGGCGTCCGCGCCACCATCGGCAAGGGCAAGCGATCCGTGGAGACGGTCGAAGCCATGAAGCAGTACGGCGCGGTGTACTTCGCGGTCGTCGGCGGGTGCGCGGCGCGGATCGCGCAGTCGATCGTCGCCTGCGACGTGGTCGCCTTCCCCGAGCTTGGCCCCGAGGCCGTGCGTCGGCTCGAGTTCAAAGACCTCCCGGTGTTCGTGGTCAACGACGTTACGGGCCGGGACCTGTATGAGGAAGGCGCAGCCCAGTACCGCACAACCGACATCTGAGGACAGCCCTTCCGTGTGGAACAAGGTCAAGACGCTCATTCGCCGGCACCGCTCGTTTGCGATCACGACCCACGTGTTCCCCGACGGCGACGCGGTCGGATCGGAATTGGCCCTTGCCCAGATCCTGCGCCGGCTGGGCAAGAAAGTGCTCGTGGTCAATGAGCATCCGCTGCCGAAGATCTACCGGTTTCTCGACCCACGCCGGACCGCCAAGGTTCACGCCAAGAAACTCGAGGCCCGCATCGAGAAATGCGACTTCGTTTTCGCCGTCGACGCCAGCTCGCTCGACCGCCTGGGACGCGCCGGGATGATGATTCAGCGGGCGGACCTCCGCTCGATCTGTATCGACCATCACAAGACCAATTCGTCCTTCGCGGACGTGAACATCGTCGACACGTCGGCCGCTTCCACGGGCGAGCTCATCTATTCCCTGGCAAAGTCGCTGCGCGTTCCGATCACCCCCCACGTGGCCAAGTGCCTGTTCGTCGCGGCGGCCACCGACACCGGCTGGTTCCGCTTCCCCAACACCACCCCCAGGACGTTCCGCATGGCAGCGGAACTCATCCAGAGCGGCGTCAAGCCCGAAAGGATATACCAGGCGGTGTACGAGACGTTCCGCTGGCAGCGGATGGCGCTGATGAGGCAGGTGCTGGGGACCCTTTGCAGCGAATGCGGCGGGCGGATCGCGTACTTCCACGCGACGGAGAAGATGCTCAGAGAGGCCAAGGCAACTCAGGAAGACGCCGAGGGCTTCACCAACATCCCCCGGGTCCTGCGCGGGGTAGAGCTGATCCTGTTCTTCCGTGAAATCGGAGGCAAGGTCAGGGTCAGCCTACGCTCGAGAGGGGGCCCTCCCGTCGAGGCGTTGGCCAGGAAGTACGGCGGGGGCGGCCACGCCCGGGCAGCGGGCATCACCATGGAAGGCCCGCTCAGCAAGGCCATCAGGGCCGTCGTGAGCGACGCCAAGCAGCTTCTGAAGAGCGAACGCTCCTGAGGCCGTTTCCACACCACAATCTATCAGAGCCGCCGCCGCCGCTCCATTTCCACCACAACGTGCCACCGCAGATCCCCGGTCCGCCCATCCTGCTCAATGCCGTAACCATTCCCCAGGCAATAACTAAGGGCGTTCACATCTGAGACCGGATCGGGCCGCGGTACATTCCTGCCCGTCTTTGGCCGTTCGCCGCCCGCCGATGGCTTCGTGCGACCAGATTTTTTTGGACCGGCCGCGCCCGAGATGCGATCGGGGACTACCAGATGTTGTGCCCGACAGTGCTAACGTCGCAACATGTTGATTCAGCGTCTCTTACGCAAAAGAATTCTCTATTTCTCGCGAGAAAACGGCTTGACAGGACGCGGGGTGTGGGGTAGGTTACTGTGGTGCTTTGTGGTGTGAAATGGGCGGAACTGGTGGCCAGGCGGGCACCGGAGTGTTTCCAGACATCGGGTCTGGGCAGACTGGCGCGTTTTCGAGGGGCCTTTCGACCGACCGTTCCAACGGGTTAGTCAGGAAAAGGCGCCAGCCTTACTCAACGCCGTCACAACCACAACCCTATCGTCACTATTCTAACCTGGGTCCCGTGGCCGGTCAAGTTTGATTCAGCCGGCTGGAAACTGGAGGAGGATTTCTTGCCGCCGTTCTCCGGGAAGTCCTTTACCACCCGAGACGACAAGAACCGAATCATAATCCCCGCCAAGATGCGAAAAGCCGGCGGCCCGCAGGGCCACGAAGGATATTACGTCACCCGGGGGATCGACGAGTGCATCGTCGTCCAGACCGTCGCCAGGTTTGAAGAGGTCAGCGCCGCATCTGCCGACACGCGGGTACGACAGACGGAGGCCGGCAGACGGCTGGAGCGCGAGATCTACTCCAACGCGGACTTCGCCAAGTGTGACGGGCAAGGACGCCTGCTGCTGCCCGCGGCGCTGCTGGAGGACCTGGGCATCGGGAAGGAGGTCGTGATCGCCGGGGTGAACGATCGGATCGAGGTGTGGGATCGGGTCAAGTGGGAAGAGGACAGGAAGAAGTCCAAGCCCGACATCGGAAAGAACGCCGAAAAGGTTTTCGACCGACCCGGACAGGCGTAGCGTGCAGTGGCCGATGTACCCCATCGCCCGGTCTTGCTCGAGGAAGTGTGCGAAATCCTCCGCCCCGCGCCGGGCAGGTGCTATCTGGACTGCACCGTGGGCGGCGGCGGAATGGCGGAAAGAATTCTGGCTCTTTCTCAACCGGATGGGAAGCTGATCGGACTCGACCGCGACCCGGCGGCTCTGGCCGTCGCGGCTGGGAGGCTCGAGAAGTTCGGCGAGCGGGTCACGCTGGTCCACGCGAACTTCGCGGACGCAGCGAGGGTGCTCGTCGAGAATGGCACCAAAAAGGTGCACGGACTCGTTGCTGATCTTGGTCTTTCGTCCCTGCAACTCGACGCCCCCGACCGTGGGTTCTCGTTCCGGCACGCCGACGCGCCGCTGGACATGAGGGCCGACCCGACGTCCGGCAAGACCGCGGCCCAACTGATCGCGCGCGCTTCCGAGGGCGAACTCGCCGACGTCATCTGGAAACTGGGTGACGAGCGTCGCGCCCGCCGGATCGCACGCGCCATCTGCCGCGAACGCCAACGCCGCCCCATCGAGACCGCGGGCCAGCTCGTTGCCATCATTCAACGGGCAGTTGGCCCACGCCGATCCCGGATCCATCCCGCGACTCGCACGTTCCTCGCGATCCGGACATGGACCAACCGTGAGCTGCAGGACCTCGAAGAGTTGCTCACATCGGCGAAGGACATCGTGGAACCCGGCGCGCGGGCCCTGATCCTCAGCTTCCAATCGAATGAGGACCGTATCGCAAAGACGGTGTTCCGCAACCAGGCGCGCGAAGGCGTCTGGGAAATCCTCACCAAGCGGCCGCTGGTGCCGACCGCAGAGGAGATTCGGGCGAACCCGCGGGCGCGGAGCGCCAAACTGCGAGCGGTTCAGAGGAAAGGTCTCATGTGAGTGACGGCATCGGGCGGCCGACACGGCCGCCGCAGGAGTGGGAGGCTTGATGGTACGCGAGTCGCAACCTGGCCGGTTGAAAATTGGACTGCTGTTCCCGCTGTTCCTCGCCGGCGTAGCGGTGCTCGTCGGCCGCCTCTACAACATCCAGATCCAGAACCACGAGTTCCTCGTCGAACTGGCCAGAAAGCAGAGCGAGACCACGGTCAAAATCCCCGCGGTGCGCGGAACGATCTGTGACCGCAACGGCGTCCCCCTCGCCTTTAGCCTCAAGACGCCCGCCATCTTCGCCGATCCCGGCATCGTGGCCGTCCCCGCCAAGATACGCAGGTGGCTCCCGAACCTCCTCGGCGTGCCGCGGCCGACGTTCAAGAAGTTGCTCATGTCCCGTCGCGACATCCGGGATGCGGTGAACGACCCCACTTTGGAGCGCACGGTGCACGTCGTCAAGGAACTGGCGAAGTTCCTGCGCGTGCCGGAGAACGCTCTGCTGGTCCGCCTCCGTTCGGCGGTCGACGACCGGATCGCCGAGGCCGCCCGCAAAGCCTCCCCTGTGCTCGGCCTCCCCGAGGCGGGCCTGCGCCGGGCCCTCTCGCGAGAACGGCGCTTCGTCTGGCTGAAGCGTCCGGCGGACAAGGCGTGCGCCCGCGAGATCGAGGGCCTCCGGATCCGGGGCATCTGCGTCCGATACGAACACCGGCGGACGACCGCGAAGGGGATGAGCATCGGCCAGTGGCTGGGGATCGTGAGCGCCGAGGGCCGCGGACTGGAGGGCCTCGAACTCCTCTTCGACCGGCCGCTCCGAGGGAGCCCCGGCCTAGCCCGCTTGAGGCGAGATGGCCGCGGCAAGAGAATCGCCGATTCCGCCGAGCCGACCATTCCGCCCCGCCACGGGTGCAAGCTGCACCTGACCATCGACTCACGCATCCAGCCGATCGTGGACGCAGAGCTGGAGAACGTGTACTCCGAGTTCTCTCCCGTGTCGGCATCCGCTGTCGTAATGGAGCCATCCACCGGCCGCATCCTGGCGATGGGTTCCGCTCCCGGCCTCGACGTCTCGACGATGCGAGAAATGGGCCGCGACGAACTGCGCCGGCGCCTCCGCAACCACGTGGTCCAGAGCGTGTATGAGTACGGAAGCACATTCAAGCCCTTCGTGGCGGCCGCCGCCATCGACCTCCGCCTCGTCACCCCCGAGTCCCGGATCCACTGCGAGAACGGCCGGTGGGTGTACCGGAAGCGGCGGCTGCACGATCACCACCCGTACGGCGTGATGTCGATCACCGACATCATCGTCCACTCCAGCAACATCGGCGCCGCCAAGCTGGGGCTGCTGCTCGGCGACGAGCGCCTGCGGCAGTACGTCCTGCTCTATCACTTCGGAAAGAAACTGGGCATCAGGCTACCCGCCGAAGAACCGGGCCTGGTCACGCCGCTGCCGCGCTGGACGTACTTCACGACCACCTCCGTTCCGATCGGTCAGGAGATCGCCGGGACTCCCCTTCAGCTCGTCACCGCGTTCTGCGCGCTGGTGAACGGCGGCCGGCTGATGCAGCCGTACATCGTCGAGTGCATTGAAGACCCGAACACAGGCAACATGCCCCCGCGGACCCCGCTCGAACTCGGGCGAATAATCAGCCCCGAGACCTCGGCCAAGATGCGGCACATCCTGGGACAGGTGGTCGAGCGCGGCACGGGCAAAGTGCTGCGCGGCTGCAAGTACCCCATCGGCGGAAAGACCGGGACGGCGCAGGTCGCCGATCCGGCGGGCGGGTACTCGGACAAGTACCTTGCGTCGTTCGTCGGGTTCGCGCCCGTCAATCAGCCGAAGATCTGCGTGCTCGTCATGGTCGATCAGCCGCAGGGCGGCCGGTACTACGGCGGCCAGGTCGCCGCGCCCGCGGTCGGACACATCATCGAGAAGTCCCTGGCCATACTGGACTCGGTCTCCGACGCCACCGCCGGTCTCCCCGAGTCGGAGCGCCCAGACAGCCCCATCCGTCTGGGGCACACCCCGGTAGTGGCCGTGAGCGAAAGGTAGGCGGCACCAACCAACGGAGGGAACAGGTGAAGCTGAGAGAATTCCTGCCGGTCTTGTGCGGCACCGCGGGAGACCGGCTCAAATGCGCGACATTTGAAGACCTGGAGATCAGTGCGATTGTCAACGACTCGCGCCGCGCGAAACCCTGCTGCATGTTCGTCGCCCTGCGCGGCTTGCAGACCGACGGGCACAACTTCATCCCCAACGCGGTCCGCGCCGGAGCGTCGGTGGTCGTGTCCGAGCGCCAGGTCCCGCTCGGTGACGGCGTCCTCCATTTCGTGCTGGACGATGCGCGAAGCAAGCTGGCGGCACTGGCCGCGATCTTCCACGGCAACCCGACCGCCGAACTGCACGTCACGGGCATCACCGGCACCAACGGGAAAACCACCACCAGCTTCCGAATGAAAGCCATCCTCGAAGCCGCCGGCCACCCCACGGGCCTGCTGGGCACCATCGCATACCGGATCCGGAGCCGGAACATCCCGGCGAAGAATACTACCCCGGACAGCCTCGACATCCAGGACCTGTTCGCGCAGATGGTGGAGACGGGCACCACGCACGCGGTGGTCGAGGTCTCGTCCCACGCGCTCGCCTTGCACCGCGTCTGCAACGTCGACTTCAACGTCGGCGTGTTCACCTGCCTCTCCGACCACGAGCACCTCGATTTCCACCTCACGTTCGAGAACTACCGCGACGCGAAGGGGCGGATGCTCGAGATGCTGCCGCGCGGCGCCGTCGCGGTGATCAACGCGGACGACGAACACGGCGCGTACATGGCCGAACGCGTCTCTGACGGGTGCGAGACGCTGTGGTTCGGAACGGCCCCAAAGGCGGACGTGACGGCCGAGGTCCTCGCGATGGACATGACGCACACCGACTACCGTCTCGACACGCCGGCGGGGAGCGCCGAGGTCCACTCCTCGTTCGTCGGCCGGTTCAACGTGATGAACGACCTGGCCGCAGCGGCTGCCGCGCACACGGCGGGGGTCGGGCTGGACCACATCGTGGCAGGCCTCGAGCGCAGGGAATGCGTGCCCGGACGCCTGGAACGAATCCCCGCGCCCGGGTTCTGCCCGCTGGTCGACTACGCCCACAACCAGGGGGCGCTGCAATCGGTGCTCGAAACGATCCGGGCGCTGGCGACGAGACGGATCATCATCGTATTCGGCGCCGGCGGGGATCGGGACCGCAGCAAGCGGCCGAAGATGGGCGAAGTCGCCCAGGAATACTGCGACCTGATCTTCCTGACCGCCGACAACTCGCGAAGCGAAGATACCCTGCGGATCATCAGCGAGATCCAACTGGGGATGAACGGTTCCAAGCCGACCCACGTGGTCCCCGACCGGGAACTGGCCATCCGGGCGGCTGTGGACGCCGCCGAGCCCGGGGACGTGCTCCTCGTGGCGGGCAAGGGACACGAGAGTTATCAGACGATCGGACAAGTCAAGACCCCGTTCGACGATCGCGAGGTGCTGCGCAGCGCCGTCGCCGAATGCGATCCAGCGCAGCCGGCCGTCGTTCAATCCGAGGCGTAATCGATGGTGACCATGACTCTGCGAACAGTGAAGAAGGCGACCGAGGGGAAAATCCTGCGCGGCAAACCCAACCAGGAACTCACCGGAATATCGACCGACACGCGAACGCTCACGCCGGGCGACCTGTTCTTTGCGATCCAAGGCGAACGGCATGACGCGCACGGCTTCCTGCCCGATGCGGCCAGGCTCGGGGCCGGCGCGGCGGTGGTCCACAGGAAGGGCGCGGCGCAGAGCGTACCCGACCTCCCGCTGGTGATGGTGCGCGACACCACACGGGCATTGGGCGACCTGGCGCACTGGCACCGCAAGCAGTATCCCGCCACCGTCATCGCGATCTCCGGCAGCAACGGGAAGTCAACCACCAAGGACATGCTCTTTCACATCCTCGACGGCGTGCTGCCGACGGCCCGGTCCATCAAGAGCTACAACAACGCCATCGGGGTGCCGTTGACGCTGTTCCAGATCCGGCCGACACATGTGTTTGCCGTGGTCGAGATGGGCACCAATTCCCCGGGCGAGATCGCGCGGCTGTGCGAGATCGCGGATCCTGTGGTCGGGCTCTTGACCAACGTGAGCGGAACGCACCTCGAACGGCTGGGCAGCGAGGAGGGCGTTGCCCGCGAGAAATCCGTGCTCCTGAAACACACCGCCTGGCGGGAAGGCGCGTTCTACAACGCCGACGACTACTGGTCCCGCGAGATCGCCAAGAAGACCAAGGGCACGCTCAGCTCATTCGGCATTGACAACCGGGCCGAGCTGCGCGCCTTCAAGCCCCACTCGTACGCGAGCGGCATCAGCTTCAAGGTGCGGAACGGAGGCCCCCGCATCCACATCCCCATCGCGGGCCAGCACAACGCCATGAACGCGCTGGCCGCCATCGCCGTGGCGCGGAAGCAGGGCATCGACTGGACAACCATCGCCGAGCGGCTCGCCACCTTCAAGCTGCCGTCGATGCGGATGGAACTGAGCACGCACTCGGGCGTCACGATCGTGAACGACGCGTACAACTCGAATCCCGTCTCGCTCGAGGCGGCGGCGAAAACGCTGCACGACATGCAATGCCGGGGCAGAAGGATTCTGGTGGTCGCCGACATGCTCGAGCTCGGCGAGCGGTCGGTGGAAGCGCACCGCAACCTGGGCGAGATCATCGCCGCCTTTGAGTTCGACTACCTGCTGGGCATCGGGCCGAACACGTCTGAACTGCTGGGTTCGGCCGCCGAGCACGGGATGAGCGAAGACGAACTGCTCCTCGCGGGCTCCAAGCAGCAACTGGCCCAAGCACTGCTCGATTTGCTGGAGCCCGGTGACGTAGTCCTGTTCAAGGGCTCACGGAGCATGAAGCTGGAGGAAGTGGTCGAACAGGTCCAGAACGGGTTGGGCGCCGTGGACAGACGAGAGCCGGAGGTCCCGGCGTTTGAGCCGTACTTGGCGGCGCCGGTTGGGGAAGACGACAAACGCGCCGCCGGAGTCCGCGAAGGCTCTCCGGTCGGGCGCATGGTGGGGTAATTCCTGACAGGGAGGTAGAGAACATGAATTCCCGGACATCGGTTGACGCCTCGGAAGCCAAGCTGCACACGCGACGGAAGCGCTCAAGAACGGATCACTACGACCAGTTGTGGGAGTTGTACATCCAGAAGCGCGACATCGAAACGCGCAACGCTTTGATCGAGGCGTACATCCCCATCGTCAGGCGGGAGGCGCAGAAGGTCGCGACGGCGCTGTCCCATGTCGTCAGCGTCCAGGAACTGGAGAGCGCCGGGACGCTTGGCTTGATCGACTGCATCGACAACTTCGACCCCGGGCAGGGGTTCAAGTTTGTGACCTTCTGCACGCCGCGTGTCCGCGGGGCCATGCTGGATGACCTCCGGTCGTGGGATTGGACGCCGCGCGCCACCCGGGCCAAGCTGAACAAGCTGGAACGCGCCGTCAAGAAGCTGGAGAGCGAGTCCGGCCAGGCGCCCAACGACAAGGAGATCGCCGAGGAGATGGGCATGTCTGAGGAGGAGGCGCGCAAGCTGGTCGCCACCAAGAGCCGGACGCTCGTCTCGCTGGACGCGCCGATCGCGCACTGGGCGCAGAACGACGGCTCCGCTAACGATCCGCCCTCGGCAATACTGGAGGACAAGCGGGAGACCGACCCGGCGCACCATCTGCAGAAGAAGGAGATCGCCGAGATCGTGCGAAAAATGCTCGACGAGACCGAACTCCTGGTGGTCACGCTGTACTACTACGAGCAGTTCAACCTGCGCGAGATCGGCGAGGTGCTC
>Ga0315534_1002742_pt1 | contig 11622 bp, 11 predicted proteins | sample SalMarSW160240MG_FD_203094 | JGI IMG/M metagenome (GOLD analysis project Ga0315534, IMG submission 203094) | Salt marsh sediment microbial communities from the Plum Island Ecosystem LTER, Massachusetts, United States - Salt Marsh Sediment SW1602-40 ... | reverse complement strand
GTGCAGCGGCCGCACCGGCCACACCGAGGCCGTGCTGATCGTCTTCGATCCGGAGAAGCTCGGCTACGAGATGCTGCTCAAGCACTTCTGGGAGGCGCACGACCCGACGCAGGGGATGCGCCAGGGCAACGACGTCGGCACCCAGTACCGGTCGGCGATCTACTGGACCAGCGACGCGCAGCGCGAGGCCGCGCTGGCGTCGCGCGACATGTTCCAGCGATCGCTCGACGCCGCCGGCTACGGCGAGATCACCACCGAGATCGCCGAGGCAGGGCCGTTCTTCTACGCGGAGGACTACCACCAGCAGTACCTCGCCAAGAACCCGTGGGGATACTGCGGGCTCGGTGGCACCGGAGTGAGCTGCCCGGTCGGCGTGGCGAAGGCCTGATCGGAGACGGCATGACCGACTACGCCGGCACCTACCGCGAGGTGAAAGTGCGTGTCACCGAGCTGCTCCGCGATCGATCCGACGCGGAGGTCGACCAGATCGTTCCGGGCACGCCCGAATGGCGGGTGCGCGACGTCGTCGCCCACCTCGGTGGTGTGTGCGACGACATCTCGAACGCCAACTTGGCCGGTGTCGCGACGAACGCCTGGACGCAAGCGCAAGTCGAGAAGCGACGCGACTGGGAGTTCCCGCGAGTGCTCGACGACTGGACCGAGCACGCCCGAGCGGTCGAGCCCATGCTCAACGACATCGGGCAACCCATCGGCCAGATGATCTTCGACGCGTGGACGCACGAGCAGGACATCCGGGGCGCGCTCGGCGAGCCGGGAGGACGCGACTCGGCCGCGCTCGACATCGCGTTCACGTGGCTCAGCGAAGCGAACGTGTCGGATGGAGCAGCGCTCGAGCTCGTCACCGATGCCGGAACGTTCGTCGTGGGCAGCGGAGCGCCGGTTCGCACGTTGCGCGCGTCGCGCTACGAGTTCCTGCGCGCCGTCACCGGACGCCGCAGCCGCGAGCAGATCGGCGCGCTCGAGTGCGATGGGCGGCCGCTCGACGAGATCCTCTTCGACAACGCCGTCTTCTCTCCGGCTGCTCGCGACATCATCGAGTGAGAGCCGCGGCCCGTGCCGCTCCCCCGATCGCTCGCCCCGCTCCGTCACCGCCGCTACGCCGCGCTCTGGACGGGCGCCTTCGCGTCCAACATCGGGACGTGGATGGAGACCGTCGGTGTCGCCGTGCTCGTCACCACCGAGACGGGCAAGGCCGGATGGGCCGGCCTCGTGGCGGCCGCCGCCTTCGTGCCGATGGGGCTCCTCGGCCCCTTCGGAGGCGCGCTCGCCGACCGCATCCCTCGCCGACGGCTGCTCCTCACCACGACCACGGTCCAGACGTGCCTCGCCGCGCTCCTCACCACCCTCGCAGCCGTCGGTGCGGCGCACCCCCTCGGGGTCACGTTGATCGTCTTCGCGTCGGGCTGCGCGCAGGCGATGGGCTTCCCGGCCTACCAGTCGCTGTTCCCCGACCTCGTGCCGCGCGAGGAGCTCGCGGGCGCGGTGGCGCTGGGCTCGGCGCAGTGGAACCTCGGTCGGGTGATCGGCCCCGCGCTCGCCGGGATCATCATCGGCCTCGGCGGCTTCGAATGGGCCTTCGCGGTCAACACGCTGAGCTTCGTCGCGGTGATCGCCGCGGTCGCTCCCCTTCGGCTCCCCGCGCCGACCCCGAAGGAAGGCGAGTCGATCCGCGAGTCGATCCGCGACGGCGTGCGCTACTCGCGGCACGAGCCCGGCATCCGGGCGCTGATGAGCTACCTCGCACTGAACTCGTTGCTCGCTGCACCCTTCATCGCGCTCGTCCCGGCGATGGCACTCACGGTGTTCCACAACGAGGACGCGGGGACCGCCGCGCTGGTCACGTCGCAGGGCGCCGGCGCGGTGGCGATGGCGCTCCTGCTGGGCGGGCTCGCCGCGCGGTTCGGACATCGGCACGTGCTGCTCGGTGGCCTCACCGTGCTCCCACCCGCGCTCGTGGCGTACGCGCTGTCACCGACGCTCGAGGTCGGCGTGATCGCGATCTTCTTCGTCGGTGCGTCGTACCTGTGCTGCCTCTCGAGCTTCTTCACCGTCGCGCAGCTGCGAGCACCGAACGAGCTGCGTGGTCGCGTGATGAGTGCCGTCATGGTCCTGCTCGGCGTCCTGTACCCGACGGGCAGCATCGTGCAGGGCTGGATCGCCGACGGGATCGGACTGCGCGCGACGACGGCGGGCGCGGCCGTGATCCTCGCCGGCGCGCTCCTGGTGATCCGCGTGCTGCGCCCGCGCTTCGACGCCGAGGTGCGTGACCCTCCGGTGCCCGCGTCAGCCTGAACGGCGCTCGCTCAGCTGGAGCGCGGCGACGTTCGCCGCTACGAGTGCCAGTGAGATCACCATCTGACCGAGCCACCAGACCCCCATCGAGTGGTGACCGGTGGTGGGGCACGCGACGGTGCCCGCGAGGAACAGCGCCGAAGCCCCGAGCGACGCGGCGATGCCCCAACGCCGGCGAGCGATCAGACCCGCAGCGGTCACGAGCAACGCCAGGTGGAACACGACCGTGAGCACGATCGCGATCACCGGGAGCTCGTGAGGTGTTGCCGGCTCCAGCGCGCCGACCGCGAGGTAGCCGACGACCCACATGAGGCCGAGCGCGCCGCTGACGTTCTCACTGATGCGATCGGTGAGCCGGGGCGTGTGGCTGGACCGCTCGGTCCGCTCGTGCTCGATGGTCTCGTGCTCGCCCTGGACGCGCTCGCCCCGATCGTGCTCGGGCGCCCTGGTGGGGACGGTCGACATCGTGACCTCCGAAGGCTCGGGTGGCGGCGACTCGGCTGGGCTCCCATTCTGGCCCGTCCGGGGCGTTAGCGTGCGCGGCCATGGTGCTGGAACGTGAGCGACGTGGTCGGGTCGAGATCCTGACGCTGAACCGCCCCGAGGCCCGCAACGCCGTGAGCCCCGAGGTGTCCCGGGCGATCGAGGCGGCGCTGGACGACCTCGAGGCCGACCCCGAGATCCGCGTCATCGTGCTCACCGGGAACGGGCCCGTGTTCTGCGCGGGCGCCGACCTCAAGGTCGTCGCTCGTGGCGAGGGCATGAGCATCGAGACGGAGCGGGGCGGCTTCGGCGGTCTGGCTCGGCGAGAGGTGTCGAAGCCCATCGTCGCGGCGGTGAACGGGCCCGCGCTCGCCGGTGGCTTCGAGCTGGCCCTCGCCTGCGACCTCGTCGTGGCCGCCGAGAGCGCGACGTTCGGGCTGCCCGAGGCCAAGCGCGGGCTCCTCGCCGCCGCGGGCGGTCCGATCCGGCTGGCGAAGCGCGTGCCCCTCGCCCTGGCGCTCGAGATCGTGATGACCGGTGACCCCATCTCGGCCCAGCGGGCCCACTCGGTCGGGCTCGTCAGCCGCGTCGTCGCCGACGGGCAGGTCGTCGATGCCGCCGTCGAGCTCGCCGGGCGCATCATGGCGAACTCGCCGAGCGCCGTGCGCGCGGCCCGGGCGCTGGTGCGCGGGGCGGTCGACCGCGACGAGGCGGGCGGCTGGGAGCTCACGTACGAGCTGGCGCGCACCGCCATCGCGAGTGGCGACGCCATCGAAGGGGCGACCGCGTTCGCCGAGAAGCGTGACCCGGTCTGGAACGACGACGGATGAGGCTGCGACCGAGACTGTGGGAGTGATTGCTCCTATGATCGGAGCGTGGCTCCCACCGTCCGATCCGAGCGGCCCAGGCCGGAGCAGCGGGTCGCCGACCTCGCCCGGGCCACCGGCGTGTCGGTCGACACCATCCGCTTCTACCAGAAGCGCGGGTTGCTGGCGCCGCCCCGCCGCGAAGGCCGAGTGGCGTGGTACGGCGCCGAGCACGAGGAACGCCTCACCCGGATCCGCGACCTCCAGGCCCGCGGACTCTCGCTCGCACTGATCCGGCGGCTCCTCGACGGAGAGCTCGACGCCGCCGACGCGCCGCTGGCTGCTGCCGTCGCCGACGAGGCGAGCGACGAGCTGCTCACGTTGTCGGAGCTCGCGACCCGCACCGGCGTGCCGCCCGAGCTGCTCGAGGCGGTCGTGCGCGAGGGCCTGCTCGTCCCTCAGGAACGCGACGGCGTCGAGCGCTTCGCCTCCGCCGACGCGCACGTCGTGAGCGCGGGACTCCGGCTGCTCGAGGCCGGGCTCCCCCTCCCCGATCTGCTCGCGCTCGCACGTCGCCAGCACGAGATGACCCGTGCCATCGCGGAGTCCGCGGTCGCCATGTTCGACGAGCACGTGCGAGCGCCACTCCAGGCCGCACCGATCGACGACGCCGAACGCGCCGAGCGTCTCGTCGCCGCGTTCCGCACGATGCTGCCGACCGTCACGACGCTCGTCGCAGCGCACTTCCGCGGCGTCCTGCTCGAGGTCGCACGGGAGCACCTCGAATCGATCGGCGACGACGCTGAGCTCACGGCTGCCGCCGCCGAGCCCGGGTGGGGGGCCTGATGCCGACGCGGGTCCTGCGCACCGACGGCACGCTGCCCGAGGGGGCCGAGAAGCGCCGCGCCGTCGAAGAGATGTTCGACCGGGTCGCGCCCGACTACGACCGCGTGAACCGTGTCATCTCGCTCGGCCGCGACCATGCCTGGCGAACCCGCACCGTCGAGGCGCTCGGGCTCGCACCGGACGGCCGCGTCCTCGATCTCGCGTGCGGCACCGGTGACCTCAGTCGCGACGCCCGCAGCGTCGGGTACGCGCCGATCGGGATCGACATCTCGGCCGGGATGCTCGACGCCGCCACCGCACCGGGGCCGCTGGTCCGGGGTGACGGTGCCGCGCTGCCGTTCTCGTCGGCGTCGTTCGACGGCGTCCTGTGCGGCTTCGCGCTGCGCAACTTCGTCGCGCTGGCCACGGTCTTCGCCGAGGTCGGTCGGGTGCTGCGTCGCGGAGGACGGTTCGCCGCTCTCGACGCGGCGGTCCCCACGAACGCGATCCTGCGCGCCGGCAACACGATCTGGTTCCGCGGAGCCGTCCCGCTGCTGGGACGACTGCTCGCGCGCGACGCCGACGCCTACCGGTACCTCCCCAAGTCCACCGCCTACCTCCCTGACGCCGACCGGCTGCAGATCGTGCTCGGTGACGCGGGCTTCGTCGACGTCGGGCGCGTGACGATGATGGGCGGCTCGGTGCAGCTGCTGACCGGAACACGCGCATGACCGCGGCTCCCGTGCCGGTCTCCCGGCTCCACGCCGCGACGCGGATCGTCGAAGGCGCCGACGATCTCGTCGACACCCTCACCCCCGACGGCTTCGCATGGCTGTACGACGACGTCGCCCTCGTCGCCTCGGGCGTGGTGACCCGGGTCGAACCGCACCGGGCAGTCGAGCTGCTGACGAGCATCGAGCACGACGACGAGGTCGGGCTGCCCGCGACCGGCCCGGTCGCCGTCGGCGCGCTGCCGTTCGACCCGAGCGCGTCCGGAGAGCTCGTCGTCCCGCGCCGGGTGGTCGGGCAGCTGCCCGACGGACGGCGTTGGGTCACCCAGCTCGGGCCGTCGGCACACGGAGCACCGGAGCCCCGCGTCGCGCCGGGCACGTTTTCGACCCACGAGCGGACGACGTACGACGAGTGGCGTCACATCGTGCGGTGCGCCCTCGACCTGATCGAGCGCGGTGAGCTGGAGAAGGTGGTGCTGGCGCGCCGTGTCGACGTGACCGCCGACCGGCCGTTCGACCTGCGCCAGGTGGTCGCTCGCCTGCGCGCCGACCAACCGGGGTGCTTCGTGTACGCCGCCGACGGGCTCGTGGGTGCGACGCCCGAGCTGCTCGTGCGCCGGCGCGGTGACCGCGTCGAGTCGCGGCCGATGGCTGGCACGGTCGTCGGCAGCGACGACGACGCCCTGGTCCGCCTCGACGGCTCCGAGAAGGATGCTCGGGAGCACCGGCCGGTGCCGCGAGCCATCGCCGACGCGCTCGCGCCCTGGTGCACCACCCTGGAAGTGCCCGACACACCAAGGGTCGTGCGGCTTGCGTCCGTCGCGCACCTCGTCAGTCACCTCGAAGGGCGCCTCGCGGAGCCCGCGCCCGACGCATGGGCGCTCGCGGCGGCGCTCCACCCGACCCCCGCCGTGGGCGGCGCGCCCCGCGCGGCGGCGTTGCGGACGATCGCGGCACTCGAGCCGGCCGAGCGCGGCCGCTACGCCGGACCGGTCGGATGGGTCGACGCGCGCGGGGACGGCGACTGGGGCGTGGCACTCCGCGGTGCGGTCGTCGACGGCCCGAGCGCGACGCTGCACGCGGGTGCCGGCATCGTGGCCGGCTCCGAGCCCGGCGCGGAGTGGCTGGAGACGCAGGCCAAGCTCGAGCCGATGCTCCGGGCGCTGGGCGTCAGACGCTAGCGACCGCGCCCGCGACTGCCGCCCAGACCTCGGCGTGGCGCGTCGCGTTGTCGGCGCGATCGGTGCGCACGAGGAGCACGTGCACGCCCCCGTCTCGGATCGCGGCTTCGAGCGCGGGCACCAGAGCATTGGCCTTCTCGATCTCCGTGCACGGCAGGCCGTGCGTCGCCGCGATCCGACCGAGGTCGATCCCGTGCGGTGTCGCGAACAGCGTGCGGAACCCGTCGGCGCTCACGTGCTCGTCGTCGGCCTGCGGCAGGAACGAGAAGATCCCGCCACCGTCGTTGTCGAGCACGACGAAGACGGCATCGTCGCCTCGCTCGACGCAGCCGATCAGCGCGTTCTGGTCGTGGAGGAAGCAAAGGTCCCCGACGAGCGCGACCACCGGGGCGTGCCCGGTCGTCGCGGCAATCCCGAGCGTCGTGCCGACGAACCCGTCGATGCCGTTCACGCCTCGGTTCGCGACGACGCGGAGGTCCGCTCGCGGCGCGGCGAACGACTCGACGTCGCGGACCGGCATGCTCGAGGCCACGACGAGCGTCGAGTCGTCGGGAAGGGTGCCCACCAGGTCACGGGCGACGCGGCCCTCGAACGGCTCGGGATCGCCGTCGAGCGCGTCGTCGATGGCGCGCCGGGCCACCGCCTCGACCGCTCGCCACGCGTCGGGCCACACCGCGTCGGGGCTGCCGTCACCCCCGAGGGCGCTCGTCACCGCTCGGAGCAGTGGCTCCGCGTCGCACACGACGCGCGTGGTCGCGCTTCGGTGCGGATCGAGCCACGCGTCGACCGGATCGACCAGCCACGTCGGGATGCCGCGGGCGAGCCAGCCGCCCAGCGCCTTGCTCGTGGGTGGTGCCCCGACCTGCAGCACCGCCTCCGGAGCCAGCCGGCTCGCCACCGCGGTGTCGCGGACCACCGCGTCGTAGGTCGAGATCGCGTGCGGGCCGGTGCGAAGCCCCGAGAGCGGGTCCGCGAGGATCGGCCAGCCCGCGACCGCGGCGAAGCGGTCGGCGACGTCGGGGGCGACCTCCGCGCCCCAGCCCGCGATCAGCACGCCGCGCGGGTGCGCGCGCACGACGGCGGCCAGCGCGGCCACGGTCCCCTCGTCAGCGGGGCGACCCGCGGCGAGCGTCGTGACGAACCGTGCCCCGTCGGGCCGGCCCGGTGCGTCGACGAGCGGTGCGCCCGTCGGCACGAGGGGCTCGCGGAAGGGAAGGTTCAGGTGCACCGGGCCTGCCGGCGGACCGGCCGCGTGTGCGACCGCTCTCGCCGCCAGGTGACGCCAGCCGTCACCCACCCCGGGCCGATCGTCGGGAGGGCCCGGGTCGTGGCGCCAGCGGACGGCGTCGCCGTACAGGTGCGACTGGTCGACGGTCTGGCCGGCACCGACGCCACGGAGCTCGGGCGGGCGGTCGGCCGTGCAGACGATCAGCGGGACGCGGCCGTGGTGCGCCTCGAGCACGGCGGCGTGGAGCAGCGCCGCCGCGGTGCCCGACGTGCACAGGAGCACCGCCGGTCGTCCGGTCGCGCGTCCGATCCCGACCGCGAACCCGCCCGCCGATCGCTCGTCGACGAGGACGTGCACACGGACCCGCGCGTCCGCCGAGAGCGCCAGCGCGAGCGGCGTCGAGCGCGAACCGGGGGCCACGACAGCGTGCGCGACGCCGTTGCGGACCCACTCGTCGACGAGCGTCCGCGCGAACGACGTCGTCACGTCCCGCCTCACGGCCCGAACCTCGCTCGCGATCTTGGACGTGCGAGGATGCCCCGGTGCGCCTCCGTCTCGTGCACGGCTTCAGCCTGACTGCCCGGTCCTGGGAGCCGATGGAGCGCCTGCTCCCCCCCGAGTGGGACGCCCAGGCTCTCGAGGTGCCCGACGGACTCGACTTCGTCGGCACCGCCGACGCCCTCGGCCACCGAGGCGGCGCGGCCGTCTGGGTGGGCTACTCGATGGGGGCCCGGCTCTGCCTCCAGCTCGCCCTCGACCGCCCCGACCTCGCCGAGTCGCTCGTCCTGATGAGCGGCACCGCGGGGATCAGCGACGCTCGAGATCGCCGCGCGCGGCGCGAGGCCGACGAACGCCTCGCCAACGACGTGGAACGTGACGGCGTCGGGCCCTTCCTCGATCGCTGGCTCGACCAACGGCTGTTCGAGACGCTCCCGCGCGACGTCGCGCAGCTCGACATCCGGGCGCGCCAGAACACGGTCGCCCGTCTCCAGCGCCAGCTCCGCCAGCTCGGCCAGGGCGCTCAGGCGCCGCTGTGGGACCGGCTGCGGACGCTCGACATGCCCGTGCTGGTGCTGTGCGGCCAGTGGGACCGCACGTACAGCGACCTCGGCGCGCGGCTCGTGGACGCGATCGGCGACAACGCCGCGCTCGCGGTGATCCCGAAGGCAGGCCACGCCCTGCACCTCGAGCGGCCGATGGAGGTGGCTCACGAGCTCACCGCCTGGTTGGAGCGCGGGCGGACGCGGTAGCGCTCCAGCAGCGTCGCATCGGGCACGATCGGACGGGCGACCAACCGGCCGTCGACCGGCGCGAGCGGCACGCTCGCGACGTCGGCGCCGAGCGCACCGGCCGTGCCGAGCCCGCACGCGAGCGTCATCTCGGGGAGCGCGCAGGCGAGCGCGAGGCCGGCTGCGAGCCCGACCGAGGTCTCCAGCATCGACGTGGGCAGCGGCGGCACACCGGCGGCGTCGGCGACGTCGAGCGCGGCTCGCACGCCGCCGAGCGGCTGCACCTTCAGCACCACCACGTCGGCGGCGTCGAGTCGGCGCAGGCGGCGAGCATCGTCGATGCTGCGCACGCTCTCGTCGGCCGCGACCGGCACCGAGGTACGTCTGCGGACCGTGGCGAGGTCCTCGAGCCCCGCGACCGGCTGCTCGGCGAGCACGACGTCGTACCGGCGCAGTCGCTGGAGCATCGCGACGGCCGTGTCCACGTCCCAGGCGGCGTTGGCGTCGACGCGCACCGCGACGGAGGGCCCGACGGCGTCACGCACGCGCGCGACGCGGTCGAGCTCGCTCGGCGCACGGACCTTCACCTTGACGGCGGAGTACCCGCGGAGGGCCTCGGGATCGACGACGTCGTCGTCGACCAGCGCGTTGACCTCCACCGCTTCGCGGCGCGCGGGTGGGAAGCCGTCGCGTGCCGCCTCCTCGGCCGCGCGCATCGCCGCCGCCGGGTCGCACGGATAGCCGGGGAGGGGCGAGCACTCGCCCCATCCCGCCGGGCCCTCGACGAGCGTGATCTCGCGTTCGCCGATCCGGAGATGGTGACGCCGCATCAGGCGATCCCCACCATCAGACGACCCCGCCATCAGGCGACCCAGAGCCCCACCGCGAGCAGCACCGCGGTGAGGAGGTCGATTCGCGCGGTCGCGACGAGCACGGCGACCAGCTCCGGTGGCGCCGTCGCCCGCAGCACACGTCCCGCGAGCACCAGCGCCCACGGCGCCGACGCGAGCCCCAGCAGGGCCCACGGCGCATCGAGCGCGGCGGCGGCAACCGACGCGTACGCGACCACGAAGCAACCACCGAACAGGAGTCGGGCCTTCCGGTCGCCGAGGCGCACCGCGAGCGTCCGCTTGCCCGACGCCTGGTCGGTCGCGATGTCGCGGATGTTGTTGACGAGGAGGATGGCGCAGGCGATCGCGCCGACGGCGAGCGCGCCCCACCACGCCGTGCGGGGGACGTCTTCGCTCTGGACGAACGCGGAGCCTGCAGTGGCGACGAAGCCGAAGAACACCAGCACCATGAGCTCGCCGAGCCCTGCGTAGCCGTACGGGCGGGGTCCACCGGTGTAGAGCACCGCGGCGGCGATCGCGGCGACGCCCACCAGGAGGAGCCACCACGTGACGAGCGCCGCGAGCACGACGCCCGCGACCGCGGCGACCCCGAGCGACACGAGCGCGGCCGTGCGCACCGCGGCCGGAGTCGCGAGGCCAGACGCGGTCAGGCGGACCGGCCCCTGCCGGTCGGTGTCGGTGCCGCGCACGCCGTCGCTGTAGTCGTTCGCGTAGTTGACGCCGACCTGCAACGCGAGCGCGACGACGAGCGCGAGCGCGGCTCGCAGCCACGAGATGTCGGTGCCGTCACCGTGTGCCGCTGCGGTGCCGACCAGCACCGGTGCGACGGCGACGCCGAGCGTGCGGGGCCGAGCGCCCGTGAGCCAGAGCCGCCATGCTCGTCCGTCGGGTCGCTCGCGGCTGCGCGGGGTGCCCCGGCCGCGGCCGCTCGCCGCGTGAGGCGTGGCTGCGCCCGGCACCTAGGGACGCTTCGGGAACCGGTCGAAGCCCGGCCGCCGCTTCTCGAGGTAGGCGCGCTTGCCCTCCTGGGCTTCCTCGGTCATGTAGTAGAGGAGGGTGGCGTCGCCGGCGAGCTGCTGGATGCCTGCCAGCCCGTCGTCGGCGGCGTTCATCGACGCCTTCAGCATCCGCAGCGCGAGCGGGCTGTGGCGCAGCATCCGCGCGCACCACTCGACGGTGACGACCTCGAGGTCGGCGAGCGGGGCCACGGTGTTGACGAGGCCGAGCGAGCGCGCCTCCTCGGCGTCGTACTCGTCACACAGGTACCAGATCTCGCGAGCCTTCTTCTGGCCGACGATGCGCGCGAGCAGACCCGAGCCGTAGCCGCCGTCGAACGATCCGACCTTCGGACCCGTCTGGCCGAAGCGCGCGTTGTCGGCGGCGATGGTGAGGTCGCACACGACGTGGAGCACGTGACCGCCGCCGATCGCGTATCCGGCGACCATCGCGACGACGGGCTTCGGCAGGCGCCGGATCTGCACCTGCAGGTCGAGCACGTTGAGCCGGCCGATGCCGTCGTCGCCGACATAGCCGTCGTCGCCCCGAATGCGTTGGTCGCCGCCCGAGCAGAACGCGAGCGGGCCCTCTCCGGTGAGGACGACGACACCGACCTCGGGGTCGTCGCGCGCCATCTCGAACGCGTCGCGCAGCTCGAACAGCGTGCGGGGCCGGAAGGCGTTGCGGACCTCGGGACGTGCGATCGTGATCTTGGCGATCGAGCCCCCCTCGAGCTGGGCCGTCTCGTAGCGGACGTCGGTGAGATCGACGTCACCGGGCTTCCAGTCGGCCCCGGGTCGTATCGGGTTCGGGTCGGACCCCGCGGGAGGGGTTGCGGGCATCGTGGCCTCCAGACCCCGGAAGCGTCCGGCCGGCGCCTCGGGACTGACGTTGGGAGCGATCACTCCTACGGTACGCGCTGCCCGGGGCCGGTCCCAACCGGGGCCGGTCCCAACCGGGGCCGTACCGTGGCCGCGTG
>Ga0315534_1002741_pt1 | contig 11627 bp, 9 predicted proteins | sample SalMarSW160240MG_FD_203094 | JGI IMG/M metagenome (GOLD analysis project Ga0315534, IMG submission 203094) | Salt marsh sediment microbial communities from the Plum Island Ecosystem LTER, Massachusetts, United States - Salt Marsh Sediment SW1602-40 ... | reverse complement strand
CGTCGTGCAGTCCGTTGAACAACTCCTCATACATCCTGGCCACGCGGGCTGGTGTCTCTACCAGACCCTCCCGGTCCGGATCCTCGCCCACAGCCAAAAGCACTTCGCGGATCGCACGTTCAATCCGCTTTTGGTCGATACCCTTGTCCGAGTCGCCGGTATTCGTGGACGACACACCGTCGCCGGACGGCGGAACACGAGATCGGCTGGTTTGCGATTCGACAGACACGGGGAGTTCCAGCGGAATTACAATGCGGGTCTCGACGTTGCATACTAGGGGTGCCGGTTTGGCCCGTCAAGTTGCGCGCCGCGGTGGGGTCCCGCGCGGCGCACGTCGCTGATGACCGCCGCGAAGATCACCAAATACAGGGCCCGCTCGGCGGTTCACTCCTGCGGTGCGGGGGGCGGATCGAGGTGTATTTCGGGGATCAGTTCCGGATCGACTTCGACTCGGGGGCGCATCTCTTCGCAAGCCATGGCCTCGGCAAAACACTGGTCCATCTGCCGCAGGAAGGCATCCACATCAAGGCCCAGGTGATGCGGACGGTAGGGCTCCAGGTACTTGCTGCCGCTCTGGTAAAGTTTGCAGGCGCCGCGCACGTTGCCGTTGCCGAAATGGTGCAAAGCCACGGCAGCCTGGATCAGGCCCTGAAAGAATTTTCTCGACGGGCTCTGATCCTCGGCCCACAGCTCCTCCCACAAATCGTGGGCATCGTAAAACTCGCACTCGTTAAATTGCTCGATGCCCTGCAAGTACCGCAGCGCATAAGGCTCATCCGCCATGGAACCAAAGCTCGCGCACCGCCAAAAACCAAATGCAACGCGGGAACTCTAACCCCCACATCGGGGTACGTCAAGCGACGCGCCGGGGCCGGAGTCCGACAAGGGGCGGGCGGCTTGACACTCCGCGACCGGACGCCCAGAATAACGCCGCTCGTCTTTTCCGCCGCCAGTATTCCTGGCTGCCAGCGGACGTGTGTGCCAGGAACGACAATGCCGGCCCGTCCTTCCGCCCACCGGTCTTTTCGCAAAAACACCGCGCGAAAGGTCGTCCGCCATCTACGCGACGCCTATCCTGACGCCGGCTGCGCGCTGGTTCATCGCTCGGCGTTCGAACTGCTGATCGCCACGATTCTTTCCGCCCAATGCACCGACGCGCGGGTCAACCAGGTAACAAGCGATTTATTTCGCAAGGTCCGCTCACCGGCCGATTTCGCCCGGCTTCCCCTGGCGAAACTGGAGAAGGCCATTCGCAGCACGGGTTTTTTTCGCAACAAGGCCAGGAACATCAAGGCGTGTTGCCAGATGCTGGTGGAGAATTACGATGGAAGAATCCCCCGCGATCTGGATCAGTTGGTTACGCTCCCGGGCATCGGGCGCAAGACGGCCAACGTGGTTCTCGGCACGGCATTCGGTTTGGCAACGGGTGTCGTCGTCGACACGCACGTCGCCCGTTTAAGCCGCCGCCTGGGGCTGACCGACGCGAAAGATCCTCAGAAAATCGAACAAGACCTGATACGCCTGATTCCGCGCACGGAGTGGGTCGACTTTTCGCACCGCATGATCCATCATGGTCGTCAGGTCTGCGGTGCCCGCAAGCCCCGGTGCGACGCGTGTTCGATGCAGCAGTTCTGTCCGAAAAACGGATTGATCCCAAGTGGCTGAACATGCCTTGCGCATGGGCGTCTCAAGTGTCCGGTGACGTGCGATCAAACCTGCCCACGGTAAACCTGTCCACGAAGCAAATGGTTACAAACCCATGATCTTATCCGGCAATCAGATCCGCGAAAATCTGGGAACGAACATCGTGATCGATCCCTTCGACGAATCGCAACTAAATCCCAACAGTTACAATCTGACGTTGCACGACGAATTGATGATTTACGAAGAGGTCGTGTTGGACATGGCCCGGGCCAACCGCGTCCGGCGGATTACGATTCCCGAGGAAGGCCTGGTGCTGAATCCCCACCAACTGTACCTGAGCCGCACGGTGGAGCGGACCGAAACCCACAAGTTGGTGCCGATGATCGAAGGCAGATCGAGTGTTGGCCGCCTGGGGCTGTTCGTGCATGTCACCGCCGGTTTCGGCGATGTAGGGTTTTGCGGCTACTGGACCCTGGAAATGTTTGCCGTGCAGCCGGTGCGGATCTATCCCCGCGTGCCGATCTGCCAGATCTTCTACCACGAGATCAAGGATCCGGTGGACGCCTACGACAGCAAATACCAACACAATCGGGATATTCAGCCGAGCCTTCTGTTTCAGGAACTGAACCCGGAGTCGGAGGCCGAGGATCCCCAACTGACGCTGCAATTCGGCCTGGAACGGTCACACCGCTGAAGGCCCCTGCGACGTGGCGTTGCACGGCTCACATTACTGCGAAGTAATTTTCCACGGCCATATCGAACAGTTCCGGCGTCATGTCCGGTTCGGTGTCGGTGAACCGGCAGAAGTTGCGGATCTGCGTCAGCAGGTCACGAGGATGGCAGAATCGGAAGGGTCTGCCGGTCTTTCGGTAGTGTGTCTTGATCAGATAGTCGATAACTTCCTGCCGGACGGGGACTCCCAATTTGGGGGCCATTAATTCAAACAGGTCGCGAAACTCTTGTTCGCTGGGATCCTTGACTTCAATTTTGTAGGGAATTCGCCGCAGGAAGGCGTCATCGACAAGATCCCGCGGCTCGAGATTCGTGGAGAATACAATCAACTGGTCGAAGGGCACTTCAATCTTTTTGCCGTTGACCAGATTGAGGAAGTCGACTTGTTTTTCCAGCGGTACGATCCAGCGATTGAGCAGCTCATCGGTGCTCATCCGCTGCCGGCCAAAGTCGTCGATCACCAGCGTACCGCAATTGCTCTTCAACTGCACCGGCGCTTCGCTGACGCCGGTGGTGGGACTTGACGCGATCTCCAGATTTATCATCGTCAGCTCACCGCCCACCACGATCGTGGGACGCGTGATGCGCACCCAACGCTTGTCGATGCGGCGGTTGTCCAGCAGGCCGGACGATTCTTCCAGGGGCCTTTCGCGGTGATGGTTCGCATCGAACAGACGGATGGTTTCACCGTGCACGTACAGGGCACGCGGTATCCAGATGGTTTCGCCGAACGCGATCGTGATTCGTTCGGCAATACTGGATTTTCCGTTTCCCGGCGGGCCGAACAGGAACATGCCTCGTCCCGAGTTGATGGCGGGCCCGATCCGGTGAAGCATCCGTTTGTTGACCAGCAGTTCTTCAAACGCGCGGTGCAGATCGTCCATGGTTGGCCGCTGGTTGGTCAGCGATTGCGCATGCACGCTGGCAATATAGTCATCGATGTCGACCGGCGCAGACCCGAAATAAGTGCTGTGCTGTGTATGGAGGCGAGCCAGTTCGCGGCCCACCTCCGTCAGTTGGTAAACGAAGTCGTTCATGGCTGCGGCCGACTTGTGGAACACCAGTTGGTCGCGTTTCATGCGGTCGAGCAGTTCATTGACCATCAAGTACGGAAGTCGGATATGTTCGGCCACGCCGTGGCCCGTGGCTTCGCCGCGCGCCATGAGCAGCTTCATGATCAGTGCTTCGACTTCACTAGCCGTGAGCCCCGTCTGCTCCAGCGACGTCGGTTCGATAGGCAAGAACTCATCGGAAAGAGTGCCCGACTCATGTTGGCCGGTCTCTTCATCCGGCGGCCCCTGGTCGGTCAGCTCATTGATCTGTTCTAGGATCTTATCTAGTTCGGCGTCCTGCTCGGCACCTTCACGTACGACTCGCGGGCCTTCGTCCATGCCGTGCTGAGGCGTTCTGGCTTCAATTTCCGCCCAGGCATTGACTTCCTCGTTACCGGCGCGGCCCGCCAACCGGGCCAGCAGCTTTTCTTTGGGCGATTGCTTCATCGGACGACCTCGCAGACAGGCGGCGGCATCATGGGGCAGACAGCACTTCAAACCTAGGTCTCAGACGGAAAACGTCAAACGGAGCCGTGCGGAAAGCGTGGGTCGTGCGCGTTGCGCGGGCGGATCCGCCTCGATGGCCCAACGATTCACGGCATCTCGCCGGCGGGCGCTCGGACTGGGACCCGCCCCACCGGTGGCGTATGTTGGGATGAGGCAGGCAGCCGGCTGACCTGCACCGCAACGCAGCGCACGATTTATGGGACGCGCCCCATGCAGATGACGATCACCGCCGTGGGGCCCGACCATCGGGGCCTGGCCGACCCGATCATCCATTACGTGACCGGGCGCGGAGCAAACATATCCGAGATCCAGATGTTCGATCACGACGAGCAGTCACTGTTCGCCATGCTGCTGCGCATCGAAGTCGACGATGCGCCGCTCGCAGAACTGCGGACCGCGCTGGAAGAGATCGGCCGTTGCAAGGGGCTCTCGGTCCGCATCTGGTCGCGGGACGCCGCCCCGCACAAGCCCCGTCTAGCCGTGTGCACGACGCACCGCACGGAACCGGCGCTGGCATTGCTGCGAGCTATACGTGACGGTCGTGTAAAGGCCGAAGTCGTCGTCATGGTGGGAAACCGCCCCACCTGCCGGTCCGTGGCCGAACAATTTGGCATGGACTGGCACACCGTCGGCGACGCGGACGGTGTGCCCGACGATGAACAGATCGTGCGGCTCTGCGATGCCTACGAAGTAGACTACATCGTGCTGGCGCGTTACATGCGCGTGCTGCCGCCGGAGAGCTGCTGGAAATACGCCGGAGGGCGCATCATCAATCTGCACCACGGCCTGCTGCCCAGTTTCCCCGGAATCCGCCCGTATCACGAAGCCTATGCCAGTCGCATGCTCACCTACGGAGCGACCTGTCACTTTATCGTGCCCGAACTGGATGCGGGCGGGCAGATCATCTACCAGTCGACCTTTACGGTGCCGCCCGGAATGAAACTGGACGAGATCGTTCGCCGTGGCCAGCAGGATAATGAGCCGCACTGCCTGGTCGAAGGTGTGCGACGGGTGGTCGACGGTGAAGTGCGGCTGCACTTCAATCGCGTCGTCGCCGGGCCATGACGTCCCAGCAAAGCGCGGCCCGCAGACGGGGCGGCGGGCGTGCGCGGTGGGACACGACCGTCGCCAGCCGTGCCGCTCGCCAGCACACGATTTCTCGGCGCGTGCGCTACGTCCACGAGAGCGTTCCAAATTGCGTATCCTGAGCAACAACACGCGCCAGGCGGCGCAGGTACGCGCGCCGGGAAATTTCAATCGCCCCCAACCGATGCGTATGATCGGTCAACTGCTGGATGTCGAGCAACTGGTAACCGCGTTCGCGTAAATGCCGGACGAGGTGGACAAGGGCCACTTTGGACGCCTCCGAGACGGTGTAGAACATCGATTCGGCGGCGAACATACCGCCCAACGCCACGCCGTAGATGCCGCCGGCCAACGTTCCCTGGTGCCAGACTTCGACGCTGTGGGCATATCCGGCGTCGTGCAGGCGGATGTAGGCCCGGATCATTTCGTCCGTCAGCCAGGTGTTTTCGGACCGGTCCTGGACCGACGCGCAGCTGGTGATCACGGTCTTGAAATCACGATCGCTGGTGACGGAAAACCGGTGACCGCGCAAGGTTCGTTCGAGCCGCCGTGGCACGTGCAACCCGTCCATCTCGAAGATGGCCCGCGGATCAGGCGACCACCATACCAGCGGTTCCCCCTCCCGAAAGATCGGCCATGGAAAAATGCCGTGTGCGTAGGCATCAAGCAGCCATTCCAGCTCCAAACGCCCGCCGATCGCCAGCATGCCCTCATCGCTGGCCTCGCTCGCAGGCGGGAAGAATTTTGAAGGTGCAAGTCGGTCCATGGCCGCACGCGATGCACGATACGGGTCTGTCCCGCCGATTTTAACATGTTCCGGCGGTTCGATTGGCCGGATCGGTACAATCTTTCGACGCCCGTTTGACTTCAGATATAATGCCCACGTAGGTTTCGCATTCTCCTCGAATGGCATGAGGTGTTATGGAACAGCTGCCTCCCGACGCGCCCGGGCCCTGGGTCCAAACCGCCCCGTCGCCACCAGCGGCCCCGGCAGCGTCCGCCCCTTCGGGACGATTTGGCCTGTCGGGCTTGCTGCGCGTGTTGGCCCTCTTGGTCGCGCTGCTTGTCCTGCCCTATGTCGTCAAGAAAATCCAGTACGCCAAAGAATTCGGCAAGCAGCGGGCCCGTATGGACGTAGCGCTGGACGGGTTGGAAGAACTGAACCTGGAGCGATTGTCCCTCGCCTCGCGGGCTGTCGCTCACGCCGTGGGACCCAGCGTGGTGCGTATTCTTACCCATCGCCCGGTAGAGCTGCAGGCCAACGACAAGGAGGACCGGCGATTGCCATTCCACTCCGACCGGCTCGAGGCCGAAGGACAGGGATCAGGCGTGATTGTCGACGACGACGGTTTTGTTGTTACGAACGAGCACGTCGTCAACAAAGCAGCGTCGATTGACGTGATTCTCAGCGATGGCCGCCTGCTGCCAGCCCGTCTGATTGGCGGTGATTCCTATACGGACATTGCCGTACTTAAGGTGCCCGGTGGCGATCTGATCGCGGCCGGCTGGGGAAGCAGCGACGAACTGGAAACCGGCGATATGGTGTGGGCCGTGGGCAGCCCCTATCGACTGGAAGGCAGCGTTTCGTTCGGAATTGTCAGTGCCAAGGGCCGCGAAGGCAATCATTTCCAGGATTTGCTCCAGACGGACGCGGCGGTCAACCCCGGCAACAGCGGGGGACCGCTCGTGAACATTCAAGGCCAGATTGTGGGCATCAACACCGCCATCTGGGGAGGAAAGTACCAGGGTATCAGCTTTGCCGTCCCCAGCGGGACGGCGCGTGACGTCTACGAACGATTGCGTTCGGACGGCAAGGTCGCGCGGGGGTGGCTCGGCGTCGTGCTCAAAGACACATACTCCGAACGCGACAACCAACCCGATGATCCTGCGATGCGGGGCGTGTTGGTCGACGACGTTCAGCCAAAATCTCCGGCGGAAAGCGCCGGTATCCGAAAAAATGACGTCATCGTGCAGTGGGACGGCAAGGACACGCGCGAGGTGGCCGCCTTGATCCGCATGGTCGGCGATACCGAAATCGGTTCCGTCGTGGATGTGAAGGTGGTCCGGGACCAGAAGCCGCTGGTTCTCCAAGTTACCGTGGGCGAACGGAAAATCTGAAAGGGAGTTCCCAGGGTGCCGTCGCCGTTGGAAGCTAAGGATTTGGTGCGCCAGGGGGTCGATATTGTCGAGTTGATCGGCGCGTCGGTCCAGCTTCGCCGGCAAGGCCGGCACTTCGTGGGCCTCTGCCCGTGGCACGACGATACTCGCCCCAGTCTGCAAGTGAACCCCGACCGGCAGACGTTTCGGTGCTGGGTTTGCGACATTGGCGGCGATGTGTTCACGTTCGTCATGCGGACCGAGGGCGTGGAGTTTCGCGAGGCCCTCGAGATGCTGGCTGAACGGGCAGGCGTGGCCCTGGAGCCTGATCGCCGCGCCGCCGGCGCTCCTGACAGCGCCACTGAAAAGCGAGTGCTGCTGCGGACCATGGCCTGGGCGGAATCGGTCTACCACAGCATGCTGGCAGACGATCCGGCCGGTGCGCCCGCGCGACGCTACCTGGCCGGCCGCGGCATCTCCGACCAAAGCATCCGCCTTTTTCGCATCGGATACGCTCCTGACCAGTGGGACTGGCTCCTGAAGCGCGCCCGGCGCGATACGATCGAACTGCCGACTCTGGAACGCGTCGGACTCGTGGTGCGACGGCAGGATGCCGCGGGACACTACGACCGATTTCGCGGCCGCGTGATGTTCCCGATACGCGATGTTCAGTCCCGCCCCGTGGCCTTCGGTGGCCGAATTCTGCCTGAAAACGCCCACCGGGAGCCCGCCAAGTACATCAACTCGCCGGAAACAACGCTGTTTTCCAAGAGCAAACACGTGTACGGGTTAGACAAGGCAAAGGAAGCCTGCGTTAAAGAAAGAATCCTGGTAGTTGTGGAAGGATACACAGACTGCGTGGTGGCGCATCAGAGCGGCCTGCGCAATGTCGTGGCTCTGCTGGGCACGGCCCTGACGGAGCGCCATGTGCATTTACTCAGGCGTTACGCGGATCGTGTGATCTTGACGCTCGATGGGGACGAGGCCGGACAGAAGCGGGCCGGTGAAATTTTGGAACTTTTTGTGGCGATGCAGATGGATTTGCGGATTCTGACCTTGCCAGAGAAGCTCGATCCATGCGATTTTCTTAGGGCACATGGAGGTGAGGCGTTTGTCGGCCAGCTGGCCGACGCCCAAGACGCGCTTGAGCACAAGTTTCGCATGGTGACCCAAGGACTGGATCCCGCTGCGGGGACGCACCAGGCCAATGCGGCTTTGGAGCAGATTCTGGCCATTCTGGCCAAAGCGCCCCGACTGGCGTCGACAACGGTCGGTTCCGCACGATTGAGGCAGGAGCAAATGCTGGCTCGCCTGGCTCGGTGGTTCCTGGTGCCGGAGGATCAAATCCGTCGGCGGATCCGCGAACTTCGCCGGGCGTCGGGCACTGCGATACGACGGGTGTCTGTTGCGGTTGACGAGCCGACACCGCCGCCGGGCGCCAATCTTTGGGACCGCGAACTTGTGGAGCTGGTGTTGAGCCATCCGGAATGGTCGCCACAGATTTTCGAAAAAGTAGCGCCGGATGAATTGGCTTCGCAGCGGTGTCGCTGGATCTACCAGTGTTGCCGGGAATTAGCCGGTCGCGGCATCACGCCGGACGTGAACCGGGTGCTCCGCGAGTCGGAGGATCCGGCGATCACAACGTTGCTGGTGGACATCGACGAGCAGGTACAAGCCAAGCAGGAAAGCGACCACCGTTTGCGGCTCGAGCAGACCCTTAGCAGTTTTCGACGCAGAAAGGAGGATGCCCACAACCGAAAAACGATTGCGGCGTTGCGTGCGGCGGGTGACGGCTCTGAGGAGAACGACACGCTGGACGCATTGTTCGCTACATTAAAAACCAGACATCGTAAGTCCGATCCCACGGACGGGTAATACTTTCGGCGGCCGGTCCGGCCCAGCGTTGGGCGCAGCCCAGTCCTCCCAGACGGGAGGTAATGCGTCGCAGCGATCCGGCGGCCCCCTGCACGTGACGCGCAAGAATGCGCCGGAGGAATGAACACGTGGACTTCTACGATCAAGAATTGGACGATCTGGTAACGAAGGCCAAGGCCCAGGGTTTTCTCACCTACGATCAGGTCAATGACTACCTTCCCAACGAGGCGGCAAGCCCCGAGAAGCTGGACAATCTTCTCGTCGCGCTGGACGAGCTGGGCATCGAGATCGTCGACGAACATCCCGACGGCGAGGTGCCCGACAATTCGGGATCGCAAAACCAGGACGCGTCCGGAAGTGCCGACGAGCCCCCGCCAACGGATTTTCTTCCCAAGCTGACCGACGACCCAATCCGAATTTACCTGACGCAGATGGCGGAGATCCCGTTGTTGTCGCGCGAGGAAGAAATTGCCCTGGCTAAAAAGATCGAAGTGACGCGAAAACGATTTCGACGTTCACTGATGGGTTCCGGGCTGGCGCTGCGCCAAACAGTGCGGACGCTTCGCAAAGTGCAGCGGGGCGACCTGCCGTTCGACCGCACGATCAAGGTATCGCTGACCGAGCGGCTGACCAAGGAGCAGATTCAGGCGCGGATGCCCCACAATCTGCCTACTCTGGATCACCTGATGCGCCAGGATGAACAGGACTTCGGTCTGTTGTTGCGCAAGTCGACCAGCGACGAGCAACACGCCCAGGCCCGCCGTCGATTCATGCGGCGCCGGGCGAAAAAGCTGACGCTGGTGGAGGAGCTGAGTCTACGGATTCGCCGCCTGCAGCCCATGATCAACGAACTCGCCTCAATCTCGCGGCGGATGGACGACATCCGCCGGCAGTTGAACGGTCCGCGGCTGGCCAACCCCGAAAAGGATGAGCGGGAAGCATTGCGTCGCGAGCTGCGTGACCTGATGATCCAGACACTGGAAAGCCCCCGCAGTCTGCGAAAACGCTGCCGCCTGCTGCAGCGCCAGTTCACCGAATACGAACAGGTAAAACGCCAGCTGTCCAGCGGCAACCTGCGGTTGGTGGTTTCGATCGCCAAGAAATACCGCAATCGGGGGTTGAGCTTCCTGGATCTGATCCAGGAAGGCAATACGGGCCTCATGCGCGCCGTGGATAAGTACGAGTACCGCAGGGGTTACAAGTTTTCCACATACGCCACATGGTGGATCCGGCAGGCCATCACGCGCGCCATCGCCGACCAGGCCCGCACGATCCGGATCCCGGTGCATATGATTGATGTGTTGAGTAAGCTGCGAAATGTCTCCAAAAGGCTCTTGCAAGAAATGGGGCGAGAGCCCACAACAGAAGAGACGGCTGAAGCAGCCGGAATCAGCCTGGATGAGACGTGCCGAGTGCTGTCCATCGGCCGGCACCCCACCAGTCTCGACCGGCCGATCGGCGAGAGCGAGGATTGTAGCTTTGGCGAATTCATCGAAGATCAACATACTGAGAGCCCTCTCAAGCTGGCGTCCAACGGCTTGTTGCGGGACAAGATCGATGAATTGCTCAAGACCCTTACGTATCGCGAACGGGAGATCATCCGGCTGCGGTACGGTCTGGACGACGGCTATTCCTACACGCTGGAAGAGGTCGGCCGGATTTTCAAAGTCACCCGCGAGCGAGTGCGGCAGATCGAAGCCAAGGCAGTTCGCAAGCTTCAGCATCCCGTGCGAAGCCGGGAGCTGGAGGGCTTTTTGCCTCGGCTCGCCGGGTAAGCAAGGCTTGCACACCGCCGGTTTTCAAGCCGGCGGCTTTTTTTTGCGCCAATGGTATCCGCGAACCATGTCGCGCTGCGTGCTTGGCGTGCGCCACCTCCGAGGCCGCACGCGGATCGTTCCATCACATGAGGGGGCCCCTTGATGACCGTTACCACCAACGCGCTGCGGCTTCTGCATCGCCTTCACCAGCAGTTGACGGATCTGCGTGAGCGCCTGGAACGAGGTCCGAAACAAGTCCAGGCTCATGAGCGAAATGTATCGCAGCTCACGCAACAGCTCGATGCCTCTCAGAGCGCCGCCCAACACGCTCGGATGACCGCCGACAAAAAACAGCTCGAGTTGAAGAGCAGCGAGGACAAAATCCAGGACTGGAAAGCCAAACTCAACGCGTGCAGCTCCAACAAGGAGTACCAGGCTCTGTTGGACCAGATTGCGGCCGCCGAAATGGCCGGTAGCGTGCTGGCGGACGAAATTCTTGACGTCTTGGAAAAAATTGACGAACTGGACGGCCACGTTGTCGAGGCAAAGACGAAAGTGGCCGCCGGTCAGCGGGAGCTGGAGCGAATCAAGCGGCAAGTGGCGGATGCGTCCGCCGGAATCGCGGCCGACGTCGAACGACTGGAAGCCGAATTGACAAGGGCCGAGGCCGATCTGCCCGCCGATTTTCGGATTGATTACGATCGCGTCGTCAAGGCTCGCGGCATGGACGGTCTGGCGCCGGCCGATGACGCTTTCTGCGGCGGATGCTACCAGCAGATCACCGCCAACATGCTCAACAACCTGACTCTGAGTCGCCCCGTGTTCTGCTCAGCTTGCGGTCGGCTGTTGTACCTGGCCGAGGACCCGGCTGGCCGGC
>Ga0315534_1002740_pt1 | contig 11627 bp, 8 predicted proteins | sample SalMarSW160240MG_FD_203094 | JGI IMG/M metagenome (GOLD analysis project Ga0315534, IMG submission 203094) | Salt marsh sediment microbial communities from the Plum Island Ecosystem LTER, Massachusetts, United States - Salt Marsh Sediment SW1602-40 ... | reverse complement strand
AGACTTTGCCCAGGTGTACAAGCAGCGCCTGATCAACCAGGCTGGCATGACCCCGACCGAGGCGGAAGCAGCGGCCGAGCTGTACCGGGCCAGGTATGGCCTCGACAAGTCTATACCTGTCCAGTACCTGAACTGGATCAAGGGCATCATCACCCAAGGGAGCTTTGGCTTCTCCATGGCGTACGGCAGGGACGTGGGTGAGTTGCTCGCAGAGCGGTTGCCGCGGACGATCCTGCTGGCTCTCCTGGCCCACGCGACCTCGACCCTGGTCGGCGTCGTGGTGGGCATCTATGTCGCCCCGCGCCAATATAGCCTGAGCGACAATGTTGCCGCGTTTTTCGCATTCATCTTTACCTCGGTCCCCCGCTTTTGGATCGCCCTGATCATTATCTATCTTCTCGTATTTGTCTTTGGGAGAAAGCACGTCAGTTCCTTCTTTTCCCCGCAGTATGTGCTCGCGCCCTGGTCTTTGGCCAAGCTGCTGGACTTTCTCCAGCATATCTGGCCCGTGATCTTGATCGCAGGGCTTGGTGGGGTGGCGAGGAATATGCGCGTCATGCGGGGAAACCTGTTGGACGTGCTGAATGCCCAGTACGTGACGACCGCCCGGTCGAAGGGGCTGAGCGAGAGGATGGTGATGTACAAGCACGCCGTCCCCAATGCCCTGCACCCGATCATCATGTACCAGGGGATGGTGCTGCCCTACATGGTGCAGGGAGAGCTTCAGGCGGCGATCGTCTTGAGCATCCCAACGGTAAGCCCCTTGTTCTACGACTCGCTGATCAACCAGGACATCTATATCACAGGCAGTATCCTCCTGATGTACGGCGTGATGCTGGTCGCGGGCAACCTACTGGCAGATATTGCGCTGGCGATGCTCGATCCGCGCATCCGCTACACATAGTCGTCTTGGAGCTAGGTGATGGATCAAGCATATTCGGTCCCCCAACCCGCAGCTTCTATCGCGCTCGAGGAAGAACGGCACGAAAGCTACTTTCAGCTCGTGTGGCGGAGGTTCAGGAAAAGCCGGCCGGCGATCGTGGGCGGCCTGATGGTCCTTTCCCTGGTCGTCCTGGCTGTTCTCTCGGACTTTTTCTCGCCGACGGATCCGCTCGCGCTCGACCTGGCATCTACCTTTACGCCGCCGCAGCGCCTTCATTTCATCGATGCCGACGGCCAGTTTCACTTGATGCCTTTTACCTACACGCCGGTCATCGAGCTCGATCCCGTCACCTTTGCACCGATCTGGAGTGAGGACACGAGCCAGCGATATGGGCTCAAGCTCTTTGTGCGGGGCTGGGAGTGGAAGCTGCTCGGGCTGAGCCCCACGCGCTGGCACCTCTTTGGCATCGAGGAGGGAGGCACGATCTATTTGCTCGGGACCGACAAGTTCGGTCGGGATCTGTGGGCCAGGTCTTGTCGCGCCGGGCGCATCTCTCTCTCGATGAGCCTGTTTGGCACGGTGATCAGCGTCGCTGTAGGCTCTGTCCTCGGCGTCGTTTCCGGATACTATGGAGGCTGGATCGACGCCCTGCTGCAGCGGTTCGTCGAGTTTGTCAATTCGTTCCCGCAGCTGCCGTTGTGGATGGCGCTGTCGGCCGTGATCCCACCTACGTGGGAGTCGCTTTCCATCTTTGTGATGATGTCTATTATCTTTGCACTGCTCTCTTGGACCGTGCTGGCTCGGGAAGTGCGCGGCAAGGTCATGGGATTTCGTGAGACAGACTTTGTCCTCGCCGCCAAGGAGATGGGGGCCTCTGACTTGCGCATCATCTTCCGCCACCTCTACCCGAACTCCTTGAGCCACATCATTGTCGTGCTGACGCTGACTATCCCGCAGATCATCCTGGCAGAGGCGTTCCTCAGCTTCCTGGGCCTCGGGATCCAGGAACCCCTGACCAGTTGGGGGCTCCTCATGCACGACGCTCAGAACCTGCAGACCTTGGGCACGCATCCCTGGATCATGACCCCCGTGGTCTTTATCGTCATCGCCGTGTTGGGGTTCAACTTCCTGGGGGATGGATTGCGGGATGCTGCCGACCCCTACGCTATCGTGCGCTAGAAGAGCAGGAAGCGCATATGCGACAGACGCACAATAATGCCAGGATAAGGTGGATCTGGGCCCGGCTTTGTGGCTCGCTGGGGCTGGCACTGATCGCCGTCGCCATCGCCGCTTGTGCGAGAGCGGCGCCATCGCACGATCCGACCTCCGCGCCGTCACAGCCGGTGGCCGCCGCGCCTACTATGACGCTTGCCCAGCGCACTGAAGCGCCGACGTTCGAGCCGATGACCGCCTCACCGGCCCCATCGCCCGCATCGCCCACACCCGAGCCTATGCTTCCGCCAGGCGTGATCTCTGGCGTGGTGCGCGATGGCGAAGGAACGGTGGCTGGGGCTACCGTGCGGGTACGGCTCACCGAATACGAGGCGACGACCGCGGCCGACGGCAGCTTTGCCCTGAGCGACCTGACAATGACCGAGCCGGTCTCGGTGACCGCCTGGGCCGAGGGGTACTATGTCGGGTGGGCCAACGGCACCCCAGGCCGAACCCCGATCACGATCACGCTCAAGCCCTACTATACGACCGATAACCTGGACTATGAGTGGTTTTCGTTTGACGGTATCACCGGTTCGGCAAGTTGCGCACCGTGTCACCCATCGTACGAGGAGTGGGCCGCCGACGCCCACGGCCAGGCGGCCGTCAACCCCCGCTTCCTGAGCATGTACGAAGGGACGGACGTGCACGGCAACAAGAGCCCGTTGACGCAGTACACCGGCAGCGGTCCCCAGTCCGCAGCTCCCGGCCAGCCCTACTATGGCCCTGGCTACAGGCTCGATTTCCCCGACCGGACCGGCAACTGTGCCGCCTGCCATACGCCGCTGGCTTCCAACATGGATCCGAATGACACCTGCGGCTGGTCGGGCTGCCACACCGAGCTGACCGGGCAGCGATCGTCCTCTGTTCCTGACCCGATCGCTCTGCCCTCGGACCAGTACGGCGTCAGCCCGACCGATCTGACGGGCAATGCTGCCGATGGCGTAGGCTGCGATTTCTGCCACAAGATCGGGGACGTATTCCTGAACCCACACACCGGGCTACCCTATCCCGACCGGCCGGGCATCTCGTCTCTGCGCCTCTATCGGCCCGAGGAGGGAGAGCAGCTCTTTTTTGGGACCTTTGACGACGTGACGCGACGAGTAAGCTACCTGCCACTGGTCGAGGAAAGCGCCTTCTGTGCCCCTTGCCACTATGGCGTCTTTGGTGGCGTCGTGGCCCCCGGCGAAGTAGCCGGCGGGGTCGTGGTCTATAACTCTTTTGGCGAGTGGTTGGAGAGCCCATACAGCGACCCGGAAACTGGCCAAACCTGCCAGGACTGCCACATGCCGGTGATCGACGACGCCTATTTTGCCTATCCAGAGCAAGGTGGGTTGCAGCCCCGCTATCCCATTCACAGTCACCTCATGCCTGGGGCAAAGGACGAGGCGCTGCTGCAAAACTCGGTCACGATGACGACCACAGCCCAGCTAGAGGGAGATCGGGTGCTCGTACAGGTGAGCGTCACCAACGACAAGACGGGGCACCACGTGCCTACGGGCGTCCCCCTACGCCAGATGCTGCTGGTCGTCCAAGCAGTTGGCGCGGACGACAATCCGCTGCCACTGCTCGAGGGGGCGCTGCTACCCGATTGGGCTGGCGACTTTGCCGGGCTTGCGGGGCGATACTATGCCAAGATCTTGCAGGATGAGTGGACTGGCGATGCCCCTACCGGAGCCTATTGGCGGGATATCCGCCTGGTAGAGGATACGCGCCTGGTCGCTACTGCCACGGATACCAGCCAGTACGCCTTTGCCGCGCCGGCCAAGGGGACTGTGGCGGTCGAAGCACGACTCGTCTTTCGCAGAGCCTTCCAGGAGCTGATGAAGCAGAAAGGCTGGGACGATCCAGACATCCTGATGGAGGAGGAGACGATCACGATTGCGACGCGCTAGAAACTCGGTCTCGACCCTTGTGGGAGCCTGGCACCGGATAGGAGTCGCCTGACCGAACAGCGCAACCTTTGCCAAGTGACCGGATTTGCTGACCAAAAAGGGACAACGTATGGAGCCCAATGAGCGCATCATCCTTGAGGTCAAGGATCTAAAGCAGTATTTTCCCATTCAAAGCGGGTTCTTCCAGCGGGTGGTGGGCCACGTCAAGGCGGTGGATGGGGTGAGCTTTTTCATCCGCGAGAACGAGGTCCTGGGCCTGGTGGGGGAGAGCGGCTGTGGCAAGACCACGACAGGCCGGGCGATCCTGCGTCTCTACGATCCCACTGCCGGAGAGGTGTGGTACCGCAAAAAGAACGGGGAGCGCGTCGATATCGCGAGCATCAGCCGGAAAGACATGAAGCCGCTGCGCCGCGAGATGCGCATGATCTTTCAGGATCCCTACAGCTCGCTGAATCCTCGATTCACGGTCAAGGATATTATCGGTGAACCCCTGATCATCCATGGCGTCGCTCAGGGAAGAGAGATGGAGGACAGGGTCGCTGAGCTGATGTTGTCGGTGGGACTCGACCCGGTTTACATGCGCCGATATCCGCACGAGTTCTCCGGAGGACAGCGGCAGAGGATCGGCCTGGCGCGCACGCTCAGCCTAAGCCCGCGGCTCATCATTGCGGATGAGCCGGTATCGGCCTTGGACGTATCCGTCCAGGCGCAAGTGCTTAACCTCTTGCAGGCGGTACAGGCGAACATGGGACTCACGCTCCTGTTTATCGCCCATGACCTGTCGGTGGTAGAACACATGTCCGATCGTATCGCGGTCATGTACGTTGGCAAGCTGGTCGAAATGGCAGAGACGGACGTGTTGCTCGGGGATCCCCTTCACCCGTACACCGAGGCCCTGATCTCTGCTGTCCCACCTGCAGATCCTGATATTCGCCTCGATCGCATCATCCTAGAGGGCGACGTGCCGAGTCCAGCCAATCCGCCGGCCGGGTGCGTGTTCCATCCGCGATGTCGCTATGTTCAGGCCAAGTGCCGCACAGAAGCGCCACAACTGATCGAGGTTCAATCGGGGCATTATGCCAGCTGCCATTTCGCTACTGAGCTGGGCTTGCAGGGAATCGGAGGGATGACGTGAGCGAGCAGAAAAGGACGCTAGCCTTCGTGGCCTATCTGCTAGGCATCTTGGGCTGGCTCTATGTGCTGCTCTACCAGCGCAGGTCCAGGTTCGCAGTCTATCACGCCAAGCAGTCGCTGGGACTTACGCTCCTTGCCGTGGCTGCGCCAGCGGTATGGGCAGTGGGCGCCTGGCTTTTTTCCTGGATCCCCTTGGTCGGGCCGCTGGTTGCTGCTACCGGGTTTTCCTTGGTGATCCTCGCTTATGTGTTCCTGGGCGTGGTTTGGATCACCGGGATGGCCAATGCTCTGCGCGCAAAGACAAAGCCGCTACCCTTGGTGGGGAAATGGATGGAGCAGGTACCGATCGAACCGAGTAAACGCCGGAACACAGCGGCGTCGACCGGCTCGGCTACCGATGGATGATCTCGCAGTGGTAGGGAAGCGGCTCTGTAGTACCTCGAACGAGTGGAGCAACGACCAGGATCCCGCGTCCCGCGTTACCCAGCATGCCACCCAAGGGCCTCAACTCGAGGTCCCACTCGCCTGTCTGCTGCTCGTCGAGGGACATGCGCTGCACCTGCAAGGAATGTCCCTCTCGATAGATGTCGATCACCTGTACTGTCCACCGAACCGGGACCATCGGACCCGCCAGAAGGAACCCCTCGGACTGCCAGTTTCCGCTCTCCTCACAGGCATCCTCGATGCCCAATTCTGGGATGGAAAGATCATCCAACAAGAACCCCTTATCGTGAATGCTGTGCTGGGTCACATAGTCAAAGCGTACCAGCACCTGATCCCCGGCGTAGGAGCCTAGATCCACCATCTCCTCCACCCAGCCGTTCGACCGACCGGTGTACCTCCCACCGTACTGCCCCTGCAGCGCCGCCCACGTCTGTCCGTCGTCGCGAGAAGCAGATAGGTAGACATAGCTGTCCTTGCTTGCTATGTCATACCACATCCAGAAGCGCAAGGTAGCCTCAGATAGACGAGAGAGATCGAAACTGTGGGTCAGATGGGCGTGGGAATAGTGCGCAGTATTGGACCACCAGCAGGTCTCACCGCTGTGAGGGTCCTCCGGCAGCAGGCGCGCTTGCGTCGCACCGCTAAAGCTTATGCGAAACTTGGCTGCATTCTCGAGCTTGTAATAGTCGGCCGCATAGGGATGCACGGCAGTCTCGATGTCCATCGGGTACCGATAGAAGGTCGACTTGACCCAGGTGGGCAAGCTAGGCTCCCACTCTTCGTGATCGTAGGCGTACTCGCCCTGGTCTACCGCGTTGGCAAGGACCCAATCGGCGAAAACGCCGTCGGCAGTGAGACCGGTCCCGTGGTCCGCCAGCACAGCATCGACGGAGGGCAGGCCGTTGGCCGGATGATGGCTCAGATCCCGGAGCAAGTCGTCGCCGAACCGCTCCCAGAGGTAGAGCACAAAGCGATAGCTCGCGCCATAGTGAGCGGCTGGAGGCATGCCTTCCCCCTCGTAGGGCCAGTGGTTGAGCTGGGTGTCAAAAGCGTCGCGAAAGGACTCGTCGCTGGAGCCAGGATCGAGATCGACGAGGCGCGGCGCCAGCTCGGAGAAGCCCTCGTCGAGCCACCGTTCCTCGTTCGGATCGACCTGCCACTGCAGGGCATGCTGCAGTTCGTGCGCCAGCGTGCTCGTGTAAGAGGCTTGCTCCGGGCTCCTCTGAGCTAGGTTGACATGGAGCGTCCCCGTATCCGGGTCGAAAAAGCCATACATGCCATCCTGCTCGTTGCTGTAGTTCAGGATGTGCATGGTGGCATCGCCCTCTTGGGGATGTGCGGGGCCAAAGTATTGGCGGACGGAGGGCATGACCTCGGCAGCAAAGCGATCGACCGCCTCCCCCAAAGCGTCTCGGTCCGCTTCCACGCCGACGACAAGCCAGGTACAGATCGATCCGTTGACGTGAATCAGCTCTGCCTCGGCGAAGCGATCGCGCAGCAGGAACTGGCGGCGGTCGCCCACCTGATAGTGGGCCGGTGAGGCGGGTGGGGTGAGGTCGTGGACGTCAGCGGCCAAATAAGGCGGCAATGCAGCCGGATCGTAGGCCGGGATGTCAGCACCATTGAGATGTGCCTCGGTTGCCAGGGCGGTCTCGCCGGGTGGATCGGAGATCAGAGGCAGACGAGGCTGCGTGATGAACGGATCAGGATGGGAGGTGTGGAGTATCCGCCAGATGATCAGCCCCCCCTCGGTCACGACCACGATGGACATCAGCACGATGCGGGATCGCCTCGTCGTTCTGTCTCTCTTGCCGATCGCCAGGTCAACCAGCAGGAGGGCCAAAAGAAGGCCGCCCAAGACCGGTAGCGTGCAGGTAAACAGGAACTCGTTTTCCATCGCTGCGGATCCTTCGGGTGGGGACCTGTGCCAAGGGTCCTCTCCACCACTACTGCACTGGCGAAGAATCTCTGGCTACAAGAGCGAGTCTACCGCTCCTCAGAATGACAGGTCTCCCGGTCTAGGTTGTCCATCAAGTCGCTGCCCCCTACATTCTTCAAGAAAAGAACGGGCTTCGAAGATGGATCACGACTCGGGCGCTTCGGCGAGGGCCACCGGGGCGCCGCCGTCGGCGCGGCTCTGTTCGGCAGCCTCGAGAAAGGCAATGATGTCGAGCGTCTCGCGGATGTCGATCGGTGACACGCCAGTGTGGAAAAAGGCCATCACCTGGCGTAGGAGCAGGTAGTAATAGGGCGGCTGGGGGGCAGCCACGCCGTAGCGTGCACCATCGGTGGTGTGGAGCACGCAACCAAACTCGCGGTCGTCGATCCGCGTGCCGTGCAGGATGCCCATGCGCCCGTCCTCCCACTCCCCGATCACGACGTCAAGGTCCGGGTAGGCAATACAGCGCGCAGAGGCACAGCCAGCGCCCATGAAGGAAAAGAGGATCTCGGCGCCGTGGATGCCGTACCAGAACAGGCCAGGATAGTCGGGCAGCAAGGCAGCAGGGCCAAAAGCCTCGCCAGCGAGGATGCTCGTATTCTCGCCCAGATCGGCGATGCCGGCGGCATAGCGCAGCGCAGAGCAGGACATGATCGGGGTACCGGTCTGTGCGGCGATGTCGACCAGTGCATATGCGTCGGCGGTGGTGGTGGCAAGCGGTTTGTCGATGTACACCGGCTTGCCGATCGCCAGTTGCTCGAACTGTTCGAGGTGCTGCCGGCCGTCCACACTCTCGAGGAGGATGGCGTCGACGTGGCGCGTCAGGGTCGCGATGTCGTCATAGATCTGGACGCCATACTCGTCTCCCATCTGCTGCGTAAAGCCCTGGACCCGGTTGCGGCTGTGTGAAAAGGATTCCGAGCCACCCGGGTAGGCGGCGACGACCTCTGCGCCAGAGATATGATACTCGTCCCTGCGATCGTTGAGGATGCGCGTGAAGGCCAGGCAGTGTGACGTGTCGAGGCCCACCATGCCGATATTGAGTTGGGGTGCCATAGATTCCTTCCTTTCGTCTTGGCCCAGGCACCAAGGGTTTCGGCGAACGGGACGTCTGCTAACCCTTGGGCTCTAGCTGGGCTGCCGCGTCCTGGTCGAGGTAGAGTGTAGCCTGCGGCGTATGGCGCAGGATCGAGGCCGGGCAGGCAGTGCTGATCGGCCCGTGCAGGCACCTGCGCACGGCTTCGGCCTTGCGCGTTTCGGGCACGACGCAGATCATCTCGCGTGCGGCGCACAGGGCCGGGATCGTCATGGTCAAGGCGTGCGTCGGCACCTCGTCGAGTGAAGCATAGTGGCCTTCGCCCACTTGCTGGCGGCGGCTGCGCTCGTCGAGCGTGACCTGCTTGACCCACACCGGGTCGGAGAAATCGGCGACTGGGGGCTCGTTGAAGGCGATGTGCCCGTTCTCGCCGATGCCGAGGATGCACAGGTCGACCGGGTGGGCGCGCAACAGCAGTTCGTAGGCACGGCACGCCGTCTCGACGTCGGCAGGGCGCCCGGGCACGGGATAAAAGGCGCCGATTGGGACGTGGTCGAGCAGGTGGCGCCGCAAGAACAGGCCAAAGCTTGCCGGGTGGCCGGGTGGCAGGTTGAGGTACTCGTCCATGTGAAAGGCATTGACGGCCCGCCAGTCGATACCGGGCTGTTCGCGCAAGGCGTGCAGCGTCGTTAGCTGCGAGTTGGCCGCGGCGAGGACGATGTTGGCCACGCCGCGCGTGTCAATGGCCTGTCGCAGCGCCTCGGCCGCTGCTTCGGCGGCGGCCTGACCCATCTCCTCGTTCGTGCGGTAGACACGGACGCGGAGTTGCTCGTAGGTGCTCACTTGGATTGGGCAGATCTCCATGTATGCTTCCTCCCTCGTTGGATAACGTTCTACTCGCGGGGCAACGCGGTCACCAGATCGACGAACCGCGCGTGCATACGCTCGTTGAGGCCCGGGGCGAACGGCGCCGGGCCGGTCACACCATAGGTGCTAGACTGCACCACCTCGTAGCCGCCCTCTGGCAGCAGCTCGTCGGTCGGCAGGTAGGCGGGCACCTCCTGGCAGTAGCCCCACACGATCAACTGCGGATCATCGAGCCAAGTTCGCAGGTGCGCCTGCCACTCGGCGACCGCTTCACCCCCGATCCAGGCGATCCGGTGCGCAGGCGAGAGGCGCAGCACGCCGATGGGCCAGGGCGTGGCGTGGGCCGGCGGCAGGCCAGACTCGATCCGCGCCGCCCAGTACGTGCCCAGGTTGTGGCTCAGTTCGTCGTCGCTCGCCGCCAGCGTTTGCCAGTGCGAGAGCGGCGGCAGCGCATCCAGATCGCGCTCAGCGTGGACCCATCCCGTCACTGCGGCGAGATCGAGCGCGAGCGCCTCGCCCGGCGTATCCAGTGCCCGCAGCACATCCTGTGCCAGCCCCGCACCGGCCGTCTCCAGGTCGTCCGGCGTCGACTTGCGAAAGCGGCCGATCTCCAGGTCGGCCAGGATCCGCGGGCGGACGTCGCCAGCCAGGCCCTGGATGAACTGGCAGTGCGCGCCAGGGCCGAGCTGCTCGGCCAGCTGCCGACGGGCTACGCCCGGATAATCGGACGAGATGCCGGCCCAGGTAAAGCCATAGGCGATCACGGCGTGGCAGCCATAGTTGAACAGCAGGCAGCGCTCCCCATCCGCAGCACGGACGTCGATCGCCCACAGGTCCGGGTTGTAGACGCCCTCCGGGTTTGGGGCCAGGGCCATCTCGCCGCTGGGGAGGCGCCGCCGGCGGTTGATGCCCAGATCGGACGTGCCACGATGCAGGACGACCTCGGCGGGGCGGAGGTTCGCGACCGCGTCGCACGCCAGGTGCAGGACCTTGTCGCGCAGGGCGTCCTCGTATGCGGAGAGCTCATCCAGCTTGGGCCGGTCGTCGGCGTAGTCATCCGAGTTGACCATCGGCCCGCTGTGCGTGTGGGCATAGTTGAGGATCACGGCCTCGTAGGGCACATCGGCAAAAGCGGCGATATCGTAGCGAAGCGGCTCGGCCATGGGGTGCGGCAGGCCGATCAGGTCGAGCGAGACCCAGAGCGTACGCCGTCCTTGCGCATCTTGCAGGGCACAGGCCTGTGCCAGAAGCGGGCTGTAGATCGAGGCGCCAGGCGTATAGCGCGGCCCGCGCCCGCCCATCGGCAGGCCCAGGGGCGGGGTAATGTCGACCTGCGACCATCCTGCATAGTTTCCTGTCACGAATTCTCCTCTTACGATCTGTTGTTTGCAGGCACGCCGGTATCCTGGTCCAGGGGCGGCGCGGTGCGCCCAAAAGGAACGGCGAGGGGCAGCTCTTGGCGGTCATAGACCGTACGTCCGCGGATCACGATCCGCTGAGGGATCAGGTCGGGCGTCTCGGGTTCCCAGCGCCAGACGACGAACGTTGCGGGCGTGCCAGGCTGCCCGAGTGGGGCAGGTAGGTCGCCCAGGCCCATCAGCCGTGCGGGGACCGCAGTGGCGTGGGCTACATAGGCGGCGGGCGTCTCGTCCTCGCTGAGGAAGGAGGTCAGGTTGGCCAGGCAGCGTGCCAGCGGCACGGCGGCCCCGATCAGGATCGGGGAGCGGTAAAAACCATAGCGCCCCTGAGAGGTCATCTCGGCGATCCCGCTGCGCGTTTGGTAGCGGCCGGGCGGGGCGCCGGCCATGCTGATCGCGTCGCTGACCAGGACCAGGCGATCGCGCGGCTTGGCACGGTAGAACACCTTGGCTGTCGCCGGAGGGAGATGATGCCCGTCGGCGATGATCCCGGCATAGAGCCGGTCCTCCGCGGCCTGCTCCCACAGGATGTTGGGATGGCGAGGCAGCATCGGGCTGCAGCCGTTGCCCAGATGAGTCACGCCGCGTGCTCCAGCCTCCACGGCGGCGCGGATACGTGCCCCGTCGGCCTGATGATGGCCCAGACAGACGACAACGCCCTGCCCGGAGACGGCGCGGATCATGTCGAGGGCTCCATCCACCTCCGGAGCCAAGGTCAGCATCGCGATCCGCCCGCCAGCCGCGGCCTGTAGCTGCGCAAAGGTCGCGAGATCAGGCGTGCGCACGTCCTCCAGCGGGT
>Ga0315534_1002739_pt1 | contig 11631 bp, 9 predicted proteins | sample SalMarSW160240MG_FD_203094 | JGI IMG/M metagenome (GOLD analysis project Ga0315534, IMG submission 203094) | Salt marsh sediment microbial communities from the Plum Island Ecosystem LTER, Massachusetts, United States - Salt Marsh Sediment SW1602-40 ... | reverse complement strand
TGGAGGATACCGATCGCCTTATGGGTTCCACGACAAAACGACGGTGGGCGTATGCCTGTTCCAAGGCCCTGGATGAATTCTTGGCCCTGGCATACTATGAAGAAAAGAAATTGCCGGTCATTATTGTCCGTCTTTTCAATACAGTTGGGCCAAGGCAAACCGGGCAATATGGAATGGTTATACCCAACTTTGTTCAAAAGGCCCTTATTGATAAGCCTATTACGGTATATGGTGGCGGTTCCCAATCCAGGAGTTTTACCTATATGGCTGACGTTATTGACGTGCTGATAAAGCTTATGGCCGAACCTGAGGCTGTAGGGAAAATCTTTAATGTAGGCAACGAGGAAGAAGTGACCATTAAGGATCTTGCCCTGATGGTAAAGGAGATGACAGGAAGCTCATCAGAGATAGAATACATCTCCTATGAAAAGGCCTATGGACCTGGATATGAAGATATGCAGAGGCGCTGCCCGGACATCACCAGGCTAAAAGATTTTATGAATTTTAAGCCTAAGACAGATCTTAAGGGTATCATTCAGAGCGTAATTGATTATTATAAAAAATGAGCCCACTTTTTGTATATGCCCTTACCTTTGTAGCATCCTTTTTGCTTTCACTGTTTTTAACCCCATTGATCAGGCACATGGCGGTGAAGGGAAATCTTGTCGCCAGAACCAGGGATGACAGATGGCAGAAAAGGCCAATCGCCCTTTTGGGCGGGGTGAGCATCTTTTTCAGCCTGATGGTGGTCTGGCAACTGGCTTCCTTCGTGTTTGGTTTCTATTCCTCAATAAAGCCCCTCTTGCCTCTTGCCTTGGGTGGAATGGCTATCTTTCTTTTGGGTTTGGTTGACGACCTTTTAGAGATCAATCCCCAACACAAACTGGTGGGTCAGGTCATTATTGCTTCTGTATTGGTCATTTTTGGCTTTCAGATAAACTGGTTTGAGTCTATGACGGCCAATCTGGTGATAAGCATATTTTGGATTGTGGGTATTACCAATGCCTTTAATCTTTTAGATAATATGGATGGATTATCAGCAGGTATTGCCCTAATAGCAGGCCTTTTTCTGTTGTTATCTCAGATTTCCTCTGAAATTCAGAGTATCTTTTCGGCAACTCTTTTCCTATCCGCATTTCTTGGCTCTTTGGTAGGATTTTTAATCTACAATTTCCATCCAGCTTCAATTTTTATGGGAGACTCAGGTAGCCTCTTTATTGGATTCCTGTTAGCTGGACTGGCTACCAGGGCTTCAGGATTGATGGTTGGCACCCAATCTCATCATTTAGTCTTTGTGTTGGCCATTCCTATCCTGATCCTATTCATACCTATCGTGGATACCGCCTTTGTTAGCCTGATGCGCAAGCTTTCTGGTCGATCCATTTCTGTGGGGGGACAGGATCACTCCTCTCATAGGATGGTGGCCATTGGATTTTCTGAGAGAACCGCAGTGTTGATGCTTTACAGTTTTGCTGCTGTTTCAGGACTATTGGCTATGGTCATTACTCGCCTCTCTCTGGGCGTTAGCCTGGTCCTTGTCATAATTTACCTTCTTTTTATTATCTTTTTCTGGATTAATTTGGCCAGGGTCAAGGTTTACCCAGAAAAATCCATAGCTTCTGAAATCAATAAGGGGAAGCTCACCCCTCTTTTTATTAAGTTGACTTACAAAAGGAGGTTGTTTGAGGTGCTCTTGGATCTCGTTCTGATTCCGCTCGCCTATTGGTCTGCCTACTTGATCAGATTTGAGGGCTCTGCCTATGGTGTAAATTTTCCCGTTTTTCTTCAATCTTTACCCATTGTCGTGGCATGCCAGCTTTTCAGCTTTTTTCTTTTAGGGGTTTATAGAGGTATATGGCAATATGTAGGAATGAGAGATGTGATTATCTATGGAAAGGCTATTACTGTCGGTACAATTTTATCTGTGCTGGTTAATTTAGGTATTTATCGCTTTATGGGATTTTCTCGCACCTTGTTTATAGTCTATTGGATGATTTTGATGGCACTTGTGACAGCTTCTCGTTTCTCATATCGTCTGATTGGTGAAGCTACCCCTAAAAATTCCATGAAGGGAGGAAGAAGGGCACTTATTTATGGAGCCGGTGCAGGCGGGCAACTTGTTATGCAAGAGATTGAACGGAACAAGAACTTAGGACTGGCATTGGTGGGATTTATCGATGATGATATCCGAAAGCAGAACCGCAAATTCATAGGATATCCGGTTTTTGGAGGAAAAGATCGTTTGAGTGAAATTGTGAATACAAATTACATTTCCGAGGTTATTATTTCATTTCGAAATATGGACAAAGTATCCAGGGATTCCTTAAAAGAGGAATGTAGTTCACTGGGAGCGAATCTGAGCCGCCTTAATATCGTAATTGAATGATCTTGACTATCAATAATTTCCCTGCGTAACACCGAACGTGTATTTAGAACAGAATCTCAATATAAAACAATGCTTTACATAGTCAATCTGAGAAATCTCTAAACGCAGCTTAAGTGTAATTATTAGCCTGTGAAAGATTTTACCTTGCATTACTTGAGTCGTAGGTGGTTGCTAGTATATGGATATCTTCTTATGCTCCTGGTTGCAACACCATGCCTTCCGTTATTGATTCGATGGGCTTCTTCCAGGTGGCAGGCAGGATCGATTTCTAGTTTCGTATTAGGTGTAGAGATTTTTATTGGGGCGCTCTTGATATTTTTAGTAGGATGCGTCTTTTTTTTCAACAGAATAAAATTCCCTTCCTTTATCCTCATAATAGGCGGAATAATAATTTCTGCAATTCTATTCCATCTTATTATTCCAAACCCTTATGAATTAACGCATTTGCCGGAATATGCCATTTTGAGCATATTGATACTGCAGGCGATTAAGAAGCAAAAAGGGAAAGGAAAAGAAAAGCTGAGTGATACCTATATTTACTTTGGATCTGGAGCAGTTACAGGGGCACTTGGTGCTGTAGATGAAATATACCAGGGATTATTACCCTTACGATATTTTACCTGGTATGATATTTTATTAAATGTGATAGGTGGCCTTTTGGGGCTGACCATTTTCTGGGGACTGAATAGAAAGTGAAAAGGCTTGCTATTCTTATAATCGGACTCGGTTTTGTCATCCGATTGTTTTGTTTTCAATACACAGCTGTCATTAATCCCGATGGGGCGATCTACATTCATCAGGCAAGGGCCATCTATTATGGCCTTTATGATTCTCTCACTACCTGCGGTATGTACTATGTATCAAGTTATCCTATTTTTATTGCGGGCGCTTATGTGATTTTTTCAAACTGGGTGATTGCTGCCAAATCAGTCTCGCTTTTTTTTGGCACTATGACCTTGGTTCCTCTCTATTTTCTTTTGAAGCGGTTTTTTGATGAATCGATAGGGTTGCTGGTACTGCTGATATTTGCGCTTATTCCCGTTCTTGTCGACCGGAGTGTTGATGTGGTGAGAGGCCCTGTATTCTGGTTTTTTGCAGCATATGGGTTATATCTTTTTGTTAGACAAATTGACAATAAAAACAACCTGTATCTCTTGTTAAGCAGCGTATCTTTCTTGATGACTACTTGGGCCAGGGTTGAGGGGATTCTATTTGTGGTTGTGTCGTGTATTTATATAGCGGTAGTGAGACAGGATAGAAGACTTGAAAAACTTCTCATTTTTACTATGCCGGTTTTTGCTATAATGTTCTTTGCCATATCCGGTTTGATAATTAATGTGTCAAGTCTACACATATTTAGGCAGCAAGAAATCATAGGTTTTCTTTCCAGTCCTTTTACCGGATATGAATGCTTGAGGGTAGGCTTAGAAAGCTTAAAAGACTATGCTCAAGGCCCTGTTCAACCATTCTATATCGATTGGGTGAGACATTTAGTCTGGTTTATTGCTCTTGGGATCCTTCTTACGAGTCTCGTGAAGGCCCTTTTTTATCCCTTTTTCCTTGTATTTATAATTGGGTTATTTGGGATTTGGGAAAGACTTAAAAAGGACAGGATTACACTTTATTTCGCATTTCTTTGTATTGGGGCTTTGATCGTACTGTATATGTTTATATTAGAATCGCAAATGATGTCCACCAGATTTTTAGTACTTTTTTTACTGCCTTCATCTATTTTTATTGGATTTGGGGTTGAAAAAATAACGCTTTTCTTTCGATCAAGATTTCATCTAAGAGAATCTCTTGCTCTTTCAATTTTGTGCCTGCTTATATTGGCGTGCGCTCTACCCAAGAACCTAAAGCCAAGGGAAGTTGATAAGCTCGTTTTTAAAGAGATAGGAGGGATTATTGCTGAAAGAGAAGGGAACGATAAGGAGATACTAGTAGCCACGTCTCAGTACTCCATTAGATGGATTTCCCTTTATTCAAATATCGATTATAAAGGTGCTCCATGTCCACAGAAGAACTTTGATCTGGACAATATACTTGGTAAGAACTATGAGGAATTTGTCCGAAACCTGAGAGAAAGGGGAATACACTATTTCCTGTGGGAACAAAACCATTGGCCGAAAAAATTCGATTCGTATATAACAACTCAAAGCCCCAAAGATTTCATCAGGGTGGGAACCTGGAGCCATCCAGACACAGGGAAGCTAATTCTTTTTCAGGTGATATAAAGTAGGGATAGAAATGCTCATTATTCCAGCAGTAGATATTAAGGGTGGTAAGTGTGTACGATTAGAGCAGGGTTTGATGAATAGGGAGACCATATTTTCCGATCATCCGGAAGAGATTGCCCTTCAATGGGAAAGGAAAGGCGCAAAGAGATTACATATTGTTGATTTGGATGGAGCTGTTCATGGAAAACCTTACAATAAAAAAGACATAAAAAAAATACTCGATATAATCTCAGTGCCGGCGGAATTAGGTGGTGGGATTCGAGATTTGGATACCATAGAGGAGTATATTGATCTGGGTATTGATCAAATTATTATTGGCACAATTGCCTATAAAAATTCACGCTTGGTCGAGGTGGCATGTAAGAGGTATCCGGGTAAAATTATCGTAAGTATTGATGCAAAGGATAATTATGTATCTGTTGAAGGTTGGACAGAGCCTACCAGTATTACTGCAATTGATCTGGCAAAGAGGTTTGAGGATATGGGAATCGCAGCCTTTATTTATACGGATATACAAAGAGATGGAATGAGGAGCGGTCCCAACATAGATGGCATAAGAGAATTTGCACAAGGTATTAATGTAGGAGTTATCGCAGCAGGTGGCGTATCATCAATAAAAGATATAGAGGATTTATTGACATTACAAAAAGATGGAGTAAGCGGAATAATAACAGGAAGGGCCCTTTATGATGGATCGATTAAATTAGAAGAAGCTATTGATACAGTAAATAATAGAAATCATTAGAATCAAAATCCTAGAGAGACAACTGAAATATTTATTGCCAAATATTCTGATATATGATATTCTGAATTCTGAAAAATGAAGATAATCATAATGATTTGGAGGCATAAATGGAAGATTTGAGGCCGATTATAACTGAAATAAAGGCCCGGGGTCAGCTGACTATTCCAAAGAAAATAAGAGATAAAGGCCAGTTAGAAGAAGGCCAGGCGGTATCCATTATCCCAGTTGGAGACTGCGTGATTATCACCCCAAGACAGTTAACATTAGATGAAGCGCGGAGGCAGATAAAAAGGATGCTCAAAGACTCAGCCCTCTCTGTTGAAGAGATATTAAAAGGTATCAAAGAGGAACGAAGATCACTCTACGAAGAAACGTATGGCTAAAAGGCCAGTTAAAATCTTCCTTGACTCAAATGTGATAATATCTGGCATTTTTTCCGATAAAGGGAGCCCTCGTATTATCCTTGACATTTTGTGCCTTGATTTTCCGTTTATCGTTGGCGCTACAGGTAAATATAATATTATTGAGATTGAGCGAAATTTAAAGCGAAAAATGCCTCAAGCTTTTCCTTTATATCAGAAATATTTCCCCAATCTAAATCTTGAAGTAATTTCGCTTCCTTCAAAGAAAGAAATAGAGGCCTACTTAGGGTATACTTCTGATAAGGACGTACCAGTTCTTGTGTCAGCCGTTAAAGGTAAGGCAGATTTCTTGATTACTGGTGATAAGAAAGATTTTTCAGAGCTAAAGAAGCATACCGACCTAGAATTGAAAATACTTAATCCATCAGAATTTCTTAATATATTTCGGCGGTTGTATGAAAACTTTCAAAGCGAGTAATGGGGATCGCTAGAATATTAGTTACATATGATATTCCTTTTGCACCATATATATGCCCTAACAGCGATATAATGGCTAGCTGGAAGGTGTTTTAAATTACAGAGAGCTGCTTATACGCTAAATAAATGAAGTAATTAAAAAAATGTATACTGATCTTATTGACATTTCAATATATAGCTTTACATTTAATTGTTAACTTTAAAGGGAATATCCGAATGGGCTTATATGATGATATTAGTATTGATTTAAAAAATGCGCTTAAAGAGCAAGATAAACAAAAACTTTCTGTGTTAAGGGGGCTAAAGTCTGCGATCAAAAATAAGCAGGTTGCATTACGTCAGGAACTCACCGATGAACAGATTATGGGGGTAATATCATCAGAGATAAAAAAAAGCAAGGAGGCAATAGAGAAATTTGGCCAGGGTTCCCGTCAAGATCTCGTAGAGAAAGAGGAAGAGGAGATAAAAATATTATCCACATATTTGCCGCCCCAGTTATCAACTGAAGATATTAAAGAGATAGTAACGCAGATAATTGAGGAAATTTCGGCCAGTGGCCCAAAAGATTTAGGAGGTGTCATGAAATCAGTTATGGCAAAAGTGGCCGGCAGGGCTGATGGCCGTGAAGTGAACAGGATAGCTCGGGAATTATTGAGTTAGAGAAACAAAATTTAGTCCTTTAAATAAGCCAAAGGCTTATAAAACCCCCATGACAGAAAACTCACTTAGGGTACTCGAATATTACCGGTTACTCAATATCGTATCACATTACGCTGCTTCTCCATTAGGCCGTTCAAACTGTCTGTCACTTAAGCCATTACAAGAACTGGAATCTATCCAGGCCGAGCAAAGGCTTGTCTCAGAGATGAAAGAGCTCGTGTGTACGAAAGGCTTTATTCCTCTATCGAGCCTGTTTGATCTCAGGCCAATGTTACGAAAGGCCTCTAAAAAGGGGACTTTTCTTGAAGGAAAAGAATTTTTATCTATTCATAATCTAATAAAGGTATCTTATCAGGTAAAAAATTGGATACGTGAGGCAAGGGAGTTATCCCCTTCCTTGATGGATGTAGTTAAGGATATTCCAACATGTGACATCCTCACAAAGGAGATTGGTAAGTCAATAACTGAAGATGGAGGAATATCAGATCGTGCAAGCCCATTACTTTCTTCTCTAAGATCTCAGAGGGTAGCCCAAAGAAGGGTAATAGAGAAAAGGCTTAATGATATTTTAAGCAGCCTTGCCTCGAGCGATGATAAAATTATTTCTGTGAGAGATGGTCGCTATGTTATTTCTATTCGAACCGATAAGAAAGGTTTTATTAAGGGAATTGTCCACGGTTATTCCAGCACCCACTCTACATGCTTTATAGAGCCACTGGCAGTGGTGGAGGAAAATAACTATTTAGTTGAATTAACAGATAGGGAAAAGGAGGAGGAAAAAAAGGTTCTAAAAAGGATTACAGGTTTTGTGTCTGATTTTTCATCTGAACTTGTGAGTTGTTTAGAGATTATGGGAAGGGTTGATGGGCTTTTTGCCAGGGCAGAATTTAGTAAGGCTATAAAAGGAATATGCCCTATCCTTAGCACAGATAAGAGTATCTATTTTTCAGATGCCTTGAACCCCATACTACTTTCTCTTTATCTTGAATCCAGTAAAGGGAATAAAGAAGGAAGTTTAGAACCTGTAATACCTATTGATATTAAGATAGATTCCCAGAAAAATATTCTTATCATTTCTGGGCCTAACAGGGGTGGCAAGACTGTGGCATTAAAGACGATTGGTCTTCTCACCCTTATGACTCAGTCAGGAATGCATATTCCAGCTAAGGAGGGTAGCACTGTGAGTGTTTTTAATAACATACTGGCTGGGATTGGAGATGATCAGGATATATCAGCAGGGTTAAGCACATTTTCTGCCCGCTTGGAGCATTTAAAAGAGATTATAGATCAGGCGGGCGAAAATTCTCTGGTAATTTTGGATGAGTTGGGAACAGGTACAGATCCGGATGAGGGTGCATCACTTGCTATGGCCATTCTGGATTATTTTTCGCAAAAGGGTTCTCTCAGTGCAATTTCTACTCACTATCAAAGATTAAAAAGATATGGCCTGATTAACAAAAAGGCCCAAAATGCTTCTGTGGAGTTTGATTACGAAAAGGGGCACCCTACCTTTAGGTTACTAACCGGCATGCCAGGTGTCAGCCATGCCATCGAGATAGCACAAGATTTAGGGATACGGGATGAAATAATTGATAAGGCTACCATGTATCTGGGCAAAGAAAAAGGAAGGCCCGATTCAGTAATGGAAGATCTTGCCAAGATGATGGAAGAAATGAAATCAGAGAAAGAGGACCTTATACTCGTAAAAGAAAAATATGAACTATCAAAAAATAGGTTAGAGAGAGAAAGAGAAAAATTAGTTGTGCAGTTAAATGAGATGCTCGTTGAAAAGGAGCATAAGACAGAGAGCCTATTAGCAGATGCAAAAAGAAATTTTGGTGAGGCTATAGGACATCTAAAGAAAAAAGGAGCAAAAGGTCAGTTTGAGGCAACCCAACGATATACACATGCAAAACATGATCTGATGAATGCGCTATCTGAAATAACATATCAAAAACAAACAACTAACCCCGTTTCCATTACTATTGGGCAGAGAGTATTTCATAAGAAATCTGGAAAGAGAGGCTGGGTTGTTGGTATTGATGAAGGCTCCTCAAAAACCCAGATTATGATAGGCAATGTAAAGCTTACGGTTGATTCATCTGAATTAATTCCAGAATCAGGTATATCTCCTCAAAAGAAAAAAGATACATTACATGAACAACAATGGTCTGTGTCCAGTCCAATTATGACTAAGAAAGAACTGAACCTTATTGGCTATACTATTGCTGACGCCCTTCCCCTTGTGGACAAAATCATAGATCAGGCACTGGTTCATGGATATACTGAAGTAACAATTATCCATGGCATGGGTTCAGGGGCCCTAAAGAAGGCTGTTAGAAAACATTTAAAGGGAAATTGTTATGTGAAAGATTTTATCCCTGGAGGGAGAGACGGGGGAAATGATAGCATAACAATGGTTGAGATTTAAGTGAGCTAAGTTTTAATTAAATAAAATAATTACGAAAATAAGCTCAAAATATACTTTAAGTTAATTTCTCACTTTAGGCACTTAACGTATGGACTCATCAGATGCAAAAGAAGAGGTAAAGAAGACAGCAGATATTGTTGAGGTGATCGGGCAGTATGTGGAGCTTAAAAAGAGAGGGCAGAACTATATTGGCCTTTGTCCGTTTCATTCTGAAAGATCACCTTCATTTACGGTTAACCAGAGCAAACAGATATATCATTGTTTCGGTTGCGGCAGAGGTGGAGATGTTTTTACTTTTTGGATGGAGTATCACAACAGTGATTTTCCCCAGTCTCTAAAATCACTGGCAGAGCGTTATAATATTCCTTTACCTCAAAAAAGGGATGTATACGCTGATAGAAAAAAGATTGAATTAAAGGAGCAATTATTTAAGATAAATGACCTGGCAGGAAGGTATTTTCATACTATTCTTGTAAAGTCTGCTAATGGAAAACCAGGCAGGGATTATTTTTCGAGGCGCTATATATCTCAAGAAACGATCGCACAATTTAGACTTGGATATGCAGTAAATAAATGGGACGGATTGCTCAGTTACCTAAAATCGAAAAATTGTTCGCTGGATAGAGCAGCAAAAGCCGGTCTTCTTATACCTAAAAACAATAAAGAATATTATGATCGTTTCAGGGGCAGGATAATGTTTCCTATTTTTGATCTTAATCATCATAGTATTGGTTTTGGCGGCAGAATTTTAGATGATTCCCTGCCTAAGTATATTAATACACCTGAGACACCGATCTACCATAAAGGATATTCTCTCTATGGTCTTGATTCTGCATTTGAGGATATCAGGAAAAAGGATCTGACAATAATTGTAGAAGGGTATATGGATATGCTGGTTCTTAGACAGCATGGCATTTCAAATGTAGTTGCTTCATTGGGAACTGCGCTTACAAGCGATCAGATACGAAGATTAAAAGGATATACAAAAAATGTTGTCGTTTTGTTTGACCCTGATGATGCGGGAAGAGAGGCTGCCTTAAAAAGTTTCCCCTTATTTTTGAATGAAGGAATTTCCGCAAAGGTTGTTGTTCTTCCTCAAGGTGAAGATCCGGATAGCTTTGTAAATAAACACGGTTCAGATGCCTTTAAAAAAGTTTTAGAGAGAGCAGCACCCATTTTTGATTTTTATCTGGACCAGACATTGGCACATATGGGTCATGGGGTTGATGGACAGATTAAGGCATTGAGTGAAGTTTTGCCTGTATTTATGAATTTAGGGCAGGGAGCTACCAGGTTTTTATATGTACATCGGTTTGCAGAAAAGACAGGCATAAATGAGGCTACTGTCTGGGAGGAATTAAAACATCGAGAAGGTACGAGAACAAATGGGAGAGATATCCTGCAGCTTAAAAGCAAGTTTTTTGAGACTCAAGATCCAAGGAAATACGGTTCTGATTTACCATTTTTCAACCTTTTACTCCATTATCCAGAAAAGATTGATACCTTCAGGGATCAGGAATGGGAATTGATTGTGTCTGATCCAGAGATCATCGCAATTATCAAGGTGGTAATGGAAAAATTTCCCTCTGAAGGAAACCTGGATAGGATTGAGGAATTTCTTGATAGCCCTGTAGCAAAAGAACAGCTCAGAGTAAGTTTAATGTCTCAACCTTTTTATTCTGCCGAATCGGTTAGTCAGGCAGTGAGTGAATTTGAAAAAAAGATAGCGCAAGTCAAGGTCTCTCAATCTATCAGAAAGGCATCAGCTGAAGGTGATATGGAAATGTTAAACCGTCTGATCAGAGAAAAACAAGATCTTGATTCAGATAACAAAGGCGTAATGAAGTCAAAGCACAATGACAAATTTCTCAGTAACTAAATGTGGAAAAGTTTCTTATGTGAATAACTCTGAGAAGCCATTCGGCCTTGAGCTCATGGCCGAGAGGTAGCATCGGAATCACATGCTGACAACTTTCATCAAACATTATCAGGAGGTTTTATATGGCAAAAAATGATGATGATATCAATTTAAGAAGATTGATCAACATCGGCAAGGATAAGGGTTATATTACCTATAAAGAACTGAATGAGGATCTATCTGATGACATAATATCATCAGAAGAGATTGATGATCTATTACAGATGTTTGAAGATTTGAATATTAAGGTAGTAAATGAACCTGTCGGTGGACAGATTGAAAAGGTTAAAAAGGCAGAGGAGGCAGATGAAGAAGACAAAAAAGAAAAGCATTCTTTAAGCGAGCTTGAGGAGGATTTTACTGCAAAAACCTATGATCCTGTCAAGATGTATTTACGGGAGATGGGTCTTATCTC
>Ga0315534_1002738_pt1 | contig 11632 bp, 12 predicted proteins | sample SalMarSW160240MG_FD_203094 | JGI IMG/M metagenome (GOLD analysis project Ga0315534, IMG submission 203094) | Salt marsh sediment microbial communities from the Plum Island Ecosystem LTER, Massachusetts, United States - Salt Marsh Sediment SW1602-40 ... | reverse complement strand
CGTTATATTATTATCATTGGGTAAAATAAATAAATTTTAGTTAACCTGAGGAACTTCAAGGTTAATATATTTAGAAAACTGAAAAAAGTATTAAATTATAAAACCAAGTCAATATCAAAAAAATACATGCAATGAAAAATGGTTTTATATAAAAAAAAGAATTCAGATGCTAACAAAGGAAAGCATGCTCATTCTACAGAATATAGAAGATTAATTTGGGAGAAAATTGTATGGCCTTTAATTATTGAAAAAGATAGACCTTATTTTTCTAAAGATGAATACCAATTAAAAAGAAAGGATTTTTCGAAGGATAATACTGTACCGGCCTCCAAATTATCAGGAGGGTTAATTTCTTTAGTTGTGAAAGGGATATTAATAAAAGAAGAGAACACTTATTCTCTTCATTATCGACTCATTCCGTATTTACGGAAAAAAGTCCATTTATCTTATGGCCAAGCTCTTAAGGAGACTTACACAAAATAGAAAAGATCAATCGACGGTATTCTTTTAATGAACCTTATAAGGTGGGGAAGGGATTTGAACCCTTATAAATTCGCTATCTGGGAATATTCTGCAGGCGAACGCATAGCCGCTCTGCCACCCCACCATAGAAGTAGGCATAAAATTGAGGAATATAAATTTGAGGCATATCTAATTGGGAAAAAAACGAAAAATAGATGGATTATAAAATAACCTTTATTCAGATTTGTGAAATTTTATAGATGTTTTAAAAGCAAGTGAAATATCCTCATTCTTCACGGTTTTCCTACCTGCATGATGAGACAGAATAATTGCAGATTTTGCAATTTCCATTGCAACTTCCTCTAATATTATCCGTAATTGATTCGCTGCATCCTCGCTCACTCTATCCGCGCCCGCTTTTTTAATAATCCTGGTCATAACTGCTAGCCCGAATTCTAAATCATTTGTCATAAAAAAAAATTTGCAGAGTAATTTAAAAATCTAATTGAAAAATCAATCATATACTGGATAATGTTTTAAATGGAATTTGAAATATTATTATCATCCAATATAGTTATTCTTCTAATATCCAATAGAAATTCCTCAATATAATTAATCCTTCATAGAACGTGGTCATCTCCTGATGAAAATCGCATTTGTTAAATTAGAATGAACGAGAGAAAATAGTGGTAGTGGAAGTTAAGGAACTGACAAATATAAACACAAAGAAATTTAGTAGACAGTTTCTTCTAAATCCTTATAGTTATGTAAAATTTCTAACATTTTTCAATATTAATTTTCTTATTTTCGGAGATTTAAGTGATAGGGTAAAATAAATATCAAGTATTTCATCCTCATCAGGATTTCTCCCATATTTTTTAGTGAATTTTTCAATAAAATTCCCAAGGATTATTCCCAACATCAAACCGTATAAGAAGTCAGTCTGCGATCCCTGTGAAGGAAGCAATTGCTTTGTAAAAATAATCAAGTTATCTACATCATACAGATTAAATTTCATCAAAGATTCTAAGGTTTTTTTATCTGCTAAATCAAGGCCCAATACCATAACAATAAGAGAAAGTTTTATTTTAATTATAACATCTATATTGGTAAACCCATAAAAATATTCTACTTGAATAATTGGTAAGAATCGATAAAAATAATCAATTAGAAAGATACATGTTATACTTAGATAATCAACGCTTTGCTACTAATGATGCGAACAAAATTCTTACCCTAGCAAGGGATAGAACTAGTACTAAGGAGATTATTATTAGGGATGTGAGAGTTTCCAAAAAATTTATTGAATTAGATATTAGTGTTTCTAAAAAGGAACTTAAAAGTACTATTGATTTATTAATAGAAATTGGAAAATTGAAGGAAATTATAAACATCAAGGATAGAACATTAAGAAAAGAGGAAGCTATAGAGAAGGGGATAGATTTTTTTAATAATGAAAGATACTGGTTGGCTCATGAAGTATTAGAAGGGGTTTGGAAAAGAACATCTGATTGGGAAAAGGAATTACTCAATGGATTGATCCTAATAGCAGCTGCATTTGTACATCACCAAAAAAATGATGATGAAAGATGTCTTTCAATTCTTGAGAGAGCTATGAAAAAATTGATAAATATTGATGGCAAATATCATGAAATTAATATTGATTTAATTAAGAGCAATATAAATAAGATATTGAAAGAAAAGAAAATTTTTAGGTTTACCATTTAACCTAAATTTCTGCTTTTTATTTGCATTATTTATGACGTTTTTTCTCGAGATATCTTGTTCGCATTTCTTTTACATATTTATCTTTTAGAAGATACAATTTTTTTTGTTCTCTTTCTGAACATTCAGATAAAACGTAGGAACAAAGCAGTGGAAAATATACAGAAGAATCGCCGTAAACAATTACGTTACCTTTATGAGAAGATTTTATTTTGCCCCAACTCTTTCCTTCTTGGATGGTTGCCCCAGAAAGCCCCCCTGTATCGGGTCTTGCATCAGTTAATTGAATTACAAAATCATGTCCTCCTTCCTGAATTTTCAATATTTGGTATAATGTTGGACCAGTTTGTTGAAAAAAATTCTTAGGTACCCCACCGCCTAATTCTAGTCCCCCAGATATCTTGCTTTTCCATAAAATTGCAGCAGATTCAGCAATATCGGAAATAAGGTTGAAACCTGGCAATTTTGATTCAAAAAGCAAAGGAATCATATTCATACCTATTGATGAATCAGCAATTGCAGGAATATATACCGGAATTTTATTTTTATAAGCAGAAACTACAAATGACTCATCTGGAAATTCTGAGTTCTCTGCAGCAATCTTACCTAAACAATAAGAAATATCCGCTGAAGAATTGAACGTTCTCTTATTATGATTGATTCTAGAAATTCCATCCTGTATTATTTCATCTTGTTTCTGCAAGGTTTCTATTTCTTTTATATACACATCATAAATTCTTACGATATTTTTAGAGTATAATATATCATCGTCCACATCAAAAAAACCTTGTCTGACTGGCAGGTTGTAGGCAAAGTGTAAATCATGATAAACATTTGCACCTGTAGTAATAATCCAATCGACAAAACCATTTTCGATAAGACTAGAAATGCAACCTCCCAAACCAATTGGAGCCATTGCACCGGAGATAGTTAAACAGGTTGTTGTATCAGAATCGATCATTTTTTTAAACAATTGCGCTGCTTCAGCTAATCTTCTAGCATTAAAACCTGTTGATCCATAAAATGCTATAATATCTGCCACAGACATATTAGATGTTAATTTTTTTGGATGTATTTCTCTTCCATGAAAAGAGTGTTTTTTGTACACAATATATCTTAAAATATACTACAATTTATAAAATTTGATAAATTAATTTATTGGAAAGAGTATATATTTTATAGGAATACTATCAACTATTTCTAAATGATAGATAAAATTGATAAAAACATTACAAACCAAGAGGTGTTGGATTATGATATAACAAAATGTGACATTAAAGAAATTATTAAACAGATGTCTTTATCTGGAGGCTTTGAAGCAACAAATCTTGTAAATGGAATAAACATCGTAAGAAAAATAATAAACGATAAACAATGTACACGATTTTTATCCTTTGTGGGGGCGATTGTTTCGACAGGAGCAAGAGGAATTTTAAGAGAAATGGTTAAAAGAAAGATGTTTGATTGCTTGATAACAACGTGTGGTGCTTTAGATCATGACATTGCAAGAACATTTGGAAAATATTATAGTGGAGACTTTCATGTAGACGATCGCTATTTAAAAAAAAAGAATATTCATAGATTAGGAAACATATTTATCCCTGCAAAAAATTATGGTGAATTAATAGAAAATAAAATTCAAGGTATTCTTTTTGAATATTATCAGCTTCATAATGAATTTTCTGGATATGAGATTATTGATTATATCGGAAGTAAACTAGATCCAAGTTCTATTTTATATTGGGCCCACAAAAACAAGATTCCTGTGATAGTGCCTGGTTTAGTTGATGGAGCAGTTGGAAGCCAAATTTGGCTCTTTTATCAAAAACATAAGGATCTAATCCTTAATTTATTGAAAGACCAATCAATAATTTCAGATTTAGTATTTGATGCTAAAAAGACAGGAGCATTGATGCTCGGTGGAGGAATCTCTAAACACCATACATTGTGGTGGAATCAGTATAGAGAAGGTCTTGACTATGCAGTATATATTACCACAGCAAATGAGTGGGACGGGAGTTTGAGTGGTGCGGAAATTAGGGAAGCAATATCTTGGAATAAGGTGAATAACAGGGCAAAACAAGTAACAATACATGGTGAAATTACAACTTTACTTCCATTCATCTATTCGGCATTATAACTTGCTTAATGTGCTTTTGAATCAAAGATAATTGTAAATCCAAGGACAGATAGATAATGAGTTAGAGGCTTTAATTAATTTGATATATAGGTATTATCTAAATTGGACAAAGGCTTGTTAACTCTTGTTTTCTTGGAATGTAGAGAATAAATAGTCTTTATAACCTGTCTCCTTCATCCTATCTTTGAGTGAGTTGTAATACACCATATTATTTCTTCAGGTATAAAAATTAGGTAGATTGTTTCTTTTCAATTATATCCATGTAATATACATAGATTAATTTTTTACGTTTTCAATTTTTCCTTTATTGCTTCAAGATATCAATTTTTGTGCATAATTAAATTATTTAAGAACAAATCTAAATCATTCTTTCAAAATTAACCACAGTTTACCGCTAATTATCATATTAAATTAAGTTAAATCCCATAGTACTAGATTTAAATTTCTAGTACTTTTTTGTCTATTTAAATTTCACTCCTTTCTTTTTTGGGTTATCTATAGATTAACTTAAAAAGGAGGTTAAAAATAGTTACTAACTACGATGCTTCAAGGAAATAGAGTATTATTTAGTACTAGGACTTTTAATTTTCAAGTAAAACATTTACTTGTGATTGCTGTCTTAATTATAGCATTTTCTACTGCATTTATAATTAGAACATATCCTATCAAGTATGGATTCGTTCTAAATGAATTTGATCCTTATTTCGATTATCGTGCAACCAAATATATAATAGATAATGGGCTTGTCGAATATTTACATTGGCACGATGACATGTCTTGGTATCCAGAAGGCAGGGATGTACCTAAATCATCTCAAGTTGGTCTTCATATCACGGCTGCTGTACTGTATAAGTTATTTGGTTTTGGAGCTCCCCTACAAGATTTTATAATAATGTTTCCAGTGGTGATAGGATCTCTTACTACTATCATTATTTTTGCCCTAGTAAGAACTATAAGTAGTACAACTGCCGGAATGTTTGCAAGTCTTATATTTGCTTTTATGCCTGCAATAATACAAAGAGGCAACCTTGGATGGTTTAAATCGGAACCTCTAGGGTTGTTTTTTGGTACTCTCTCCATCTATCTTTTCCTGTCGGCAATAAAAGACAATAATCTACGACGTACAGTTATCAAGGTCATAGGGGCAGGAATAATCTTAGGTTTAGCAAACGCTTCGTGGGGTGGAGTTCAATACTTTTGCATTCCATTAGGGATCTTTTTCTTTGTATTACCCTTTATTAGGAAAGATTCAAAGACGATAATTTATGCAGTACTAGTTTTTACATTAGTTACCTTAATAACTGCAGGTACTTTTCCAAGACCTGGAATATCATTTGTTATTGGACTACCAGGGATAGCGTTAATGATTGGAGCCCTGTTTTGTGTTATAGGCAATATAGTTCGGATCAAAAGCAAGCAAAGAAAAGTCAATCGTAATTTATTTATCAGTTTAACAATATTTATTCTAGTCACCGGTACATTAATAGCTGCTGGAGCATATCAACCATCATCTTTTAGATATTTGAATGCAATAAACCCATTCTTATCTTCTCAAAACCCTCTTGTAGAATCAGTTGCAGAACACTCAACGCCTACGATAGTAGATTACTTTACAGATTATTCTATTTTGTTGATATTCGCTGGATTCGGAGCGTTTATTGCATTCACAAAAAGAACTGATATGTCATTATTTGCTTTAATAATTGGATTAACGGGATTGTATGTAAGTGCTACCTTCGCTAGGTTAATGGTATTCTCTTCCATTTCAATATCAATTCTAGCATCTATAGGATTTTATGAAATAACCAGAAGTATACTCCAAAATAAAATGCAAAGTCATGGACAATTAAGTGAAAAAGAATTTCAAAAGAAGATCAAACGTGGGAAAATTTTACCTCAGGTCAAATCTCTTGTAAAAATTTCCTACATTGCAGGAATTATATTTTTGATATCTATACCTTTGATAGATAATCAAGGTATAATTTATCCAAAGAATTTCAATTGGATTAGCTCTGCAGATATTCCTCCTTCAATAGCAAATGGAGCAACAGGATTCAGAGTACAGGTTGATGATTGGTTTGATGCTCTTGATTGGGTAGAAAAAAACACTCCCGACGATTCAGTGATAGCTTCATGGTGGGATTATGGATATTGGATTACAACTCTAGGAAATAGAACTACATTGGCAGATAATGCTACTATAAATCAAACCAGAATTCAAACAATAGCAAAGATGTTGATGAGTGAACCCGAAACTGGGATCAAGATCAGTCAAGACTTGAAAACAGATTACATACTGATCTATATAGTAGCTGACAGGCATCAAGGTCCAAATGGCAATGCCTTCTATACACTTGGGAGTGGAGGAGATGAAAGCAAAAAACAATGGTTCATGAGGATTGGAGGATTTAATGAGAAAGATTATGTTGAGGACGATGGATTTACCCCTAACCCTAATTTCTGGAACAATACATTGTTAGGAAAGTTAATACCTTATTCACCAATTTCATATGCATCAGTCAATAATGGAATGTTGGCAAATTTACAGCCAGAATATTCTTCTGGAACTATTGCTATTAATGCTAAAGACATCAAATTTCCAAATAATGGAACGAAAGAACAACCACTTAAATTAGTTTATTCATCACCTAGTTTTGAAAACAACCAAGATGACATTGTTTTTGGTGTGTTATTATACGAAGTTAATAAAAATTATAAACCAAAACCTTTTGCATTGGAACAAAAAAATAATATTGACTTAAATCAAAACAAAGAATCAAATACTGTGGAAGAAAATCCTGAGGAGATGATAAAAACAAATATGACACCCTCGACAGAACTGGCTGTTCTTGAAACTACAAAAGGAAATATAACTCTTGAATTCTTTCCCTATGCAGCACCTAAACATGTGGAAAGCTTCTTAAATTTAGCAAAAAGTGGTTTCTATGACGGTACAATTTTTCATAGAATCGTCAAAGATTTTGTAATACAAGGGGGGGATCCGAATACAAAACTTAGCGAGTATCAAAGAGATAAGTGGGGTACCGGAGGTCCTAATTTTACATTAAATGCCGAATTTAATGACATACCACATAAAAAAGGAATACTATCAATGGCAAGAACTTCAGATCCAAATAGTGCAGGTTCTCAATTTTTCATTGTCACAAGGGATTCACAGTTTCTAGACAATCAATATACAGTTTTTGGACGGGTAATTGAAGGTTTAGACATAGTTGATAAGATAGCCTCAGAAAGCACAAATCAAAATGACCAGCCATCGAATCCAGAGGATGCAAGGATCACAAAAGTAATAATTAAGGATAGGTAAATTAGTTCTATACTAATTTATTTGTATTATGTTACAAGATTTTTAATAGGATTTAATAGGTATAATGCATTAATGAATGAATTAGAAAAATTGTTATTACTTCCCAACAGAAAAATAATCGTTGCACTTAATGAAATCAATCTAAGAGAACCCTATGAAAACAAGGTTTTTTTATTAATGATTGAAGAATCGAGAGGTGCAGCTGGGGGAAGAGGAGGAGGTTCTGGCCATAGAAAAATAGCGAGAATAATAGGTTTGACCTCTGGATTTGATGGTACAAAAAAAATATTTGATTCAATAGATCAAGAGATAATTAATAAATTTGAGATTCCGTATAGTGCTATAGCTATGGATATTAAATTATCAGAAGGGAATGAATACGTAGTCCAGGGAATTATTGATCCCCCTTTGATCGAAAGTTATGAAAACGTAATCAAAAATTGTAGTAAAAACGAAGAGCTTAAAAAATGGAATATGGAATGAATAATAAAAATATAATTGGATCAGTAATAGTAGGTAGAGGATCTGACTTTATTGTTTTTCAAAAGAAAAATAAGAGATATTTAATAGAAGTTAATTTTGAGAGTTTAAAAGAGCTAAAAAATTCAGCTACACCATATGGATCCAGTATTTAAATCAACCATTGTAGTAAATAGAAAAACCTAAAAGATAAATTGAGTGATGAAATAAAGGTTTTATCTATTGAAATCTAGCACTACATTAGAATTAAAATATCATGAAAAAAGAAAGAAAAATTACAACTTTTCAAATAATAATATTGATAATAAAAAGGTCAAGATAAAATATAATAAAAAAGCTGAATCGGAATTTTTTGTTGATAATTCCGCTTTAGCAGGATTCACGGGAGAACGTATTCTATACATGGCCATTAGAGAATTGATTGAAAATTCTTTAGATTCGTGTGAAGCAAATCACATTTTACCTGAGATCCTTATAGAATTGAAACATATAGACCAAGAAAATGATTTGTGGTCTATTTCATGTACTGATAATGGAGTAGGAATACCTTCAGAAAAGGTTCCAGTCGCTGTTTGTTCCTTCTTAACTTCAGGAAAATATGTAGAAAAGCAACAGAGAGGATTATTTGGAGTTGGTCTAAAAATGATTGCAGCATTTTCTACTAAAGATACAGATACACCTATCAAGATATGGTCAAAAGATTTAGAAGAAAGGGTAGAATATTATCATGAGCTTAGAACCGATATATCAACAAATAAACCAATTATTTTGGAGAAGAATATTGTACCTGATTCAGATTCTATAATAAAGCACAATCATGGTTTTAAGATTTCTACAACTTTAAGGGCACGATTGTCTCCAATTACTAAAAACAAAATAAATGATTATGTTACTCAATCTAGTATTGTAAATCCATATGCAGATATAACGTTTGAGAATGATGATGGGAAAATAACCTTTAAGAGAAGAACAGAGAAAATGCCTGAACCCGCTAAGGAAGTCCTTCCTCATCCGGCAGATATGGATTTACAAACATTAAAAAAAGCAATATTAAATTTTAGAAATCAGAAGACAACAATACAAGGTGTGTTATCAAATTCATTTCAAAAACTTTCCAATGAGAAGGCAAAGGAGATTATTAATAGGACAGGAATAAAGAATAAACCAGCGGATCTATATGTAGAACAAGAACTAATCAAAATAGTAAATATATGTAAGCATACAAAATTTCAATCTCCCAATACAGACCATTTGAGTCCAATTGGAGAGCAAATATTAACTGCTGGTATGATGTCCGAATATACAATTGTAAATAATAAAGAACAAAATATAGGTAAAAACGAAGGTAATGGCAAAAATATCAATCTAAAAATTCTTAAACCTGCTCTAACCTCGTATTCCTCTCGTTCTACAGTAATTAATAATAGACCAACTATTATCGAATGTGGAATAGCATATGGCGGAGATATAAGTTCATTTAAATTGTATAGATTTGCAAATAAGATACCACTTTTATATGACGAAGGGTCTGATGTTGCTAGAGAGGTAGTATCTGAAGTAAATATAAATAAAATGGGAATCACCAAAAAAGATGCGAAAGAGCAATTTGCACAAGGACAGAATAATCTGAAATCTGACAGAGTTGCAGAAGTCTTGCCAATTCACATATTTTTCCATATTTGTTCAACAAAAATTCCTTATAAAACTGCAGGAAAAGAAAGTATTGCATCAGAAGGTGATATGAAGAGATATATGAAATACTGTCTTTCAGATCTATATAGAAAGGTTAGTGCGCAGATACGAAAGGATTTAAAAATAAAAGAAGTTGAAAATCGACTAAGACTTTATAAATTTTATATTCCTTTAATAAGCGAAGCAATATCGGATACCCTCAATATCAACATAGAAAAACTAAATCAAGCGTTCAATTATGTAGCTGAGAAACATGTTAAAAAAGAAAGAATGCATGAAGAACAAAGTATGGATACAGAAGAAAATAGTAATAATATTAGGAAAAAAATACTTAAAGAAAGAAACAAACAAAATTTAATTTTAGAATCTAATATACATAAAAAAATTCACAAAGAAGAAAAGAAAGAAAAAAACAGTAAAGTTAGTAAGACATTAAGAAGAAAAAATTTTGAAAAACCTACACTATTTGATTTTGGAATCAGGTGAACGATATGCCACCAAAAAATAAAAAACACAAAGATATAATAAAAAAAATTCGACTTGTTATGAAGACGATTTCTGATGAAGTTTTAATCCAAAAAAAAATCCCTGAATTAGAAATAGCAAAAATAGGTTATGATAATACTGTTTGGTCCGAAAAAAAGAAAATGCTAACGATTGGTGAAAAAAAAGTAGTAGTAAGTCCCAATAGTACTAAGAAGATACCTACTTTTGCCCAATATCTTGTCATGGCCAATGCTGTAAGAAAGCTATTGGATGAAGAGATGGAGAGTACTATTAGAGGAATGTATTATGCAACTTTAAGTTCAGTTGGCGATGATAGAAATAGAGAAAAATTTTGGAAGGGACAGGAAGATTCCGATGATGCAATCAAGGCAATAGAGTTAATTACCGGTACGCCACGGGAAGAATTTTCCGTAACATCAAAACCCAAAGGAATGATATCTGGTCCTATTACTTTAAGTGTAGGGGGAGATACTATCGATTGTAATTTAGGAAGTAGAGCTACATCCCAATTAATACCAACTAATACTTTAGATGTTGAAATAACTGATGTGAAAGCTAACTTCGTGATGGTAGTTGAAAAAGATACTGTCCTTAATAATATCAGAAAATCTGGATTTATCCAAAAATACAAAGCAATTCTGATGACAGGTTCTGGTGAACCAGATAGGGCTACTAGGATAATGGTTAAAAAGTTAAGTGAGGATTGGAAATTACCTGTGGTAGTTTTTGCAGATGCTGATCCATGGGGTTTAGGAATAGCATTGAGATATAAAATAGGAAGTGAATCTTTAAGTTATGATAGTGATCGTCTGGTTACACCACGAGTAAAAGTTCTTGGTATGATGTTTTCAGATATCTACGAATACAATATACCGGAAGTAGCAAGATTATCTGCTTCTCAAGAGGATATTAATCGAGCAAATGACATGAAGAAGAAACCATGGTTACAAGAATCACAATGGCAAAAAGAGCTAGATCTCTTTTTGAAGAAAAAAGAAAAATGCGAACTAGATGCATTCTTTAAGCATGGTTTTAAATATTTAGCTGAGGTATATTTACCCAGGAAACTTCAAGAAGCAGGAGTAATATAGCAATAATGCCTCATCCAATACTTAAAATCATCGTTTATATACTAGAATTTGATCCATTTCATAAACCAGCGTAACTATAATAGATCTCTTGCGCAATTAGATAAAATTTACACAATCTTTTTGGTACAATCAATTACAGTTAGTTATTATCTTTTCCTGTGTATTATTCTATAATTAATCAAACCAGAAACAATATCAGATATTCCA
>Ga0315534_1002737_pt1 | contig 11633 bp, 8 predicted proteins | sample SalMarSW160240MG_FD_203094 | JGI IMG/M metagenome (GOLD analysis project Ga0315534, IMG submission 203094) | Salt marsh sediment microbial communities from the Plum Island Ecosystem LTER, Massachusetts, United States - Salt Marsh Sediment SW1602-40 ... | reverse complement strand
GTTCAGATCGTTGTAGATGGAAAGAGCGTTCTCCGTGTGTTGTTCCGTTTCCCGGAATCGTCCGAGCGCATTACATGCCTGCCCAAGTGACAGGTAGGTATCTGCCACAGAAAGCCGGTTGATGCTTTTCAGGCTGCTTTCCATTCCCTCATTCAGCAGGAGGGCTTTTCCCAGAAATCCGATCCCTTCGTTAAAATTGCCGCTGTAGAGGTAGATTTTTCCCAGCATCCTGTAATCTTCAATTATTTCCAGCGGATTGTTCTGGATGGTATCCAGTTTCACTGACTCTTCCACATATTCAATTGCCCTGGAGAAATTACCCTGTGTGCTGTATGCCTGGGCTACTTTTCGGCACACATCAGCTTCCATATCAAGATTCCGGTAGATCCCAAGCTGCTTGCTTGCCTCCAGGTATTTTTCATAATGTATGATTGCCTCATTGAACTGATTCAGGTTGTTATAGTAGTCACCCTGCTGCTGTTCACGGGTAGCAATGATGGAGGGAGTGGTACAGGAAGAGAGAAGAATACCAATAATTCCTATCAGGTACCATCTGGTGCGATAACGATTTTGGATGATGCTTGGTTTTCTCATGTTCCGGATCTTGCAAAAATGAATTAGAATGTATACAACAAACCCAGGATATAATCCGGATCTGCACCAATATTTTTACCCAGAACGGGTACGGAAACTTTTTCAAAGAGCCTGAACCTTCTGATCTGGAAATTAAGGACAGGCATGTAGATGAGGAACCAGGCTTTGTTTCCTTCATAGACAGGTTCTGCATAGATCTTATTACCCATCCAATGAAAGAAGGACACCTGGTTCTCAAGTGCAATCCAGTCGTTCAGGTGAACATTAAAACTGCCACTAACATTAACGCGGTTACCGCTTTTAAATCGAAACGTTTGCTTAAAAGAATCTTCGTCACCCGGTTCGAAATAGTATGGAAATATTTTCTCTCCTTCAAAAAAGTAAGCATACCCTGCATAGAGGGTGAATGAATAGGGATAGATGATCTTTCTAAGTTTCAGGTCAAGTGCAATGACAAATTGGCCGGCTCCTGTTGGAAGCTTATAGTCTGTCCAGCTTTTAATCTCGGTTGGATTTTTTTGTCCGGTTGGCAGGGTAAATGTTGTTTTTGCCACCAGGGAGGGGCGGATTTCGGTTTCCGTAAGGATCTGGTAATCAATGCCAACAGCCAGATCGCCAAAACCAACAGCACTCTGTTTTGCAGACCATGTTTCTATCTCAGATCCGAACCGGTTTTCAGTGGTAGCGAAAACCTGTTTATTGACAAATACCGGCCGCAACACAACCTGCAGACGGTCTGAAATACCGTAACCCAGTTCCAGTTGATACAACCAGCTTCGTGTCCAAACGTTGGTGTTTAAAATATATCCTTTCTCCCCATTTTCATCGAATGCTTGATCAATTAATGTATACGATCCGAAAAAAGAAGCGCGAAAAAAACCTTTCCTCAGGGTTGCCGGTTCGGTAATGACCGTCTGTTCTTTCAGCTCAGACGGCAGCACCTGTTGCTCGGTCTGTCCGCTTGCCAGGGAGGGTAGAAGAAGCAATGCCAGTGAACCAGAAATGTTTTTAATCGTGCCCGATATATTGTATTTATTGATTGTTTCCATAACCAGGGCTCTGAGTTTTATCGTGTAAGGAAGTTAAAGCTTGCTCCCGTATAGATTACCAGCGGAGCCAGCTCGTTCTTACCTAAAATGGGTATATCCATGGATTGAAACAGGCGCAGGTGCCTTGCAACCTGTATTTCATAACCGAATCCAACAGCCATTATGTTTTTTTCTGGATGCCCGATCCGTACTCCCTCTTCCTCATCCCAGCCACCGTGGTACATCATCCCGCTGAATCTGCCAAAAACATCAAACCAGTCAATTGCCTGATAGTCAAAGGTAAGGACATAGGAAAGGGTATTGCCGGGTTTTGTCTTGTAGGGAACTGATTGGTAGGAAAATTCATCTTCATACAACCGGCTCTCCCAGTAGTGGGTTTCAGCTTCACTAAAGCAGAGGGAATAATCAGCCCATCCCGTAATGGCCATATTGTCTGTAAAAAACTGTGCAGCGGTGCCAAAATGGTAGATCATGGTTCCGTTACCGGCTTTATCGTTGTAATGGAACCGGACCTGCTGGAAAACACCTAACGAATCCACAACCGTTGTGGATGAGTGTGTTGGTTTTTCCGGTTTATAGTTTGCGACAGGGAGAGAAGCTCCGGCAGAGACTCTCCAGCCGAAGTGATCAATATCAAAAGGCAGCCGCAGAGCCAGTCCAACGAACAGATCGGATAATCCCTTACATTCAGTAAGTTGCGTAGTATACATGGTTTCCGCCCCATGAAAATACCAGACCTGTTTCTCCCTTACTCCCAGGCTACTGTAGTTCAGGGCAGCAGATACCTCAAGAAATTCGAGGATACCGTACTTGATTTCAAGATTATAGAGGTGCTGAACCATGGCAGTCCCCTCCTTAGCCAGGTTGATTTTATCTCCATCGGCATCGAATTTCCTGCTACCGATGGACAGCTGGTACCCGGGATTGATCTGCAGCTGCCCGGCGTGAAGGGTTAACGGACGATCTACGACCCGTTCGGTCAGTATATCGGTATTCCCACCGGTTTGACTCCAGCAATGGGCAGTTAAACCGGCAATTATAAATAAAAGGATATTTCTTCTCATCGCAAGAGCTATAATCATTTTCACAGGGTTATTGTCATTTCGGTGTATAGACAAACAATCCCTTTTCCAATGTCCCGAACCATACTTTCCCTTTCTGGTCGGTAAGGGAGCAGGAGATCAGTCCGTTACTCAGTTCGGCTTTTACATTGGCATCCATAGTGGTCCCGTTGTATTTAACTAACCCTGCACCGGTTCCGAACCAGATGTTGTGGTCATGATCTTCCGTCATGGTTATCACGCCGGAAATAGAATAATTGTGAAAGAGGCTCAGAAATTCCATCTGGTTGCCGTGCAACCTTCCAACCTGGTTTCCGCTGAATGTGCCGAACCAGGTATCCTGCCAGCCATCCAGGAGAATGGCGGTTACATCATCGAATACGAGGTCGTTGGTGGAATCGAGTACTTCATAACCGGATTGTGTCATCTTTACAGCGCCGGCATCGGTACCTACCCAGATATTACTCCCCTGGTCACCGGTAATGCAATAGATGTTGTTAAATCCGGGCTGTTCAAACGGATCCGTGTACTTGTAGAAATATTGTCCATCGAACGCGAACAATCCACCGGGAGTAAATTCACTCCCATAAGTACCGATCCACATATCCCCGAATTTATCCCTGTAAAGGCTTCGTGCAGTAAACGGGTATCCGAACAGGCTGTCGATCCAGAGCCAGTTACCCTGGACCAGGACGTCCAGTCCATAGTACGATCCAACCCACAGGATCCCGTCTCCATCCATTGCAACAGCATATATCGGATATCCCTCTACATAGGCTTCCTGACCGACCTGATCCCATTTATTGCCATCAAACCGATAAAGTCCGGTACCGGTCCCTACCCAGATGTTTCCATACAGATCCTCGGTAATCGACCAGATCTCATTGTCAATCATGCCATTCTGGGGTGTATAGTTGGTCCATACATCCACCTTTTCCGGATCGATAACATCCCCCTCCTCACACATGGGTAACAGGATACAAACCAGTATCAGAGCTGGAATAAAAATGAATCTCCATTTCATGTTTTGTCTGTTGAATGGTTCACTTTCAGTTCCCGGCCGGGTTTTAATCGGGTATCTCCAGGTTTTCCAGCAGGTATTCAAACAGGTCGCTTTCAGGATATTTCCGGATCGCCAGTTTCAATACATGCCGGGCATCATACATCAGTTCCTGTTCCTTATAGTAATTATAGGCGGTCAGGTAATCGATCTTTTCGTTGTATGCGAACTTTTTTAGTTCAGATTTCTTTTCATCATTCCATACATTAATGATCCCGATATCAAGAACATCTCTTGCTCTCAGGCTCCAGTAGTAGCTTTCACCGGGCACAAAATCCACATCCTTCAGAGACACTTCCTTGGCCGTGATCCGATCCAATTTCCAGACCACTTCATCGGTTGCCTGGTCATACACTTCCAGGGAAAGCTGGAAGCCGGCATTCACATCAACATTCAGAACAACTTCGGCATAGCTGCCGTCAATCAAACCGGAGAGTGAAGGAAACGCTTTGACTGCAGAGAAAGCACCCCTGACCTTATAGGCAGCATTCCGCTGGGATATCCGCTCGTGATCCTCATCAATCAATTCGGAGACCGATTGAAAGGTTGAATTTTTTTCCGATTCTGCGCCTGTGCCTGTTGAACCGGAAACGGTATATTCTTCGTTTGCTTTCAGGTTCACCTCATCCCCTGAAAACAGCATCAGGGTGGCTGTTCCTGATGAAAGCAGGATCTTATCTCCTTTCAGGAAGTTCTGTGGAACCATCAGGTTCTCCGATTTCCCGTCCCGGGTGTACACTCCTTCACCATCCAATGAAAACAGCATGGCTACATAATCCTTGCTGCCCTGTCCCATACTGGCCAAAGAAACCAGTAAAAGCATACAATACAATCCAATTCTTCTCATGTCGTTTTGTTTTAAGTTATTTATGATGTTATTTGTTCATTTGTATAGTCATTCCTGATCCTGCTGATGAAAAACAGGCATAGCAACCCGATGGCTATTATCAGTAAGGGGACCAGGAAAGGTATATTCATCCCATTATTCAGGAACAACCGGAAACAGAGCAGAATATGAAGTATCCCCGTCAGCATAAAAGCAAGCGTTGGTATGGTTTTCCTGTTCAGGATTATTCCCTCTATCAGGATAATGATGGTCAGGAACAAAGCAATGAGGTTATAAAACCTTTTTTGATCGGGGATAAACTGCTGATTTAAAATATTCTTAATGACCATCGCATGAATAAAGATACCCGGCAGCTCCTCCTGGTTTCTGAGTATTCCGGTCAATGGTGTTTTGAAAAAATCGTTACTGCCGGAATAGGTAACTCCCACCAGGATGATCTTGTCCCTGAACCAGTTTTCGGAAACCTGACGAAACTTTCCATCCAGGATATCCTTGCTTGAGAAAGATGCAAAGGTTTTGGATGGCGTGAAGTAACGAATCACCTCCGGGTCATATTCCACTGCAATATCTGATCCTGCTGACTGGCAGATCCGGGTGGAGAAGGCAGGTACATCTGAGCCGGCTATCTTTTTATACAGGTATACTTCCCTGCAAACATCGTCCTTATCCAGGTTGACTTTGGTAACCCCGACAGTAACATTCTCCTGTAAAAACGAGTCAATGGGTTGGATCAGACGCACTTTCTCTTTATCATTCAGGATGAGATTTGCGCCCAGTACAACCGGTATCTCTGACTGGATTGCCTGCATCAGCTTCTGGTCAGGATCTGCATATTCCGGATCAATTTTCTTCACTTCATATAGTATCTGGTCATACTTATCGCTAAAGTGTGCCGTGAACAGAAAATCCAGACCGATCACCCTGGGTGAATAGCTTTTTATTTCATTCACCAGCGTGGCTATATATTCACGGCTTACTTCTCCGCCCGCAATGGAGCGGAAGGCATAATCGTCAATTTTAACGATTACAATGTCCGGGTCGATCGTCTTTTCCCGCTTATGGTCACTGTATATTTGCCGCCAGTCGATGGTTTTTTTCTCAGTGATACGAAATTCCACAAACAGGATGATTAATCCCAAAAGGAGCACCTCACCAATAAACCTCAGTGGGATTGTCCGAAATATACTCCGAAGGATGAGTTGAAAATTTACCATAGATGGGTGAAATACCGCGTGTTATGTGATTTTGCTACTCTCCTGTTTGAAATCTAATGTACAATTTTATTTATTGTGATTTGTAACGAATGGGCACTTTTTTAAACATAATTGGGATTTGTTTACTATTTTTGATCGTATATACCCGGTAACGGTAACGAATGAAGCGATTTCTTTTATACTTTCTGGTTGTAGCTATTCATCTGGCTTTTATCTCTCCATCCACGGGACAGGAAAGATCATTGGAAGATACCCTGAAGGTGGTTCCCGATAAGGAGAAGATCGATATCCTGTATGAATGGATTAAGAACCACCCTTATGATAATGAGCAAAATATCGAATATGCGGATCAAATTATAACCCTTTCCAGGAAACTGGATGATCCTCAGTCGGAAGTACTGGCTCTTAAGGAGAAGGGATCAGCCTGGTCAAACCTGTATGATGATCAGCAAGCGCTTGAATTCTATCAGGAAGGGTTGGACCTGGCAAGGGAGATTGACTACCAGGAAGGGATTTCAGCCTGTTTGTATAACATCGGAATTATCTACCGCAGTCAGAATGATTTTGAACGAGCACTGGGTTATTTCAGGCAATCATTTGAAATTGACAGCCTGTCGGGGGATAAGGAGAATATTGCCTCGTCGTTAAATATCATAGGGGTTGTATTAAGCGATATGGGGAAATCCTCAGAAGCCCTGGATCACTTCAACCGGTCCTTACAGTTGAATGAAGAGATCAACAACAAGGAAGGGATCGCCAATGCCCTTTTGAATATTGGAGAAATCTATAGCAACAGGGGAGATTATGCGAGAGCTGAGGAAAATTTTAAACAATCACTCCAACTTTCCGAAGAGGTGAATGATAAGCAGGGTACCGCAAAAGCTTACAATGCCCTTGGCAATATTTTTGAACGGAAATCAGATTACGGGGGAGCTCAGGAAAACTACCTGGAAGCCCTGAGAATATATGAGGAGATTGCTGATCTGCGCGGGACTGCACAGGCCCAGTTCAACATCGGAACGGTCTATAAAGCGATGCACAACTACGACATGGCAAAAGATTACTTCGGTTTATCACTGGGGAATTATACCCGGCTCCAGGACCAGGAAGGAGTCGCGTTCTGTTACCTCGAGATCGGTTATATTCATGAAGTTACCGAAAATTATCCCGATGCCATCGGGTTTTACCAGGCAGCCCTGAACATTGAACAGTCACTCAACAATCTTCAGGGAATCAGTTCCGCCATGAAAAAAATCGGGGATATCTATGACAAAGGGCTGAATGATTACCAGGGGGCAATTGAATATTATATGCAGGCACTGGAGTTGAAACAGGAGATCGGGGATACAATGGGGATTGCAAATACCATGAAAACGATTGGATTCGTTCACCAGAAGTACGGGCACTATACTGAAGCACTGAATTGCCTGAATCAAAGCCTCGACATGGCAAAGGAGATAAACGACAAGGATCTGCTTCGAATCGTTTACCGGATATTGTCGGAATTTTATGCTGCCAGGGGAGATTACAGGAATGCCCTGGAATCCTTTAAGATATCAGCCTTTTACAGGGACAGTGTGTTTACGGAAGAGAACCAGAAGGCAATTACCCAGTGGCAAACCATGTACGACACGGAGAAAAAAGAACAGGAAAATGCCTTGCTCCGGAAAGAGAACGAAATACAAACACTTAACCTCATCAAGAGCCGAAATCAGAAAAACTCATTTATCGTCATCTCAGGGCTTGTCCTTATCCTGGTGGTGGTTTTTTATAGCAGATACCGGACAAAGAAAAAAGCCAATGAACTGCTGAACCAGAAAAATATTCTCCTGGAAGAGCAGAAAAACCAGATCGAGGAACAAAAAGTTGAGATCGAGATCAAAAATAAACACATCACCGACAGCATCAATTATGCAAAAGGAATACAGGATGCGATGTTGCCACGCATGGAGGTGATAAAAAATGCAATTCCAAACCTGTTTATTTTTTACCGGCCACGGGATATCGTCAGCGGAGACTTTTACTGGTTTAATGAAGTCAATGGAAAAATCGTCATTGCTGCCGTTGATTGTACCGGCCATGGAGTCCCCGGAGGATTTGTCAGCATGATGGGCCATGACCTGTTGAATGAAATTGTGGATGCCCGGAAGATCACAGCAGCAGATCAGATCCTGATTGACCTCCATAAAGGAGTTTCAAAAGCCCTGAAACAGCAGGAAAATCAGAACCGGGACGGAATGGATATGGCATTGTGTGTGATCGACAAGGGAAAAAACATACTGGAATATGCCGGGGCAAAGAACCCCCTGCTTTATATAGAGGATGGAGAAATGCATCGCATCCTTGCAGATAAAATGCCGATCGGTGGTATCGAAGATGAGGATTTGCAGGGAAAAATATTTTCCAAACACGAATTTGACCTGAAAACCGAAAAGGTTTTCTACATGTACTCGGATGGCTATGCAGACCAATTTGGAGGAGAAGAGAAAAAGAAATTCATGAGCAAACCCTTCAGGGAACTGCTCTTTTCCATCCATCAGGAACCGTTTGACCACCAAAAAGAGATCCTTGAAAAAACATTCGTTGACTGGATGGGGAATGAATCACAGGTCGATGATGTCCTGGTGGTGGGGTTTAAGGTGTGAATTGTTATTGGGTTAGTGGTTATTAAGTCCCGAGAATCACCCCAATGGGGAATGATTCTCGAGGATCCTCGAAAATCAACAAAGATCATTGATCTTCTAATTTTCGGGATTATTGAGTACATAGCGGTTTACCTGGAAATTCTTCGGTGTTGCATTTCATATTTTCACTATTCATTGTATTCTTTCCTTCAAAGTCTGCTTTTTATTCGATAGACACCTTAATAACCCAATAACCCTTTCAGGTAGATTCCGACGATCCACCTTGGCAGATGTCGGGATGGTTTCAGCTAACAAATTTCAAAAAACGAAATTTGAGTCTCACTCAGATCCCGCTTTTCAGCGGGATAAATTCGACTTTATGATTTCAGTTCGTAAATTTACTCCTGAAATTATAGTCTCATTTACTTTTTACTTTTCCCGTAGGGATACCTTCGGTATTACTTTGTACTTTTGCCTTGATTATGTTTTATCCAAAAAACTTTGAAGAGAAGGTCGGTTTCGACCGGATCAGGAAAATGATCCTGGATACCTGCCTGTGTGACCTGGGAAGGAAACTGACTGTAGAGATGCATTTCTCAACCTCGACAGATGAAATAACCATCCTTCTCCAACAAACGGATGAGTTCCGGAAGATCCTTTTGCTTGATCAGGATTTTCCCCTGGATCATTTTTTCGATGTTACACCTTCGCTGAAGAAACTCCGGGTTGAGGGATCATACCTTGAGGCAGGGGAGTTTTTGCAGATACGGAAATCACAGGGCACGATCCGCTCCATCCTGGCTTTCCTGTCGAAAGAGGATCATGATTATCCGGCTCTCAAAGGGTTAAGTCGTGATATTGTGATCTATCCGTTTGTCCTGGATTCAATCGATAAAATACTGAATAATAAGGGGGAGGTGAAGGATAAAGCATCACAGGAACTGGCGTCGATACGCAGGGCTTTGCGTGAAAAAGAAAAACAGGCATCTGCCCGTCTGAATCAGATTCTCAAGCAGGCGATTTCAGATGGTATTGTTGAGCGTGGAGTAAACCTGGCTGTTCGGGATGGCAGGACGGTTATCCCGGTGAATTCATCAAATAAGCGACGCATTTCAGGGCTTGTGCACGATGAGTCTGCCAGCGGCAGGACCGCATACATTGAACCGTCGGAGATCGTGGAATTGAATAATGAGATCCGGGAGCTTGGATATGCAGAGAAGAGAGAGATCATCCGGATCCTGTTATCCCTAACCAATGATATCCGACCCTATACTGAGGATCTCTTCAGGTCCTATGAATTCCTGGGGCAAATCGATTTTACCAGGGCAAAAGCACTGGTTGCACGTAAATTAAATGCTGTACTGCCTGCTTTTGGCCGAGAACCTGCGCTAAACTGGAAACGTGCCATCCATCCACTTTTATTCCGAACCGAAAAACCGGAGGAAAAGGAGGTTGTTCCTCTGGATATCTTCCTGAACGATGTAACCAGGATATTACTGATCTCGGGACCCAATGCAGGTGGTAAATCCGTTTGCCTGCAGACCGTTGGCCTTCTGCAATACATGCTTCAGTCGGGAATGCTGGTTCCGGTCCTTGAAGATTCGGAATTCGGGCTTTTTACCCAACTGTTTATTGAGATCGGGGACGAGCAATCGATCGAGAATGACCTGAGCACATACAGCTCCCACCTTGTCAATATGAAGTATTACCTGAAGAATGCCAATCCCGGTACCTTGATCCTAATCGATGAGTTTGGAACCGGAACTGAACCCATGCTTGGAGGAGCAATTGCAGAAAGCATGCTTGGCAAATTGATCAAAACAGGAACATACGGTGTGATAACAACCCATTATACCAACCTGAAGCATTTCGCTGCATCCGAACAGGGGATAGAAAACGGAGCCATGCTGTTTGACAGGCAAAAAATGGAGCCGCTCTTCCAACTGGAAATCGGACGACCAGGTAGCTCCTTTGCCTTTGAAATCGCAAGAAAAATCGGGCTCCCTGAGGATGTGCTAACCGAAGCAACAGAAAAGGCAGGGGAGGATCACATCAAGTTTGACCGCCATTTACAGGAGATTGCCCGGGATAAAAGGTACTGGGAAAATAAAAGAAGCAGGATACGGAAATCGGAAAAAAAACTGGAAGAACTGGTAGAAAATTATTCCGTGGAGCTGGAGCAGGTTAAACAGCTGAGGAAAGAAATTATCGAAAGAGCAGAATTGGAAGCAAAAGAGCTGCTGGCCGGGGTTAATAAGGTGATTGAAAATACCATACGGAAAATTAAGGAAGCAAACGCTGAACGGGAAGTGACAAAAAAGGCAAGAGAGGAGCTGGAACAGTTCACAAAAACCATAACGGACAGTAAGCGGGAAACGGACGAAAAGATCGAACGAAAAATAACACGCCTCAGAAAGAGTGCCCGGCAACCCATAAAAACAGAATCAAAGAAAAAAGCCACGGTTCAGCATGGAGAAGATATCAGGACTGGGGATAAGGTGAAAATGACAGGATATGAAACTCCGGGTGAAGTGATTGACCGGAATGAAAAAAGTTACCTGGTCTCTTTTGGAAATATGAAAACAACCCTCCCGGCTGAAAAACTGACAAAGATCAGTGAGAATGAATTCCGCAGGGTAGCAAGAAAAGAATCACAGGACCCCGCCACACTCTGGGATATAGGGAAACGGAAACTTGCCTTCTCACCCCAGATCGATCTTCGGGGAGTGAGGACAGAAGAAGCGATCAGAAGAGTGACAGAATTCATCGATGAAGCCATCGTTGTTGAAATCGATACCCTGCGAATCCTGCATGGAAAGGGAGATGGGATTCTCCGGCAGATGATCCGCGAATACCTCAATACGGTGGATATCGTCAAATCATTCCATGACGAACAGATCGACCAGGGAGGCTCGGGAATTACCGTGGTTGAGCTGGACCTGTGAGGTGGTGATGGGCATGGCGCATAGTGCATGGCGCAGAGAGCATAGTGCATGGGGCATGGGGAAGCTGCTCATGGTACAGAGGTATGAGAAAGTGAGACTGTGTGACTTTGAGACGAAGTGACGAAGAGACGGAGATGAGTTCTCAGTTATTATTTTATTGTTGGATGTTATTCGTAAAGCCTTATAACAAATCTTTTTTATAGTATAACCCGATACCATTATTTTGGATTTGATTTGTT
>Ga0315534_1002736_pt1 | contig 11636 bp, 9 predicted proteins | sample SalMarSW160240MG_FD_203094 | JGI IMG/M metagenome (GOLD analysis project Ga0315534, IMG submission 203094) | Salt marsh sediment microbial communities from the Plum Island Ecosystem LTER, Massachusetts, United States - Salt Marsh Sediment SW1602-40 ... | reverse complement strand
AAGTGGATTGGTCGTTGTTGCTCGTAAAAGATGGCGATTGTAGCCTTCTGAGCAAGATAAAAGTCTTCCAGCTTTCGAGATGTCCATCGTCGTTGAGATTTGGCGGGTCTATGTATGGCATGGATGAGTGTGGATCAAATTCGGAAGTTTGAAAAAACAGGGGAAAAGTAGATTCTCCATCATTCTGTTCCTGTTCAATAAAACTTATTCAACTGTTAATCCTGCATTAATTTACCAAACCACCGTTTTTTTCTATCTTCAGCCTGTAACAAGCTGCCGGAGGTAATAATAAATGAGCAGAATATCCCTACTCGCGGCTTTGGCGTCATTATCGGTATTGCTGCCGGTCACCGGTGAGACTCTAACCTTGGATGTCGACACAGCCGTTCAGCTAGCCCTGGAGAACAACCTGCAGATCAGAAGCGAACAGATCGATCTGAATACCGCGACCCGCTCGAAAGAGGTTGCCTGGAATGAGTATCTGCCGCAGATAAACACTTCGATCAACCTGAGCCGCTCCAACGAGATTATAGGGTTGGACCCTTCCCCGTGGAATCTCGGCTTCTCCGTGGAAGCAAGCCTGGCCCTATCCGCGGCCACGCAATACGCCGTTCGTGAAGCGGGCTTGGCTTACGAATCCGGCCTTATCGATTTTCAGACCGCAAAAATACAGGTAGAGAGGGACGTACGTAAGGCGTTTTTTAGCCTCATCGTTGCCGAGCAGAGCATACAGTTGGCCGAACAGGAGCTGGTTACAGCGCAAAAACGATACCAGCAGACCCTGCAGAACTTCGAGGCCGGGCTGGTGCCGCGATTGCAGGCGCTCTCCGCCCAGGTAGCCATGGAAAATTTGAAACCCGCGCTGGAACGACAGAGGATCGGCTACACGACAGCGCTGATGAACCTTGCGTTCATGCTTGGCCTGGATTCGAAAGATGAAATCGAACTTCAGGGTTCCATCGAAGCAGAGGCTCACAGCTTCGACGCGGGGCGGCTCATTCAACGCTACGTAAACAACAGACTCGATGTCCAGAGCCTGTTGAAGCAAATCGAAATACTGGAAAACACCAAGCGTCTCAGCAGGATTACCGGGTTTAGCCCTACTGTCTCCCTCTCCTACTCCTACGCACCGGGGCTGAACGATCCATTCGGATCGGGTTGGAGCAATGATGATTCCTGGTCAGACAGCGGTCGTCTCGTACTGGCGGTGATGATGCCGCTACACGCCTTTATCCCCGGTTCACAGTTCCGTGAAGGACTGGCTGAACTTGATGACGGCATCGAGAAACTGCACTTGGCATTGGAGCAGGTTCGCGAAGCTGCAGCAATCGAGATCGAGTCTATCGTCCTGGAGCTGGAAAAATCCCAACGCAGCATGACGGCTTTTGATCTCAACGTAGAGCTTGCCCGGGAAGCGTACGATCTAACCGAAGAAGCCTACCGGGCAGGCACCGAGGAGCTGCTTGAAGTACAAAACGCCTCGGACGAGTTGAACAAAGCACAGCTCGCACTATTGAACGAAAAGTATACCTATCTCAGTGGTCTGTTGGACCTGGAATATGCGCTCAACACCAAGTTGAGCGAGCTGGAGGAAAACAATGAATAATAGCAAAATAATGATCGGAATACCTGTTCTTTTCCTACTTCTGGTGGCCCTTATCGGCTGCGGCCCGGGCGGATTACTCCTAGGACGCGCTAGCGGCAACGACAACGCCGGGCAACCTTCCCAGCCCCAAGGTAGTGCCTCTCAAGGTTTTTCTCCTCCAGAAGGGCCCGTTCCCCCAGAGGGCTTCAAGCCACCCGAAGGGGCGAACCCCCCGGAAGGAACGGAATTTCCGATGATGGGTTTTGGTATGGGAGGCGATGCGGCCGTGGCCGTAACAACGATTCGTGCCTCTTCCGGATCAATCGCTCAAAGCCTGAAGCTCGGCGGGGAGGTGGTTACGCAGGATAGTGTCAACGCTTTCGCCGACATTGCCGGAAAAGTAAGCAGTATCCTGGTCGATGTCGCGGACACCGTGAGCAAGGGACAGGTAATCGCCAAAGTAGATCCTTCCAGACCGGGTCAGGAATACACGGAGAGCTCGGTGCAGGCTCCGATCGGTGGGACCGTTACCGCCGTTCCCATACGGGTAGGGGAAACGATCAGCAATGTTACACCGATAGCTACGATCGGACGTCTAGATGCCCTTGAGATTGAAACCCACATCCCTGAACGTTTCATCAGCCAAGTCCGGATCGGCACACCGGCGGTGATCTCCCTTGCCGCCTGGCCGGGAGAAACCTTTGAGGCCAGTGTCGTGGAGTTGAGTCCGGTGGTGAACCCAACATCGCGTACACTAGAGGCCATCCTTGTACTCAATCGCTACGACGGCCGCATAAAATCCGGCATGTATGCATCAGTGCAGCTGATTACTCAGGAAAAGCACGGAATCATTACGCTGCCTTCTGACTGCGTAGTCACCCGGGACGGGCACAATGTTGTGTACGTAGTGGTGGAGGATAAAGCGGTGGAGCGTCCGGTGCAGCTGGGGATTTCAGCTGGCGGCATGGCTGAGATCGTCAAGGGAATCGCGGTAGAGGAGGAGATCGTCTGCAGTGGGCAGAGCCTGCTGTCCGACGGCGCCCAGGTACAAGTCATCGACAGTGAAGGAACGGGAGGGGATGCATGAGTCTGGCCAAGCATGTTGTCGGCCGCCCCGTCACCTATCTGGTCGTCTTCGCCCTGGTCATCGGTCTGGGCGTATATATGCTCACACTGCTGCCTGTTGACCAGTTCCCGGAGATAGAGCCGCCGATAATCTTGATCACTACCACCTACGGTGAATCCGCTCCGGAAACCATGGAAGAAAACGTAACGCGTGTATTGGAAGGGGCTCTGGCCAATGTCAGCAAAGTGGAGGAAATCAGCTCCACCTCCTCAACAGGACTCAGCATGATCATGCTCTCCTTCGCCTGGGGGACCGACCTGGCCGCAGCCACCGATGATGTGCGGGACAGCCTCGAGCGGGTGAGAGACCGCCTCCCCGATGAAGCGAGCACTCCCACCCTTTTTAAATTCGATCCCTCCTCCATGCCGATCCTCCGCCTCGCCCTGCGGGGGGATCGGAGTGCCGATGATCTTTACATCCTGGCCATCGACACGGTCCAGGCCAAACTGGAACGCATCGAGGGAGTAGCCACCACCAGCGTGGAAGGGGGTCGGGAACAGGTCATCCGCATCGAGATACCCCAGGACCGTCTCGAGGCCTACGGCATCTCTCTGACTGAAGTGGCCGCCGCTTTGGCCAGACAGAACATCGAAGGCAGCGGTGGGGACATCATCGAAGGCAGCCGCAGCTATGTGGTTACTACCGCGGGAAGTTATCAGAGCCTCGAGGATATCGAGAACACGGTCGTTACCTATAGGGGTGATGCCGCTGTACTCACGCGGGATTTGTCCGACGTCAAGCTGGGCTATGAAGATTACAGCAGTCTGGTCTATATAAACGGAGAGCCGGGAGTCTATATCTCCGTCCAGAAGGAGAGCGGCAGCAATTCCATCGATGTGGCAGACAGGGTGATGGATCAGCTCGGGGTGATCAACAAGCAGCTGCCCCTGGGTGTTCAACTCGAGGTGATCATGGACACCACCTCGATGGTACGGGATTCGATGTCCCAGGTTGTAACCTCCGCTCTGTACGGAATCGGATTCGCCGTGCTGATCCTGCTTCTGTTCCTGCGCAGACTGCGAAGCACCCTGATCGTGGCAATCGCCATTCCCGTTGCCATCCTGGTAACGGTCATCGGTATGTATTTTCTCGATATTTCTTTCAACATGATCTCCCTGACGGGATTGATTCTAGCGCTTGGAATGGTTGTGGATGGTTCGATCGTGATCCTGGAAAACATTTATCACTACCGGGAGAAGGGCAGCAAGCTGACCACAGCGGCGATCCTGGGCAGCCAGGAAATGATGACCGCCATTACCGCCTCTACGCTGACCACGGTGTGCGTCTTTTTGCCTCTGGTTATCTTTCGCAACAGGCTCGATATGATCGGACAGCTGGTCAAGGATCTCTCCTTCACCGTGGTCATCGCCCTGCTGGCTGCCCTGACGGTAGCGGCAACTCTGGTTCCCGTACTGGCCAGCTATGCCCTGCCGGTTTATACCACCCGCCAGCGGCCGGTCCGGAGCCGGGCTTTGGCGGGAATCGATTGGCTTCTCGGTGGAGCGATCCGCGCCCTGCAGTCGGGCTACCGCAAAGCACTGCGATTGCTGCTGCGCATCCGCTGGATCGTCATCCTGGCCGTGCTGGCGTTGTTTGTGGGAGTGCTCACCCTGGTACCCAAAGTCGGTTTCCAATTCATGCCGACTTCACCGGATGATATCGTTCAAATCGATGTCGATCTGCCCGCGGGCACGACCCTGGAAAAGACAAGGGAGACGCTGTTCCGTTTGGAGACTCTGGCCAGAGAAGAAATCCTCGGGTATGACAATATGGTCCTTACGGTGGGCGAACGGGGTTTCTTCGGAGGCTCCGGAACGAATACGGGCAGCCTGCAGATAACCCTCAACGGCGAGGGGGACAGCTCGTTCAGCGCTCAAACCAAATTGAGAAATCACTACGGGGAGTTTCCCGATGCCAGCTTTTCGGCAGGCAGCTTCAGCATGATGGGAGGAGGTTCGGGAGTGGATGTCGCCGTGTTCAGCGATAATCTGGACAGAGCTCTAGCTGCGGCACAGCAGATCCAGGATCTCATTGAAGGCAACCTCCCTGAGGTCCGGGAAGTGGACATCGACATCGATGCCGGTCTGCCCCATCTCGAGGTCGTGGTGGACCGTCAAAAAGCCTTTGACCTGGGTGTCTCCATGAGCTCGGTGAACTCGGAGATTCGCGCGGCGATGGCTGGCACAACTGCCACCGTCTACCACTCCGCCGGCGAGGAGTATGACGTGCTGGTGATCCTGGATGAAGCGGACCGTAATGATATACCGGCCCTGGAGCGTATTTTCACGGTATCAGGAGCCGGTCAACGTGTTCCCGTGGCCAGCTTCGCCCATTTGGAGAAGACCACGGGCCCGGTGGACATAAACAGGGAAAATGAACAGCGGGTGGTCCATGTAGCGGGAAGCCTGCTGCCCGATACAAAAGCCGATCAAGTCGAGTCTCAACTCCAGGCGCTGGTCAATGCCAACATCGTCCAGGACGATGAGCTCAGGATCGAATATGTCGGCTCCATGTCGGATCTCAGTAAAACGGGAATGGAACTGGCCATCATCGGCATGATGGCGGTGATTCTGGTTTTCGGGGTGATGGCGGCTCAGTTCCAGTCGTTCAAGGACCCGCTGATTATCTTCTTCACCATTCCTCTTCTGTTCATCGGCGTGATACTGATGTATCTGCTGACGGGAGAGCCCTTCAGCATCAGCAGCGCGATTGGTTTGGTCGTATTGGTGGGCCTCGTGGTCAACAACGGGATCGTGCTGGTGGATTACACCAACCTGCTCAGAGCACGGGGGGTCGAAGTACGGGAGGCCTGTATAGAGGCGGGAGGAAACCGGTTGCGGCCTATTCTCATGACATCTCTGACGACGATTCTGGCCATGGTGCCGATGGCCTTCTTTGGAGGAGCAGGCTCGGAGCAGGTGCGCCCCATCGGCGTTACCGTGATCGGCGGATTGACTTCCAGTACGCTGATCACCCTGTTCCTGGTGCCCGTTATTTACTCTCTGTTTAACGAGAAACGCAGGAAGCAGAAGAATAAAGCCGCCGGGAAACAAAAACAGCTGGCGCCTGCTTCGTGATGAAAAACCGAATCGAAGGAGTAGATCCATGCGACTGGAAATTATTGCCAATCATTCCGTAGAGGAGGATATCCTAGAAGCCCTGCGGCAACGTGGGGTTGGAAAATATTTCACAAAGATCCCTGCGGTGCAGGGCATTGGAAGCTCGGATCCTCGGCTCGGCGATCACATTTGGCCGGAGGAAAATTTCTTATTGATTCTCTACTGTGATGCAGAGCGAACCGATCGTGTCGTCGAAGCCGTGAAAGAGGTAAAGACACGATTCAAAGACGAGGGGATCAAGCTCTTTGTCGTACCCGAGTCAAAGGAGCTGGTTTGACATCGTCCGATCGCGGAGGTGAAGGGTTATCAAAGTAGGGATAACGAAATTATAATGATGGACAGGGAAAGAGAGGGTGCCATCCGTTGAAAATAGCACTTATGAATTAAGGAGCAATCCCCTGAGAGCGAAAGTCCTCGTCGTAGAAGACGAACGGGAAATCGGAGAACTGATCGGCATGTATCTCCGCAAGGAGGGAGTTGAGACCCTGTTGGTAGAATCCGCCGAAGAAGCAATCGACCGCCTCCAGCACACGAACTTCGATCTTCTCCAAGAGTTGCGACATAAAAGTGACATTCCGGTTCTTATTGTCTCGGCTCGCAACGAGGATGAAGATCTGATCCTCGGTTTGGGGATCGGGGCGGACGAATTTGTCACCAAGCCCTTTTCTCCCAAAGTACTAGTGGCGCGAATACGTGCCCATCTGCGACGGACCCGAAAGGAACAAACGACTTCGCAGCCAAAGGATGTGGTGCGTTTTGGTCCATTCTCCCTGGATATCAGAGGCCACATTCTGGAAAAAGGACGGGAGCGCATACCCCTGCCACCGATGGAGTTCGAGCTTCTCAAATTTCTGGTCATTCATCCGGGGGACGCCATGACGCCGGATCAGATCTACGAGGCTGTCTGGGGTCAGAACTACGGAGATATCGCCACGGTATCCGTTCATATCCGCCGCCTGCGTAAAAGAATCGAGACCAATCCCACCCAACCGGTATATATAGAAACGATTCATGGAGCCGGGTACCGTTTCAATCCCGATCGGTTAGGAGCCGAAGCATGAAGTTTCGCCTCAAGCTGATGATCCTGGTGGCAGGTGTCACGGTGCTGCCCATGATGGTCATTGCACTTGTATTTTATCTGAACGGTATAAATCTTCTTCTCGCCGGTCTCCCCTCTCCCGGGCGGTTTTTTGCTATGAAGAAATGGATCACAGAAGACCTGCCGATAGCATGGAAAAACGGGGTGATCGGCAACTCCGTCGAATCCTTACCTCTTGATGAAGATGTGGTTGTAATTGACACCACGGGGCGAATCATGCTGAGCACGAATTCGGAGCTCAGAATCGGAGAGATCGTTCTGCTGACAAAGCTATACACCCTCCGTTCTGAGGAAGCCCGAATCCCTGGAGGACTGCATCATCCTGTGGTAGTAGACGGACAAGTAGTAGGGATAGTGTTCCAATTTCCAGCCATTCCACAGGATCTTGCCGCTAAACTCTCCGGCCGTTTTGAAGGATTTTTGGTCTACCTCAGCGTCACTCTAGTCATTGCGATCGTCATCATAGTTTTGATCACCCGATCTCTGCGTCGAGAAATCGGTAGTCTACAGAGAGCGGCATCGCGGGTGGCCAGCGGTGATTTAGAGTTCCAGCTCACACCCCGGGGCAACGACGAGATCACCGCTCTTACTCGCTCCTTCGAGTCGATGCGACGCACCCTTAAGGAAGAGCAGGCCCGACGCTCACGCTTTCTCATGGCAGTATCACACGACCTTAAAACCCCACTCACAGCGATTAAAGGGTATATCGAAGCGATAACCGACGGTATGGCAACGGAACCGGAGGCACTGCAGAGTCATTTATCCATTATTACCGATAAATCCAAGCTGCTCGAGACACGAATCAACGAACTGATCGACCATGTAAGAATGTCGACCGGACAGTGGCAGATGAAGCAGCGTCCAATCAAGATCCAACAGTTCCTTACTGAAATGGGGAAGACTTTCCAGGCAGATGCCTCGATCTTTCAAAGAGAGTTTAGTTGTCAAATCGATTTACCGGAGGGGATAGAGTTACCGGGAGATCAGGATCTCCTGACCCGCGCTCTGGATAACCTCTTTCACAACGCTCTCAGGTACACCAAAGAGGGGAATTCGATTTGGCTCCTAGCCCGGATGGAAGGCAGCGAAGCGGTGATCACTTTCCAAGACAGCGGGCCGGGTGTTGTCGAGGAAGACCTCGAACTGATCTTCGAACCTCTCTACAGGGGAACGTCTTCACGGCGAGAAGCCGGCATGGGTCTTGGATTGTCCACGGTCCGGTCCATCATCGAAGCCCATGGCTGGACCATCGAGGCCTCCATGCCTCCCGGTAAGGGATTGACTTTCGTTATTCGGGCAGAAGCATAACCGCAGCTCAACGAATGAGGCTACATCGGCATGGTTGGTAGGGAGCGAAATTTATTGCCCCACCTCGCTCTTCCATACCATGCCCCTTCGTTCATATTTTATCGATGTGGCACTGGTGTTATTATTTATAATGCCGGCGGTCGGAGTCGAACCGACACGAGGGTCACCCCTTACCAGATTTTGAGACCGATACACGTTTCATTTACACCATATTTAGCATGGTTTTGGGAAAATCGCCCCAATTCCAGCCCATTTCAACATATATTACATATACAGCATTTTGTTTCACTGTATTTTCTGTGTATCTTGTTATCGTATTCCTTATAGACTTTGTCCGGCGTACATCCTATCTGGGACACTTGTCCCGATTGGCGATAAAGCGCTGCGGAGCCTTGCAGTTTTCTCATTCCACATATTGCTCTCTGCGGCCATGATTGCAGCGATGAGAATATAAAAGCTCAGTAACTAGGATAGAAATTAGTAGGCACGGAGAATGCTGTTCGACAGTGTTTGAGATTTGGACTGCGTTTCTATACCAAGAAGCCGCAATTTGGTACGATTGAAGTGTAGCCATGAAGATCTCACAAATCGTTGAGGCTATTGATGCGAACCGGATCCGAATCAGTGATCATGCGGATTTAGAGGCTCATGAGGATCGATTGTCCTATGAAGAAATATTCTATTCGGTACGAAGGGGCAATATCATTGAAGAATACCCAACCGATACACCATACCCAAGTTGCCTGGTGTACGGACAAACTATGAGGGGAGAACCGATACACAGTGTGTGGGCGTATAACCCGAACAACCACTGGGCTGTACTGGTCACCGTTTACAGACCTGATCCAAACCGATGGATCAACTGGACAGAGAGGAGAAACGAGTAATGTTGCCATTTGATAAATGCCCGGTTTGCGGTGGGGATGTCGTGGAGAAGGAAGTTGAGAAGTTGTTAAAAGGTGGTACAAACACGGCAACACTTACCGTAAAAGCGGAAACCTGCTTGCGCTGTGGTGAGCGTTTCTATTCACAAGAGACCATCCAACGTTTCGAAGAGATCCGTCGAAAACTGGAACACGAAGATACAGAAGGATTCGAGGCAATCGGTCAACTATTCCACGTGCGCAATTAATTGCCGGCGGTCGGAGTCGAACCGACACGAGGGTCACCCCTCACCAGATTTTGAGTCTGGCACGTCTACCAATTTCATCACGCCGGCCTGATTTCACGAGAGTAGTCCGCAATCCCGCACCTTGTCAAGAAACCTGAGCTCTGCTTAACTGCCTATCTGAATGTACGAGTTGTATGAAAATTGCCGTCTCTGTCCGCGCAACTGCGGAGTAGACCGTGTGCGGGGTGAGAAGGGATACTGCGGCGAGGATGCTCAGATAAAAGTCGCCTGGGCCGGTCTGCACTTCGGGGAAGAACCGCCCCTGATCGGGAAGGGAGGTTCGGGAACGGTTTTCTTCACCGGCTGCACCTTGAAGTGTGATTCCTGCCAGAACTACCAGCTCAGCAGGCAGGGCTTGGGACGGGAGATGTCCTCAGGTGAATTGGAACAGCTGATGCTGCGGATCCAGGAACGGGGCGCCGAGAACATCAATCTAGTGACCGCCACCCATTTTGTCCCGGCGATCATAGAGGCTGTGGCCGCTGCCCGAACTCAAGGGCTCTCTCTTCCCGTGGTCTGGAATTCCTCTGGATATGAACAGATCCCCACACTGCAGATGCTGAAAGGTACCGTCGATGTGTATCTTCCAGATTGCAAGACCCTGGATTCAACGGTGAGCAGACGCCTCATGGGGACAGCGGATTATCCAGAAGTCGTACAAGCGGCGCTGCTGAGGATGATCGAGGACAAGCCCCTGCTCGTGGAGGAGGATGAAATCCGGCAAGGGGTTATTGTGCGCCATCTGGTGCTGCCCGGATTGCTCGAGCAGAGCTGGGAGGTTCTGCACTGGTTCGCGGGTCATCTCAAGGATCGGGCACTTCTCTCCCTCATGTTTCAGTACACTCCACCGCCGTTCGGGGAGGGAGGTGCTGCGGTACAGGGGAGTCGTGCAGCAGAGGTTATTACTATGGAAGAAAGAGGTCCGGAAGCGGAGGGGAAACGGAGCAGGCTGCTGCACTTGGAGCGTACCGTTAACCGGCGGGAGTCCAGGCGGGTCTTGACCTGGCTGGAGGAGCTGGGGATCGAAGACGGCTTTGTCCAGGAGCCGGCCCGCAACTCAGACTGGCTGCCGGATTTTACTCGGGCATTTCCCTTTCCCGAGGGCCAGGCGGTGCCGATCTGGCACTACGAATCCGGATACATCGGTCGATAGGACGGAATTTCGCAGAGCAATCCAACGAATGGTTCGCACCGTTCAGTCCGGACCGATCACCGTTCCCTCGAAGGTCTGATCGTAGAGGATCTTTTTCAGGTTATCGATGTTGCGGCCGCCGGCTACGATGACTCGAAGCTTGATCTGAGCGGCTCTCTCGGTGGCCACCGGATCGAAGGGCACATTGATCCCCGGTTTCCAGGTACTCCCTACCAGCTTCTGGAACTCCTGCCAGCTCACCCGGTCCAGGGGCTCCGCCTTCGGATCGACTTTGGGATCCCCGGTATAGACCTTGGTGATGTTGGAGAGATTGAGCAGCGTGTCTGCCTGAAAGCGTTCGGCCAGAAGAACGGCATCGTAATCCGTAGAGAAGCCCGGCTTCCATCCCGCGGCCACCAGAACCCGCCCGGGAAACACACTAACCGCTGTAGGATCCGTGATCACCTGTTCCGGGCAAAAATCACGGAACAGCTGCTTGAGCAGCTCCGCGTTTAGTCGAGTCGCGGCGATTCCGATCCAATCCAGGACGTCCGCATCCGCCTCAGGAATCACGGCCCTGTAGGCTCGTTGGTACTCCCGGGCCGGCGCCCCGCCCCCGCAGACCAGGATCAAGCGGTTGCCTGGATTCCTTTCCAGGTACTCAAGAATTGTTGCCCGGAATGCCAGCAGGAAGTTCGAATCGACCTTGTCCGGAACAATGATGGATCCGCCCAGGGAAATCACCTTTGTCTGACTCATCACCCATGCCTCCGCGAGTAGTGTACGAGGAAATCCGGAGAAACGGAAGGTGATCTTCCCGCGGCTGAGCACATGGAGAGCGGGAAGGATTGAATAAATTGCGATCTCCCGATATACATAGCCCTTATGAAGGTATTGATTTCGGACAAGACAGACCCGATCTGTGCCCGAACGTTGCGGACGTTCCCTGGCATGGAGGTGGAGGAAAAACCGGGCTTGAGTCCCGAGCAGTTTCTAGAGGAAGTTCCCGGGTACGAAGCCCTAGTGGTGCGTTCGGCTACCAAGGTAAGCGCCGAGGTCATTGCCGCGGCGACGCGGCTCAAGGCGATCGGCAGGG
>Ga0315534_1002735_pt1 | contig 11636 bp, 10 predicted proteins | sample SalMarSW160240MG_FD_203094 | JGI IMG/M metagenome (GOLD analysis project Ga0315534, IMG submission 203094) | Salt marsh sediment microbial communities from the Plum Island Ecosystem LTER, Massachusetts, United States - Salt Marsh Sediment SW1602-40 ... | reverse complement strand
GAGGTTCATGCGGTCTGGATCATAGACGCTGGTGCCCTTCAAGAAGTCGAGCCAGCCCTTTTCGGTCGTGCTGATGACGTCACGCAGCTCTGTGTCGGTGAACGCATGGTTGCCGACGAAATTGATACCCTTCACCTTGGTCGCGGGGCCCTCACTGATCTCAAAGACCAGGTTCACGCGGTCCTGCTCAAGCTCGATGATCTTCGGATCAACCACGGCCGCGTATTGGCCCTGGCGCCGGTACACGTCGAGAATGCGCTGTGCATCAGCCTGTACGCGCGCACGTGTGAACACTGAGCGCGGTTTGAGCTGCACTTCTCCGCGCAACGTCTCTGTATCGATTTCACTGTTGCCCTCGAAGGCAACCTGATTGATGACGGGGTTCTCGACGACCTCAACGATCACATCCGAGCCAGAACGATCGATTCTGACATCAGAGAATAGCCCCGTTGAAAAGAGGGCCTTGATCGAGCTGTTGGCCTTTTCGGCGTCATAGGCGTCACCAACGGAGAACTTGAGGTACGAGCGCACCGTCTCTGGCTCGACACGCCGGTTTCCGTAGACCTGAATCTGTCTGATAGCGGTGGTTTGCGCTGCGGCAGGGGCCGCGAGCAAAATGGCGTGCGACCACACGGCTCCCGATGAGACGAGTGCCAACATCAAAAGTAGACGGCAGACGCTCACCGACATGATCCGGACTAGAGGCATTCGCGGATATGCTCTCGTTTTATGCCGATTTCCCCCTTCGACAGCAGCATCCATCGGCTTTGGACTGCCACGCCGTTCACGAATTCAAGCTCGAGCCATAACTCCTTGGCGGCTCTTCTGTCGTTTTGAGCGAACCCCCTCCCCTGACTTGCTTTTTAACGATTCAGCAAGCCGTGTGGAAGTGGCAAGATTACGTCACTGAATGCGATTCTAACCGTCCCCCATGAACCATCGCCAGTTCCTTAATAAATCGTTCAAAGTGACATAAACCATCAACATGAGCACAAGTGCAATCCCGACCTGGAACCCCACTTCTTGTATACGCTGACTGAGGGGACGGCGGCGGACCGCTTCGATCGCATAGAACAGCAAATGCCCACCGTCGAGCACCGGAATCGGTAAGAGATTCAAGAACCCGATATTGGCCGAAATAAAGGCAATCCAGCGCAGCAAAGGTTCAATACCGAGCTCTGCGACTTTTCCTGTGACCTGGGCAATGAGCAGTGGGCCGCCCATCTGATCGGCCGATTGGCGCCCCGTGATCATGTCCCGAATACCAAGAATCGTCTGGGAAATGTTCGTGTACGTCTCTTTTATCCCGAGACGCAGCGACTCAACAGGTCCGACGGATTTCGCTTCAATACCCTGGGTAGATAGCGATGGCTTGATGCCAATGAGACCACGGCGGAAAACGCCCCCAAATGCATCATCCTGTTCGCGAACCTCGGGCGTGATCTTGAGATCCAGCGCCTTGCCGCCCCGGTCCACGCTGAAACTGAGCTCCCGGCCGCCGTTAACGCTGACGATTCGAACAACATCCTCGAATCCCTCGATCGTCGTCCCATCGATGCTCTTGATAACGTCGCCCGGCTCAATTCCGGCAGCCGCAGCCGGCATATTGGGCATAACTTCGCCGACGCGCGGCACAATGGTGCGCACGCCGAAAGCGAAATTGACCGCAGCATAAATCGCTATGGCCAATAGGAAATTCGCCATCGGGCCAGCGGCGACGACAGCGGCACGCTGCCACAAAGGCTTCGTTTGAAACGCGCCCGCCCGCTCAGCAGGACTCAATTCGGCCAGGGCATCACCTGATGGCTGGCTCGCAACGTTGGCATCGTCCAAAAACTTGACGTATCCGCCAAGCGGGATCCACGCAAAGCGCCAGCGCGTCCCCTTGCGATCAGTAAAGCCAAAGATCTCCCGGCCGAAGCCGATAGAGAAGGTCGTGACGGTGACACCGCACCAGCGGGCGACCAGGAAGTGCCCCAGCTCATGAATGAACACAACAATGCTGAGCACCAGGAGGAACGCGCCGACCGTAAACAGTGTGGTCGACGTTGTGACACCCAGGCTGACAAGCGCCACCATCCTATTGTTCTCCTCTTCGAGTTCGAATCGTCACTTATTCTCTGAGCGGGCCTACCCTCACAAGCGCTCGCGGCTGGAATGAGAAATGGCCCGATTGATCGCGGTCGCCCGTCAGCGGTCCCCGATTTGGTAAACGGCCATGGGGACACCGGCGGCCAGGCGGCGTGGCCTACACATAGCGATCAAGTTGGGAATGTGCCAGCCGCCGAGCTTCCCCATCAACGGCCAAGATGTCGTCGAGGGTCACCGCAGGCCGGATAAGGTCCGATGATTCGGCACTTTCCATACAACGTTCGACACAATGAGCGATGTTTGGAAAGGCGATACGCCGCCCCAGGAAGGCCTCTACCGCCACTTCATTCGCCGCGTTCAGAATGGCCGGCGCCGTCGATCCGCGAAGAAGTGCCGCACGCGCAAGTCGCAGTGCGGGAAATTTCGTCTCGTCTGGGGATTCAAAACTCAGAGTGCCGAGTGACACCAGGTCGAGCCGTTGCGTCGGTGCCGTCATACGCTGCGGCCACGACAAAGAAAGTGCAATTGGCGTGCGCATGTCAGGCGAGGACAGTTGGGCAATGACAGATCCATCCGTGTAGCAAACAAGGCAGTGCACGACCGATTGTGGGTGAACCACCACGCTTAATTGCTCTGCCTCGATCGGAAAGAGATGATAGGCCTCGATCACCTCAAGTCCCTTGTTCATGAGCGTGGCCGAGTCGACGGAGATTTTCGCACCCATTGACCAGTTGGGATGGCGCACGGCTTCCTCCGGCGTCGCTTGCGCGAGACGCTCCTCACTCCACGTGCGAAACGGTCCGCCTGAAGCCGTCAATATGATTTTCTCAATTGATGCTGGATTGGCCCCACTCATTGCTTGGAGTGCGGCAGAGTGCTCGCTGTCGACCGGCAATAGTTCAGTTCCCGCCTTGGCAACCTCGGCCATGAAAACCTCTCCGGCAGTGACGAGGCATTCCTTGTTTGCCAGTGCCACGCGCCGCCCTTGGCGCGCTGCTTCTAGGGTCGGCCGAAGACCTGCCGTCCCAACAATTGCCGCCATGACACAGTCGGCCGGCTCAGCAGCTGCCGCGATCACAGCCGCAGGGCCCGCAGCAACTTTGACATCAGTTCCGCCAAGGAGCGCTTTCAATTCTCCGTAGTGGGCCTCATCTCCAATCACAGCGATGCGTGCGCCAAATTTGCGGGCCGCCGCGGCGAGACCGGACACGTTGTTTTGCGCAGTGAGGGCAATGATCTCAAAGTCGTCCGAGTTCCGCCCCACCAGATCAAGCGTGTTTTGACCAATCGAACCTGTCGCGCCCAGGACAGTCAGGCTGCGACGTTTGCCTTTGCATTGCGGCATTGTCGCCGGCTCCCATTCCACCGGGGAGGACACCATGCCAGCTATTGCATCATTAGACATCAGAAGCCGAACAACAGGGCCCGCGCAGGTGCTTGCGGGGCGATGACGAATGCCAGCAACGCCGCAACGATAGCAACGGCAATAATGCTGTCCATGCGGTCCATGAAACCGCCGTGACCGGGGATTAGATTACTTGCGTCTTTTAGGCCGAAGAGCCGCTTGAGGGCGGATTCGGCTAGATCACCCCCTTGCGCAACGAGGCCGAGCCCAAACCCTGTGAGAGCAAGTCTGAGTTCCGAAGTCCCCGGCACAAAGAATGCGAAGAGCGCCGCGACGGCGGTACTGGCCGAGAGGGCACCCAGCAATCCCGCCCACGTTTTCTTTGGCGATATCGTTGGCCACAACTTGGGGCCGCCGATGAGCCGCCCGGCAGCAAACGCTGCAGTGTCGGCACACCATACAATTGCAAATATGAGCAAGATGGCCATGAACCCATACGGCGTGTCATAGCGCAGCCAAAGGAGTGCCACCGCCGGCAGCCCCACATAAAAGACTCCAAGGGCCGAAAGCCCAGCACTCCGACCAAATGTCGGTGGAACGATGACAATTGCTGCCGTGGCAAGCACGGCGACCCCGATGGCACCGTAGCCCATCGCGGCTAAAGCAATGGCAATTGTCACGGCCGTTGCGTGAATGAAGAATGGCAGATCGAACCGTTCACCACGGACGACCCGGCTCCACTCCCAACTAATCAGAAGCGCAACTGCGAGAATGAGCGCAGCAAAGGGCAGCGGGCCTGCATAGGCAAGCGCCATTGCCACGACGGCCAACACGGCGCCCGAGATGATGCGCAGCTTGATGTTTTTGGGCAACCAGGCGCTCGCGTCTGGCGATGTCTCAGAAACAGCCGTGTTGTCTGGCATGACGGTGCCCCTCACGCCATCGATCGCTTGGAAAGTCCGCCAAAACGGCGATCGCGCTCATGATAGCAGGCGATCGCTTCCTCAAGCCTCGCGCGGTCAAAGTCGGGCCAGTAAACGTCCATAAAGACGAGCTCTGAATAGGCTGCCTGCCAGAGAAGGAAATTCGACAGCCGGATTTCTCCGCTCGTGCGAATAAGGAGATCTGGGTCGGGTATTCCCGCGGTATCGAGCGCCTCGCCGACGACCTCCGCCGTAATCTCATCAGGCTCCAAAGCGCCTTTCTTAACGGCTTCGGCGAGCTTACGGGCGGCCTTGGCAATCTCCGTGCGCGCTCCATAGTTGAACGCAATGATCAGCGATAGCGCTTGGTTTTGCCGCGTCAGTTCGCACGCTTCCTCAATGAGCGTCATCAGCTCGGGATCGACGTTATCGCGCTCGCCAATCACCTGTATCTTGACTCCCGCTTGGTGGAGCTCCGCTAGATCGCGGCGGATGAAGCGCTTCATAAGGCCCATGAGATCGTCGATCTCACCGGCAGGTCGCGTCCAATTCTCTGACGAGAAACTGTAAAGGGTCAGGTAGGAAACCCCGAGTTCGATTGCCGCGCGTACCGTTCGGCGCACAGCCTCCACACCGCGACGATGACCGATAGATCGAGGTAGGCCCCGCTCGTTCGCCCAGCGCCCGTTACCGTCCATGATTATGGCTACGTGCCGGGGCGGAGCATCCCCCTCGCCGTGGCGATCGTCTCTGATTTCAAACTCTCTCACGGGTCAGCGGGCTTCCGATTTCTATGGGGCGCACAGATCAACACGTCGTCTGATCGAATGAACTTCTGCTCAGACCTTTTGAATCTCGGCTTCCTTGGCTGCAAGAGTCTCGTCGATTTCTTTTACGAGCTTGTCGGTAAGTTCCTGCACCATAGCTGAAGCTTTATGGTGCTCATCCTTGCTCATGTCGCCATCTTTTTCGAGCTTCTTGAGAAGATCCATACCGTCGCGCCTGACATTGCGCACTGCGACGCGAGATTGCTCGGCATATTTGTGGGCGATCTTGGCAAGTTCCTGACGGCGCTCGGCAGTGAGTGTGGGGATAGGCAGGCGGAGCAGAGTACCATCGATAACAGGATTGAGTCCGAGGTTCGCTTCGCGAATCCCCTTTTCGACCGCAGAGACGTTCGACTTGTCCCAGACTTGGACTGAGATCGTGCGCGGCTCGGGAACCGATACCGTGGCCACCTGATTGAGCGGCATTTTGGAACCGTAAACGGAGACCTGCACCGGATCGAGCAAATGTGTGCTCGCCCGCCCTGTTCTCAGCCCCGACAACTCGCGCTTCAATGCATCGATGGAGGCGCGCATACGCTTTTCCAGCTCGTTGAGATCGAATGGACCGGTTTGCATTTTTACTCCTTAAGCCGGCTCGGCCCGCCGCGGTCCAGATCCGCAGTAGGTTCCACCACCCCCGACGGGGACATCGGCCGTGTTAGGCGCTTCTAGTCAGGCGTATCAAGCCGACCCTTCTATGACGGTTGCCCGCCCTTCTCCGCGTAAGACCTTGAGAAGGTTGCCCGCCTCCTCGATGGAGAACACAATTACCGGAAGTTTGTTGTCGCGAGCAAGGGCGATCGCGGCCCCATCCATCACCTTGAGATCCCGGGACAAAACCTCCGCATAACTTAGCCTGTCAAACCGTTTGGCATCCGGATTCTTGTGAGGATCGGAATCATAGACCCCATCGACTTGGGTTGCTTTTGCCACTGCTTGGCAATTCATCTCGACGGCGCGCAGTGTCGCGGCTGTATCGGTGGTGAAAAAGGGATTGCCCGTCCCCGCAGCGAAGATAACCACGCGGCCCTCTTCCATGTGATGTAGGGCTTTGGGGCGCACGTAGTTTTCACACACGGTCGGCATGGGAATTGCCGACAAAACCCGCGCCGGTGTATTGGCCCGTTCGAGCGCATTCTGGAATGCCAGTGCGTTAATTACCGTTGCCAGCATGCCCATATAGTCGGCCGTCGCGCGATCCATGCCTTTGGCGGCCCCGGCCACCCCACGGAAAATGTTACCGCCGCCAATCACAATGGCGATCTGGCATCCCGCCGCCACCACTTCGGCAACGTCACGGGCAAGCCTCTCAACGACGGCCACATCGATCCCGTAGCCGTTGCGGCCCATCAAAGCCTCACCTGAGAGCTTCAAGAGCAGCCGCGTACAGCTCAACTGAGCGCTTCCAGCCGCCATGCCGCCTCCTCGCGTTGCCGCAAATGCAAGACTGGCCGCCCGCATGCCCGGACGGCCAGTCCTTAACTAGCGCATCAAGTAGGGATTCGCCTAGCCGCCAGCCGCGGCAGCGACCTCGGCGGCGAAATCCTCTTCCTTCTTTTCGATGCCTTCTCCGAGGGCATAACGGACGAATCCCGCGATTTTGACCGATCCACCAACTTGGCTCTCCGCCTCCTTGAGAACCTGAGAGACGCTCTTGGAGGTGTCGTGGATGTAGATCTGATCGAGGAGGCAGTTTTCTTTGCTGTAGCTCTTGAGACCGCCGGCCAGGATCTTCTCCAAAACCTGCGGTGGCTTGCCCTTGTTCTTGTCGGCAAGGATCGCCTTTTCACGCTCAAGCGTCTCTTCGGGCACGCCCGATAAGTCGAGGGCGACAGGATTTGTCGCCGCCGCGTGCATCGCAAGCATGCGCGCCAACGCAGCAAGCTCGTCTGCGTTCTTGCCCTCAGACTCCAGGGCAACAAGCACACCGATCTTACCCAGACCCGGGGCAGACTGATTGTGAATATACGAGCCCACAATGCCATTAGATACACTCAGCGTCGCCGTACGACGCAAGGTCATGTTCTCGCCGATCGTCGCGATCATTTCCTTGATGTACTCTTCAACCGTGTCTTTCTTGCCCGGAAATGTCATCGCCAAGAGTTTTGCGACATCGCCGTCAGCACCACCGGCAAGGGACGCAATCTTTGCAACCATCTCCTGGAAGTTTTCGTTACGCGCAACGAAGTCTGTTTCCGAGTTTACTTCAACGACAGCACCTGTCGTTCCCGAAGCGTCAACGCCGACAAGACCTTCAGCGGCAACACGCCCCGCCTTCTTTGCCGCCTTCGACAGGCCCTTCTTGCGAAGCCAATCGACAGCGGCCTCGATATCGCCCTTCGTCTCCGTCAGCGCCGCCTTACAATCCATCATTCCGGCGCCGGTCTTGTCGCGCAGTTCCTTGACAAGGCTCGCGGTAATCGCAGTCATTGATATGCTCTTTGGTTGGCGGGTTCGCCAAATGCTACGCCCGCAGCTTGACATTAGGGTGATGAGGCAGTTGCCCAGCAGGGCAGCGCCTAGGCCGCCGTCGCCTCAACCAACTTCTTTGCCTGTCCGGCCCAATCTTCCGTCGTGATCTGGCCATCGAGCTTGAGCTGAGCGTCAAGCGCAGCCGTCTGTTCCGCATCCAGATCGGCAAACTGCCAGAAATGGTACACACCCGCATCATTGAGCCGTTGCTCGAGCTTCACCGAGATGCCCGTGATACGCTTGAGATCGTCCGGCTCACCGCGCGGTGCTTCGATGCCACGAAATCCAGATGCCGTTTCAACGGCAGGCAACGCTTCTGCTGGTGGCGCTTCAGCGGCTCCAACGTCAACACCCGCAGTGGACTGCGAACGCTCCAGGCCATCAAGAGCAGCGCGAGCGACGAGGTCACAATAGAGCGTGATTGCACGGCCAGCATCGTCGTTGCCCGGAACCGGGAAATCGACGCCGTCGGGTTCGCAATTCGTGTCGATAATCGCCACGATCGGAATTTTGAGCTTCTTCGCCTCCTTGATGGCGATGCTCTCCTTGTTGGTGTCGATTACAAACAAAAGGTCCGGCGTTCCGCCCATATCCTTGATGCCGCCCAGCGCCTGATTGAGCTTCTCGCGCTCACGCGTGATAGTGAGCACTTCCTTTTTTGTGCGCCCTTGAGGATCAGCAAGGATGTCATCGAGCTGACGCAGACGGCGGATCGACTGGGAAATGGTCTTCCAGTTCGTCAACGTGCCACCAAGCCAGCGATGGTTGATAAAGTATTGCGCCGAACGCTTTGCGGCATCTGCAATCGCATCAGAGGCCTGCCGTTTCGTGGCAACGAAGAGCACGCGGCCGCCGCCGGCAACCGTGTCTGAAATCTTCAGCAAGGCCTGATGCAATAACGGCGTGGTCTGTGTCAGATCAATGATATGGATATTGTTGCGCGCGCCGTAGATGAAGGGCGCCATTTTGGGGTTCCAGCGATGGGACTGGTGACCAAAGTGTACACCAGCTTCCAATAGCTGACGCATGTTGAACGCGGGCAGCGTCATGTGAGTCGTCCTTTTCCGGTTGAGCCTCCGCAAACCTGAGAAGACCACCCTAAATTCGGGTGATCCACCGGAGCGCTATGACGGGGCTGTCTGTCCGCCCAGCGCATAGGTTCGCGTGTGAGATGGCGGGCTTATAGGCTGCCTGCCCGGCGTTGACAAGCCGTCCTCGTGCGGCCTTGCTCTTGGGGACCGAAACAGCCCGGGAAAGTGGCATGAGCAATACCGAAATCCCCGTCAGGGCGCTGCAGCTCGGCGAACGCATCGAAGTAAAGGGGCTTGAGCGCGCGGACGCCTTCTCGACGATACCACTGGCCTTCCACACGGGCACTGGCCGCACTGTCGTCCTGTTCAAATCAGGCGCCGCCGTCTTCATCAACATGACCCCAGTCGAGGAAGAGGAGCTGATCCGTAGCTTGGGTCCACGTATACGCAGCCCCCTCAAGGACCGCGAGTTCGAAATGGTCGGGCTTACGGTGCGTCCCAACGAAGAAGAGCTCGTTACACCGAGCGGTGCTCTGCAGGTGAAGGCCGCCGATTCCCACCGACTGTTGCTGATAGCCGAGGCGCTCGCCATGAGTGTTGCACTCGCCTATGACGAGCGGCGCATTGCCACTGCCTTCGACAACATCGATTCTGTCGCACAAAGCCTGCAACGCGAGCAGCTCCCCACCGGACCGAAGGGCGGCCTTTTGAAACAGATCGGCCAGGCCCTCGCCATCCAGCAGCGGCTGGCCGGTCGCGTCGACCTCGATGAGAAGCCCGACGTGCTGTGGGATCATCCAGAACTGGAGCGCTTCTGGGCCCGCCTTGTTGATGAGTACGACCTACCCCAGCGCGGCCGCGCGATCGCGCGTAAGCTGGAGGTCATCCGCGAGACAGCCGATACAATCGCCGACCTCTTGGCGACGCGCACCAGTCACCGGCTCGAGTGGTACATCATCATATTGATTGCGATCGAGATCCTCCTTAGCCTCTACGACATCTTCCTGATGTAAGGACTAATCAGGCAGACAGTCTTTGAAGCGCGACAGAACGTTCTGCGGCAGGATCGCAATCGCTGTGCGGTCTTTTACCGCCCACGTCTGAAGCTTCAAAACCTGTTCTTCGGGCAGTGCTACGCATCCTGCGGTGCCGACGCCCTCGCCTCCCCAGATGTGCAGGAAGATGCAAGAGCCCCCCCGGACCTCGCGACTGGGCGGATAGTCGATGACGAGCCCGCGCTTGTAGACCGGGAACGTCGCCATGTCCTCCCCTCTCACAGCGTCACGCGCAACGCTCTTGGGTACGATGCGCCCGTAGTGAGGCGAGCCGACATCGTCCACGCAGTAGTGCTCATCCGGCATCAAACGCAAATGCCCGGGCCGATCGGCCTCGTCAAAACCGAAGGTCACTCCAACACGGTAGATCCCGACGGGCGTGCGCGTGTCGCCTTCCAGTTTCACAGGCTCGTCCGACTTTGCTTGATCGGCAAACGGATGCCCCCATGCCAATCCATCTATGCCAACAACCGCTGCTATCGGTGACGACGCTTGCGTCCAGGCCGCCTCTGGTGAAGACCGCTCATACGTCGTAAGGGTCGCGCTCGTGTCGTCGAACGACGGCGTTGTCACGAGAATGAGCCGGGTCGCCTGTTTGATGGCCGCAGGACACTGCATCTTGCTTTGTTCACACCCCAACAGCGCCAACATTGTGAGCAGGGCCAGGGCTCGAAACGTCCTCGCTGCCGTGCCCGCCATCTCTCCTCCTAAGAAAAATGCTCGAGTGAGAGGCCTAAGTCTAAATCTCTAAGACTTTCACCACACCCGGCACAGTGGAGAGCACACCTGCACGAGACGGCGAGACGTCGTAGAGGCCAGGCACGATGAATTCCATCACGCGCCCGCGATCCTCCAACGGTACCACCAGCCGGATCTCGCCCTTGCCACCGGCTTTGAGGCGCGACTTCAACGTGGCAATCGCCTTTTCCGCGCCCTGAGCGAGCCGGCCGTCGAGGACAACTTTCAATCCCCGCTGCACACCGGCCGCCGCCTTGTCCAAGGCTTCCATACCATCAACCCGCATCTTCACTGTATCGCCGTCGCGCTCGGCGTTGACGGCGAGTAGCACCGGCGTTCCCGGTTCCAGCAGATCGCGGCATAGGGATAGCGTATCGGAGAAGACGACCGCCTCGAACTGCCCAGTCGTGTCGGAGAACATGGCAAAGGCAAACTTGTTGCCCCGCTGCGACTTGCGCTCGCGTGCAGAAATGACGATGCCGGCAAGCCGCCCTTCACAGGATCCGCGCTCCGTCAGCGCCTCGAAGTCGACGAAGCGCGTGACGCCCAGCTTCTCCAAGACGCGCTCGTATTGATCAAGCGGGTGACCGGAAAGATAGAACCCGATCGCTTGAAACTCGTGGGAGAGACGTTCCATGGGCGTCCATGGCTCGGCGGGGCGTAGATCAAGCTGCGGTGATGCATCACCCTGCCCGAAGAGATCGTCCGTGCCCGAAGCCGTGTTCGCTTCCTGGCGCTGCGCCAGTGCAAGGATTCCTTCTACATTCTTGCAGACGAGCGAACGCGTGGGTTCCAACTCATCAAAGGCACCGGCGCAGGCAAGTGTTTCCAATGCGCGCTTGTTGACGGCCTTGGTGTTGAGGCGTGAGGCAAAGTCGGCAAGCGTTTCATATCTGCCGTTGGCATTGCGGTCCGACACGATGGTCGTAACGGCGGACGCACCGATGTTCTTGAGTGCTGCGAGCGAGTAGCGAATGGCACCCAGCTGATCGGCCTCGTTCGACACCTCCGCCAAAAAGTCGACATTGGAGGCGTTGACACACGGCGGTTTCACTTCAATCCCGCTTCTCCTGGCCTCCGACGCGAATAGCGCCAGCTTGTCGGTGTTGCCCATGTCGAGGGTCATGGAGGCGGCGAGAAACTCCTCGCGGTAG
>Ga0315534_1002733_pt1 | contig 11644 bp, 11 predicted proteins | sample SalMarSW160240MG_FD_203094 | JGI IMG/M metagenome (GOLD analysis project Ga0315534, IMG submission 203094) | Salt marsh sediment microbial communities from the Plum Island Ecosystem LTER, Massachusetts, United States - Salt Marsh Sediment SW1602-40 ... | reverse complement strand
TTGGTGAATATATGCCTAAATCTAGGTATCTTTTTCCGTAAACATCTTTTTTGAGATAACCAAACTGCTGCTCAGAAGCTTTATTGCAATCAATAATAACACCTTTAAAATCAGTAATCACCATAGGAATTGGAGACCTTTCAAATAACAATTTATACATCTCCTCAGAGTTTTTTAGTTTTTCCTCAGCTAATTTCCATTGAGTTATATCTTTTATATGCACAATTATCAGATCAGGAGGGAGATGGTGTATTTCAAGAGAATTGTATATCTTTTCTCCCCTTGTTTTCATTTGTAACTCTGATTTTTCTGTAATGCTTTTTTTTTCACGAAAACATTTTTTTATTGCTTCTATAATATCAGGTCGATCCTCATGCATTACAGATGCCTTTTCGTGGAGTAGATCCTTAATCTTTCCATTACTAAGTTTTACAGCCGCATTATTATAAGCAATCAGTATAAACTCGTTTTTGACATTCTGCCAAACATATGTTGGAATAGGCATACTATTGAAAAATTGATTAATGTTGTCATCTAAGAGGAAATAGTTTCTTCCGAGGTCAGTTATCTTCTTCACCTAATAGATTTGATTAAATTCTTTTATTTGATTGTGAATTGTCAACCTTACAAAAAATTTTAGGAGGATAGTCATCTTTAATAATAGTTCATTAATTGATTATATAATTATTTATGTATTGAAAAAAATAATTAAAAATTAAAAAAAAGAGTAAATTCCTGTTAAATTTTCAAATCTCCGAAGTTATAATATTTTCTTACTGGTTTTTTGACATTCCAGACGCATTCTAATCCCTTAGGAAATTGTACTAAATCTCCCTTTTTAAATTCGAGTTTTTCGCCAGTAGAATTATCAGTAACTTCTATTTCTCCTTCCAAAATATAACAAGTTTCAGTATCGCTGTAAGACCAATCAAAAACGCTCTTTTCTTTTTCCCAGATGCCCCAGGATTTAACTCCTAGTTCATTTAACTCTTCCTCAGAAGGTATTTTCTTTTTCATTTCTACCACATTTGTCCGAGATATCACTATTTTTAATGATTATTTTGATTAGTATTAAGTAATAATAAATTAAATATTAATTGTATAATTGCCTTTCGGACTTTATATAATAGAAGAAATTTTATTATTAAGATAAAATATGTGTAAGATACTAAAATTAGTTAAAAAGATATTAAAACCTTAAAATAGAAATATAATTTAAATTTACTTAAATCAAAAAGGTAAAAAATGAAAATTTTTATTAGATATTAAAACAAGTATTTAAACTTTTAATAGGATAAATTAGTAAATTTTTCATTCAAAACCTCTATAACTACCAACAATTGAGCTATTAAAATTAAGAAAACGAGAAATTAGAAAATATGAAGAAGTTTATCTTAAAAATACTTACTGCAGGAGAAGGAGGAGTAGGAAAAACCACACTTCTTCATCGTTTTGTAGAAGGTAAGTTTAGTGCTGAAACGAAGATGACAATTGGGGTAGAATTCTTTCTTAAAGAGGTAAATATCGATAGTCAACATTGTACGCTTCAATTATGGGATTTTGGAGGTCAACAAAGGTTTAGGTTTCTGTTAGAAAGTTATGTGTTAGGTGCAAAAGGAGCTTTACTACTTTTTGATTTAACACGTCCAATGACTTTGGAAAAATTAGAAGAATGGGTAAATATTTGCCGTAGGGGTAATCCGGATTTGCCTATACTTTTTTTAGGGACCAAAAACGATTTAAAGGAAGATATCATGATAACCGATGACTATGCTGCAGAATTTAAGGAGGCTTTCAACCTTTTTGATTATATGAAGATTTCAAGTAAATCTGGAGAAAATGTTCTTAAGGCTTTTGATTTATTGACAAAAAAAATATTAGATCGTCAAAGTTATTAATTTTTTACCATATTTATGGAGCAATGTTAGAAAATCTTATCGTAATTGATGCGAACTTCATATTACTTCCATTTCAGTTTAAAATTGATTATCTATATGATATAGATAGTAGATTAGAGGGGCGTACTGTTTTCATTCTTTTTAAGCAAATTTTAGATGAATTAGAAGCTAAAAGACTTCGAGAACCAAATGCTACAAAGTTTATTATGAATTTAAAGTCTGGCCTTTCCTATTTAGAGAATAATTATAAAAAATATAATATTGTTTATAACCATCTTATAAAATCAAAGGGGGAACCTACGGATGATTTTTTAGTAAGAAACTGTCAAGAATTAAAAGGAAAAGAGATTAGAGTCTATTTAGCGTCTAATGATGCAGATCTACGTAGAAAAGTGAGAAAAATTGATGTCAGTACTATATTTCTTCGCCAGAAAAAGTTTCTTTCTTATGATTAGCGCTAAACCTTTATTATAAGATATTTTACTTGCTGTTATCGTTAGTATATATTAATCAATATCTGCAAATTTGAAGATATGTAATAGTTATATTGAAATAGAAGAAAATTATATTCGATTTATTACTATCTCTTTTATATCTTCAAGCTTGAGGCGAACTGGATTATTTTTTAATCCCGTATTTTTAACGATCTCTTCGACATCTTTATGTGTAATTCCATATTTACCTAATGGCTCCAGATTTAATTCTTCTGTCCATCTTTCAAGAGTTTCTATAAGCGCTGAACAATAATATGACACATCTATATTTGCCTCGTAACTTTTACCAGTTATTAATGCTCCTATTATTGCATGCTTCATTAAGCCATGCTCGCCATCATGACCAATTTGCTCTAATCTCTTTACATTCATTTTTGTACATTCAGCAAGTAACGTCCCGCATACTGTTCCGTGAGGTATATTAAACAATCCACCTATTGAGGAGGCTAAACCGTGGACAATTCCCAATCCAGCGTTTGCAAGGACAATACCGGAGACTAAAGAACCATAGGCCATGGCAGATCGTGCTTTCAAGTCTGAAGATTTATAGCTGTAAACGGGAATTATATTATCTTTTATTTGTTTGATTCCACTATACGCTAACGCTTCAGTTAAAGGACTTGAACGAGGAGAGACGTATGCTTCTAACAACTGTGTGAAAGCATCCATTCCACAAGCTGCAGTAATTGAGGGTGGACAGAATACAACGAGTTTAGGATCCACTATAGCATAATTCGGGATAAAATTATCGTGCCGTAAAGATTTTTTAAATCCTTCGGAACCGACCTCAGTTATGACAGCGTTTTTTGTTGCTTCGCTACCGGTCCCTGAAGTAGTAGGAATAGCAATGTATGGAATTTTTTTTCCATCGTGTACCTTATCTCCAACACCCTCAAGGTATTTCTTAATTGATTCTTTCTTAGGAATCATCGCTGAAATGGCCTTTCCAGCATCAATAACGCTACCACCCCCAATTCCAATAATTAAATCTAAATTTTTCTGTTGAAATTTCTTAACAGCGTCATCAATTAAGGATGGAGTAGGTTCTCCAGCGATTGATATTGAATAGAAATTAATGGCTCTTCTGAGCATCTCGTTTGTGATTTCATCCCATTTTCCAGATGCCTTAAGCGATGAACCTCCGATCACATACAAAACATTATTTCCGAAATTAGTGATAATATCGTATAATTTGCGAAGGGTACCAGCTCCAAAAATTATGTTAGGTATGCTTGCAAATCTAAAATTTGAGATCATTCTACTAGCTTACTAAGAATTTAAATTAATAAGATTTTTAACTTAATTTAATTTAGATAATTTGTTTTTAGTAAATAAGATATAGGTTTGTTAGTAAAAAATGAAACAAATAAATGAAAAAGATTTTCAATATAGAGGCGGAGAATCTGGTGTTAAATATTTGATGCGTGGACCAAGTATAGATTGGGGGTTAATTCTATTAAAACAGGGTGAAAAAATGGCTGAAAAGGCTCACGGGCATAATTCACTTGATGAAACGTTTTATTTCGTTGAGGGGGATGGTGTTATGATTGTAGATGACAAAGAATTCGTTGCTTTAGAAGGAAGTGTATTTTTAGTGGAACCAAAAGAAATGCATAATATTCGGAACGATTCTCAAAAATCTATAAAAATTTTATTTATTAAAGGTGATTATAAACCCGATGATAAATACTAATATTGTACACATTGTTTAAAGGAAAAAATCATGGCAAAAAAAACAGGAAAGCAAGTGAAGAGAGGCAAAGGACCATATGTTCCACCACCTGTCACACGCGTTAAGTTTCCCAATAAGAGGTTAGGAGAAATGTTTGGTAGAATCGTTGATATTTATGGGAATGAACGGATGGGGGTATTTTGCGAGGATGGTAAACACCGAGTAGGCAGAATTCGCGGTAAAATTAAAAAACGCGTTTGGATAAGAAAGGGGGACCTAGTAATAGTGTCTCCGTGGGATTGGGAAACAGAAGTCGCAGATAAACCGGGAAAATGCGAAATAACTTGGAGATATACTAATGCAGAAATATCTTGGCTCGAAAGAAACAGAAGAATTCCTGAGATATTAGATATAAATAACATACCATTATAGTAATTCATAAACCGATAAGGCTGATTAAATATTGAGAAATCGACTCTCATAATAAATATCTCCTTAAAAGGCAAAATTTTTAATTTAGAAATTCCTTTATATATTAAACTACTTTTTTAAGAAATCGATTTAAAAGCATTCTAAATTTCGACAATTCAAATAAGAAAAAAGTGAGTAAAGATGGTGGACCAAGAGGATCAGCCTGGAAACAATAAAGAGGAAGAAATAGAGGTAGATGAAGACTTAACCGTGGCAAAAAACAATGATGTTGAGGAGGGTGAGCCTTCTACTACTCTTTTTGCTGTGCGAACTACGATAAACCAAGAAAGTAACATATTGCGACAAATTTTTTACCGGTTTAAAATTTTAGATGTAGTTCCCGATATTAGAGCAATGCTTGTATCTCCTTTATTACCCGGTTATGTATTTTTTGAAGCTCCTCAAAAAAGATCTGTTCAAATTGCCGTACAAGGAATTCCCCATATAAAAGGAAGAATCGTTCAGAATATTGATTTAAACGAATTAAAACACGTCTTACTACCTAGAAGCGTCACCGAATATTTAGAATCGGGTGATACCGTTGAAATTATAAGCGGTGTATTCGAAGGTTCAAGGGCGATCGTTATGCGCATGCCACACGATACATCAAGTAGCGAAGAAGTAGTGGTACGACTTCTACAAGAAGAAACTCCTATTACGATTAAAATTCACGGCGACTACCTCAAACTAGTTGAAAAGAAAAAATTAGAGAAAGAGGCTATACCAGAAATTCAATTAAGCGAAGAACAAGTAGCTTTGGATTTAGATAAAGCTATAAGTTTTGACGATGATTACGACGAGTTTGAAGAAGAATCAGTTGAAGGCGTAAAAGCAGAAAAATCTGAGGAATTTGATGAAGATGATGAAGAGATCGACGATGACGACGAATGGGCTAAATTTGATGGATTTTAAGGGTAAATAGTAACGATCCAACACCATTAAATTTTCTCTGTTTCTAGTCCACAGAAAGAAAAGTGTATTATTATTGGTTTTATATCATTAGAATGATTTATACAAGAATTTTTAAATCTATACTTTTATTAAAAGAATATAAAACCATAATTTTAAAGGTATAAACCTAATTTTCTTTGAGCTCCAATGATTAAAAATATCTTCATCATGAAATCAACGGGCGAACTACTTTTTTATAAAACTTATGAAGAAATTTTTGACATTAAACTGACAAGTAGCTTTTTAAGCGCAATCTTCTCTTTTGTGAAGCAAACCTTGAAAACAAAAGAATTATCTGAAATTGAAGTTGGACCATTTCGATTTATCTTTGAAGTAGAAAAAGCCAACTCTAGTGAGCTCATGTTTGCTCTCTTTAGCGATAGAACGGATAATCTTGTAGAGCTGAGAAACCAGTTACGGGAAATAAAAAGTGAATTTCTATATGAATTTGATGTGAGAGAGTTAACGGAAAATTTTAATGGAGAAGTCTCGATATATCAAAATTTTGAGAAAAACGTTGACCGAATAATTGAGAGCAAAAAGCTAGTTTCAGAAGAAATTCAAAAAGATTTAATCGAAGTTTTTAAGGAACTTCATACCTTTTCATCTTTTGTAATCTCATCCGCATTATTGACTCAAACTGGAAGAGTTATCGTTTCATACCTAAACGCTAATGTCCTTTCAGAGATAATAAGATTATTAGAGAGTAGATTTATAATAGGGAATTCAAGAATTAGTGAATTAATATCACTCGAGGAATACGGTATTTTGTCCTTAGTAGGAATTGACAACTTTATTTCTATAATCCAGTTCAAGAAAAATTGTCCATTCGAGACCAGTTTGATAATATCTAAAAAGTTTTCAAAGAGACTTAAGAAATTGATAATGTAAAAATACCTATAACTCCTAATTCTCTCCTTATATTCAACTACTTTTCTTATTAAATAACTTTTTAAATCCAAAAAAAGAAGATGATTTTGAATATCCATTTGTCTTAAATCGATCTTCACCTCTATTATTTTCGAGTAATATTAAAAGTTTATTTCATTTTTCTTTTAGTAGTAATATCACAAAATAAAAGATTTTAATTATAAAAAGTGGGAGATTAAAAAAATGGAAGAAGAAATTAAAACTAAATTTGTAAATCAAGCAATAAATGACGAAATCCTCGAGAAGTTAAGCTTAAAAAACAGATACGCGTTTTTGAATACGAACTTAATGACGGTTATAGATCAAAAGCAGATGAATTTCTTAAAAAAAGCTCAGAAGTTTTGTGTGCGATTCGAAAAGAAGAATAACATAACTCATGCACCAGACGAAGAATTTTACCATTGGATCCCCGATTTCGGAAAAGAAGGCCTTATATCGCGGGCGCATCCCTATGAAGAAATTGGTATGGACTTTCCAGATAACGGGTTAGCAATTGAGTTAATGAGGTGCTTATCTTTAAGCTTTTTTGACCCCATGTTTTCCATGGCTGGAGGAGCAACGATTTTAGCTATTAATCCCATTTATTACCATCACGAGAATGTCCCTATCAGATTAGAGGTCCTAAAAAAATTCGTAACGGGAGAAACGCCAGGAGCAATTTTAATCACCGAACCTGAGAGAGGTTCCGACGCTGTGCATATGTTAACCACTTGTGACGAACAGCCTGACGGATCTTTTCTTCTAAACGGAGAAAAGATTTTCAACACCAACGCACCTAAAGCAGGATATGTCATTGCTTACGCTACAGCAGAACAAAACAACGGGAACACGATGGCTCAATTCCTTATAGACACCTCGTGGGATGGATGGGAATGCAAACGGGTTAATATTCCTTGGGTAAATAAGGTATGGATTGGCCACGAGCACTTAACTAATCTACGGGTTCCTAAAGAATATATTATAGGTGGTGTAGGTAAAGGAAGAGAACATTTATTTGAAGGGCTCGTACCAGAACGAATAGGTATTGCCCTTGACGCAACATCACAATGCTGGAACGCAATTGCTCACGCAGCTATATACGCAAATAACAGAAAACAATTCGATCAAATGATTTTGAAGTTTCAAGGCGTAGGCTTTCTATTGACAGATTTGTGGGCTAGGTTATCTAATGTAACTCAAGGGTTATTACGATTCTGTGAACAATACGACGCTAAAGTCGAACATTATGGGGGAGAACTCCCAAAAAATCTCGCTCAAGCTATGGTAGCTGGAGCAAGTCAATATAAATACCATACATGCGCTCTTTCCAGAGAAATATGTTATGAAGCTGCAAACCTTATGGGTGGAGCGGGTTTGTGCGATAACACTTTGATGCACGATTTATTAAACATCTCGAGAATACAAGAAATAGTTGGCGGCAGTCGGCAAATTCAACAATACATTCTTAGCATGGCCATGAGACAGCTTTACAAAATGTCAGGTATTTAAGATAACGATCATAATCCAATCACTTATTTTCTTTATTTTTTTTTGTTAACCATTAATTAAATCGATCTTTTTGAATTTCTGATCCTGATATTAATAATTATTCAATACTAAAAATTAATATGAAAAATCATATTTCTCTTCGTAAGACTATTTCTCTAGTAATTTTCAAATAAATTAAAAAAATCGAAGTTAGAAAAATGGAAGAAGAAAAAAAAAATAAATTTATGACTCAAGCTATAAATGACGAAATCCTTGAAAAGTTAAGTTTAAAAAACAGGTATTCGTTTTTAAACACAAATTTAACAGCTATTTTGGAACCAAACGAGTTTAATTTTCTAAAAAAAGTTCAAAAATTCTGCATGCGGTTTGAAAAGAAAAATAATATTACGCACGGACCTGACGAAGATATTTACGACTGGATTCCTGCGTTTGGTGCTGAAGGTTACCTAACAAGAGCTCACTCCTTTGAAATGTGTGATATTAATTTCGAAGAATATGGTGCAACCGCGGAATTTATGAAATGTTTAGCCGTAGACTTTTTTGATCCCCAATTTGCGTTAGCTGGGGGTGCAACCGTGCTAGCTATCAACCCTATTTACGAACATCACGAAAATATACCCATTAGATTAGAAATCATGAAAAAGTTTGTGACAGGGGAAACGCCAGGGGCAATATTGATCACCGAACCAGAAAGGGGCTCGGACGCAGTACACATGTTAACCACTTGCGACGAACAGCCTGACGGATCTTTCCTTCTAAACGGAGAAAAGATTTTCAACACCAACGCACCTAAAGCAGGATATGTCGTTGCTTACGCTACAGCAGAGCAAAACAACGGGAACACGATGGCTCAATTCTTAATTGATACATCGTGGGACGGTTGGAACTGCGAGCGTGTTTACATTCCGTACGTACCAAAAGTCTGGTTGGGGAAAGAAAGGCTCGATAACCTTAGAGTGCCAAAAGATTACGTGTTAGGCGGTGTAGGAAAGGGTCGGGAACACCTTTTTGAAGGTTTAGTTCCAGAAAGAATAGGAATAGCAATTGATTGCATAGCTCAGAGTTGGAACGCGGTTGCTCATGCTGCCATATATGTCAACAATAGAAAGCAATTCGATCAAATGGTTCTTAAATTCCAAGGAGTGGGTTTTCTCCTAACTGATCTCTGGGCAAGATTAACTAATGTCACGCTCGGACTTTTAATGTTTTGTCATAATTATGATAATAAGATGGAAAAGTTTGGAGGAGCGCTTCCTAGAAACATTTCTCAAGCTTTAGTAGCTTCTGCAAGTCAGTTCAAGTATCACGCTGCTAAACTTGCACAAGAAATTTGTTATGAAAGTGCAAATCTTATGGGCGGTGCAGGTTTATGCGATAATACTCTAATGCAAGATTTATTAAGCATGTCCAGAATCGCTGAAATTGTTGGAGGAAGTAGACAAATACAACAATACATCCTTAGCATGGCTATGAGACAACTTTACAAGATGAGTGGTATTTAAGACATCCAATTTCTTCACATCTCTATTTTTTTTTATTTTTATTATCTACACTTAGAAACAGTAGTTAAATCTTTTACTTGGAGCACTTCTATTCTTTACATTATTTTTTATTAAAAAAATAACTGTAGATAATATTGGTATAAAAGAAAAAGAAAAAAAAAGGAACTTATATATTTAATAATTTATCCAGTTCACAGAGACTTAGGAAACTGACATTTTATAAAGTTGACGTAAGCTCATACTCATGATATACTGTTGTATTTGCCGACTGCCGCCAACTATTTCTTGGATTCTCGAGATATTCATATAGTCGTGCATCAGTGTGTTGTCACATAAACCTGCGCCACCCATGTTATTCGCACATTCATAGCAAACTTTTTTCGCGAGTTTCGAAGCGTGATACTTGAACTGACTTGCTGAGGCAACCATTGCTTGGGAAATGTTTTTTGGGATTTCTCCACCGAATTTTTCGAATTTTTCATCAAATGACTCACAAAATTTGAGCAAACCAAGGGTTAAATTAGTAGTTCTTGCCCAGAGATCGGTCAAAAGAAAACCTACTCCTTGGAATTTAAGAATCATTTGGTTAAATTGTTCTCTGTTGTTAGCATAAATTATTGCATGTGCTAATGCTCCCCAGCATTCACTAACACCCATTATTGCGATAGAAATTCTCTCTGGGACTAACCCCTCAAACATGTGCTCACGTCCTTTCCCAATTCCTCCTAACACATATTCTTTTGGAACCCGAACATTCGTAAGTGTTTCTTTTCCAAGATAGAGCTTTGGAACCCATGGTACTCCAGCACGTTCTACGTGAAATCCGTCCCAATTGGTATTAATTAAGAATTGTGCCATCGTGTTCCCGTTGTTTTTCTCTGCTGTGGCGTATGCAACAACCCATTTGGAACGCGGAGCATTAGTATTAAAAATTTTAACTCCGTTGAGCAAAAACGAGCCATCTTCCTGCTGATCACAAGTGGTTAATTGATGTACGGCATCCGAACCTCTCTCTGGTTCTGTGATAAGAATAGCTCCAGGAGACACTCCAGTAACCATATCTTTAAGAGCTTCTAATCGTTCTGGAACATTTTCGTGATGTTCGTATACAGGATTTATTGCAAGGACGGTCGCACCTCCTCCCATCGCAAATTGTGGATCAAACATATCGATTGCTAAATTTCTCAAAAAATCAGGTGCTAAACCCCAATCGTCGTAATGAACATCGCATACATCAAACGTGTGTTGACGGGTTATGTAGCCTTCGGCTCCAAACGCGGGAACCCACTCGTAAATATCTTCGTCAGGTCCGTGCGTAATATTGTTTTTTTTTTCAAACCGCATACAAAATCGTTGGACTTCTTTAAGGAAGTTAAATTCTTTTGTTGAAAGTATAGCCATTAGATTATTGTTCAAGAAAGAATATCGATTCTTAAGGCTAAATTTCGCAAGAATTTCGTCGTTAATTGCTTGCACTTCAAATTTTTTACCTGGCATATTAATTTCGTGACCTTTTATGATTTTCATTTTGTAATTTAATTTAGATATAAGAAGGTGAATACTATTTTCTTTTTTAACCTTTTTTTCAAATGGTATTCTATATAATTCAGAAACATTCGGAATAAGATTAAGTTTGAGCCTTAGGATTTTAATAATGAGATTTGTAACCTTACCTCTTTAAAAAAGAAAGTGTTCAGGTTTTTTTTCTAGTCTAGAGAGAATTTAATAAACACATAAATGTAATAAATCTTATTTAATATCGACCTTATTTAACAATTAATGAAAATTTTACTAACTGGAAGCTCCGGTTTTATTGGATCTGCTCTAAAGCGATTATTAGAAGAAGAGGGTATTGAAGTTGTACCTTTTGATATCAAAGATAATCCATTAGATGATGTTCGAGATTTTTCAGCTTTACAATCCAAAGTATTGGGTGTAGATGGCATTGTTCATTTAGCAGCAGTGAGTAGAGTGAAAATTGCACATGAAAATCCTTTAGAATGCGTAAATACTAATATTGGAGGTATAATTAATGTGCTCGAGTCTGCAAGACTGTTTCGCGCAGATAATAATAATCCTTGGGTGATATTTGGATCCTCTCGAGAGGTATATGGTGAGTCTGCAATCTTACCTGTAAATGAATCGTCAACTCGTAAAGCGATTAACATCTATGGAGTCTCTAAACTATCTGGAGAGGAATTATGTAAAGTATACTCAAAGAATTATGGATTAAAAGTA
>Ga0315534_1002731_pt1 | contig 11647 bp, 13 predicted proteins | sample SalMarSW160240MG_FD_203094 | JGI IMG/M metagenome (GOLD analysis project Ga0315534, IMG submission 203094) | Salt marsh sediment microbial communities from the Plum Island Ecosystem LTER, Massachusetts, United States - Salt Marsh Sediment SW1602-40 ... | reverse complement strand
GGGTGCGTTATGCGACGGCTGAATCTAGCTCACGGGTACAGCCGCGTCTTGCTCCACGGCGCCGTCTGGCTGTCGCGACGGAATTCGATGCGATCGTGCAGGCGGAACGGCCGGTCGTGCCAGAATTCGATGACCAGCGGCAGGATGCGGTAGCCGGTCCAGTAAGGGGGGCGCGGCACGTCGCCGAGCGCGTATTTGGCCGCGTACAGCGCGACCTGCTTTTCGAAGGCGAGGCGGCTTTCCACCGGTCTCGATTGCTGGCTCGCCCAGGCGCCGATCTGCGCCTGTTTCGGCCGGGTAGCGAAGTAGGCGTCCGCCTCTGCCTCGGTAACTGGCTCCACCGGCCCGCGGATGCGGATTTGCCGGTTGAGCGACTTCCAGTGGAACACCAGCGCCGCCTGCGGATGGGCGTCCAGTTCGCGGCCTTTCTGGCTCTCCTTGTTGGTGTAGAAGACGAAACCGCGCTCATCCAGGCCCTTCAGCAGCACCATGCGGGCATTGGGCACGCCGTCGGCGTCGACCGTGGCCAGCGTCATGGCGGTCGGATCGCGCGGTTCCGAGCCGCTCGCCTCCTTCAGCCAAGCCTCAAATAGCCGAAATGGGTCGTCGGCGGCTGTGAAATCACCACTCGTTAACCAAACCGGGTGTTCAATCGGAGCCGTCTTGGACATTCGTTGGAGCGCTCGCGTGACCTGGGTCGGTACCCGTCAGGTTCGTGGTAGCCGTTATAAAGGATGGCGGGGCCCAAGCCTATGGCGCGGCGCGGCCACGGGGGCTGCGGTCGTCCTTGCAGTGGCCAGTGGCGGCTGCTCCATTTCCTATCAACTCGACTCCTTCTTCGGCGGCGACAAGTCGGATGTGACCGGCTCGATCAAGCCGGCGCCCGGCACCGGGCAGTCGGGCGACCTGCCGCCCGACGCTGACCTTGCCTATGCCCGGGCCGCCGTCAGCGAGATACTCACCCGTGGCGGCAAGGACGCCAGCCTGCCGTGGGAAAACCCCCATACCGGTGCGCGCGGTACCATTACTCCGCTGGCGTCGGCCTACAGCGAAAAGGGCACGACCTGCCGCGATTTCCTCGCCAGTTACGTCAAGGGAAAGTCGGAAGCCTGGCTGCAGGGCGAGGCGTGCAAACAGCGCAAGGGCGTCTGGCAGGTCCGCTCGCTCAAGCCCTGGAAGAGTTCCTGGCGCGCGATCGCTGTGCGAACGCCGGTTTGACCGGACCGGGACTCCGGGTTCGGGTGCGTTCACACGGAGCGCTCGCGCTGCGGCGAACGCGTTGAATCCGTGTTGCCGGAACCCCACATTATGCGCTGACTCGCCGGCATTCGGCCGGCGCAACGGAAGAAATACGGAGATTGGGCGGTATGCGCGACCCCTACGAGGTCCTGGGGGTGTCGAAGGGTGCGAGCGACGCTGACATCAAGAGCGCCTATCGGCGGCTCGCCAAGAAGCTGCACCCGGATGCCAACAAGCACGACCCGAAGGCGGCCACGCGCTTTGCCGAGCTCAACGCCGCCTACGAGATCGTTGGCGATGACGACAAGCGCAAGGCGTTCGATCGCGGGGAGATCGACGCCGAAGGCAAGCCGCGCTTCCGCGGCTTCGAGGGTTTCGGCGCGCACCCGGGCGCCGGCGCGCATGGTCCCGGCGGCATGCACTTCGAAAGCTTCAGCTTCGGCCCCGACGGCTTTCAGCAGAGCACGCGCGGCGGCGGTGGCGGCGGCTTTGAAGACATCCTGCGCGGCATCTTCGGCGGCGCCGCGCGTGGCGGTGGACCCGGCTTCGGCGCGCAGTTCGAGCCGGAGGACTTTGCGCCGCCGCCGGGTCGCGGCAGGGACCTGCAGGCTTCGCTCACGATCAGCCTCAACGACGCGGCCAGGGGCTCCTCGGCCCGGGTGCAACTGCCGACAGGCAAAAGCGTCGAGGTGAAGATTCCCGCCGGCCTCACCAGCGGCCAGACAATACGTCTCAAGGGTCAGGGCTGGCCGGGTCCCGGGGGCAGGGCGGGCGATGCGCTGATTACCGTCAATGTCGCCCCGCATCCGCTGTTCAAGGCGGATGGCTCCGACCTGCGGCTTGAATTGCCGGTCACGCTTTACGAGGCCGTGCTCGGCGGCAGGGTGCGGGTACCGACGCTCGACGGCGCGGTGGAACTGACGATCCCCGCCGGCACCCAGTCCGGTCGTACCTTCCGGCTCAAGGGCAAGGGTCTCAAGGCCGGGGCCGCTGCCGGTGACCTGCTCGCCAGCGTGCGTATCGTGCTGCCCGACAAGCCCGATGACGAGCTCAAGGAGCTGATGAAGAAATGGCGCGAGCAGACACCCTACGACCCGCGCAAGGACATGACCTGACCGGTCACGACTTCCTGCTGGCCGTGCGGTCGATCTGCTCGTAAATCCGTTTGGTCACATCTTCGAGACGCTCGCGCCCCGGGGGTCCGCTCACCACGTAGCCGATGTCATCCTCCACCCATGTGAAGGCGGAGAACTGCTTGCCGGTCTCGAAACGCAATGCGGTTTCCGGCGCCGCAATCTTCGAGCAGTAGAGTGTGAAGCGTTCACCCGATCCGCTTTCATACATGTAGAACGCAGCGGCGCCGGTCGGCCCCGGCAACAGGCGGCCGCCGACCAGCTTGAGACCGATACTGTCAAGGTCCGGCACGCGCTGCTCGTGGCCGAGCCGCTTCGTCAGCCATTTGGTCATGTGCGCGCGCTCGTTACCCGGCACCTCGACCGGATGACGCACCTCGACCACGTAGAGTTCATGCGCTTCCAGCGCGTCGGCGGTGATGGTGCCGAGAGTCGTGGGCGCTGCGGCCGACGCGCCATGCGCCAGCCAGCCGGCGGCGCCGCCGACCATGAATGCGACCATGGCCGCCGCTGCCGCAATCGCGATCCATGAGCGATTGCCGGTAACGCTGTTGCGCATCACCTGGTCGAGCTGCAACCGCTCCGGCACCGGCTCGTCGGCGATCGCGCCATAGCGAGCGCGGATCGACTCCGCCTGGGCGCGCCAGGCAGCGACCAATGCCGCCTCATCGGGGTGCTCGGCGAGCCAGGCGGCAACCGCCTCGTGCCGGTCGGCGGGCAATTCGCCGTCCACATAGGCGTGGAGCTCGTCCTCTGTTACGGGTGAATCGCGTGTCGTCATGGCTTCACCTTCTTCATTCATTTCACGCGGCGAAGCGCCGGGCGCTCGCCGTCCAGATACGCCTTGATCTGCGCGCGGGCACGCGCCAGGCGCGACATCACGGTGCCGATCGGTACGCCCTGAACCTCGGCCACCTCGCGGTAGCTGAGGCCTTCCAGCACCACCAGCAGCAGTGCGTTGCGCTGATCCTCCACCAGGGTGGCGAGCGCGCGCTCGATATCGCGCTGGCCCGCCTCGGGTCCCGGCTGGTCAGCCGCATCGTTGTCGCCGATCGGCGACAGCACCGGCCGTCTCGCCAGAGACCGCAGCCGGTTGCGGTTGAGGTTGGTCAGGATCGTGTACAGCCAGCTGCGCACGTCCCCACCGTGGAACAGGTGTTCCGACCGCAGCGCCCGCACCAGCGTGTCCTGCACCAGGTCGTCGGCAACGTCACCGTTGCGCGTGAGCGCCCGCGCATACCGGCGCAGCGCCGGGATCGTCGCCTCGACCTGCTGGCGGAATGTGGCCAATTGAGCCTCCTGATCCCTGCGTACGCCGGCCGGTCAAAGCTACCGAACGGTGAATAAAACCCCCGCCGACCGGATCATATTCCCGGAACCGAATTGAATTAACACCGATGTGCCGCCGACCCGGCGCGTTGCTTGATGGCTCAAAAACCCTATGCCATAGGGGTGCAGCCGGCGTGCACCGGCATACCGGGGGAGTTGATGCCGGACAATGCGGGTCTGATGCGCGGCAAACGCGGCCTGATCATAGGGGTGGCCAACAACCGGTCGATCGCCTGGGGTATTGCGCGCGCATGCCGCGATCACGGCGCCGACCTCGCCTTCACCTACCAGGGTGACGCGCTGAAGAAGCGGGTCGAGCCGCTGGCTGAAGAGGTGGACGGGCTGGTGGTCGGCCACTGCGACGTCACCGAGCCTGAAACCCTCGACGCCGTGTTTGCTGCCGTAGAGCAGGCCTGGGGTTCGCTCGACTTCGTGCTGCATGCAGTGGCCTTCTCCGACAGGGATCAGCTCGACGGCCGTTACGTCGACACGACCGAGGACAACTTCGTCAAGACCATGACAGTGAGCTGCTATTCGTTCACCGCGGTCGCCCAGCGGGCCGAAAAGCTGATGACAAACGGCGGCTCGCTGCTCACGTTGACCTACTACGGTGCAGAGAAATGGATGCCGCACTACAACGTCATGGGCCTGGCAAAGGCCGCGCTGGAATGTTCGGTGCGCTATCTTGCTGCCGACCTCGGCGCCAAGAACATCCGCGTCAACGCGATCTCGTCGGGGCCGCTCAGGACGCTGGCTGCATCCGGCATCGGCGACTTCCGCTATATCCTGAAGTGGAACGAGTATAATACGCCGTTGCGTCGTAATGTGACGCTGGAGGATGTCGGCAAGACCGGTGTCTACTTCCTGTCCGACATGTCGAGTGGCGTCACCGGCGAAGTACATCACGTCGACGCCGGCTATCACGTCGTCGGTATGAAACATCCCGACGCGCCAGACATTGCCGTCGGCAAGGACGACTAGCGCATGACTCCGACGCGCGGTTGCCGGTTTCAGGGCAAGATCGTGCGCAGGGCGAGTGTCTGATGGCCGCGGCGCGGCCCGTTCTCTACTACATCCGTCACGGCGAGACCGACTGGAACGTGGCACGCCGCCTGCAGGGCCGGCATGACGTGCCGCTGAACGCGCGCGGCCGTGAACAGGCCGGCCATTGCGGCAGGGTTTTGCGCGACTTGCTGGCCCGGCAGGGCCGGGATCCCGCCAGCGTCGATTTTCTGTCGAGCCCGCTCGGCCGCGCGCGCCAGACGATGGAATTGGCGCGGGCCGAAATGGATCTGCCGGCCGACGGCTATCGGACCGATCCGGCACTCAGCGAAATTTCATTCGGTGAGTGGGAAGGCTTCACCATCGCCCAGCTGCGCAACCGGGATCCACAGCGCATCGCCGCGCGCGAGCACGACAAATGGCATTTCGTTCCGCCGGGCGGGGAAAGCTATGAGATGGTGTCGGCGCGAATGGGCACCTGGTACGCAGACCTCACCCGCGATGCGGTGGTCACGGCCCATGGCGGTACCGCGCGGGGACTGATGGCGTGGCTCGGCATCGCCAAGCCTGCGGCGGCGCCGCTCATCGATATTGCACAGGGGGTGGTTTACGTCTTCGAGGGCGAGCAGCTCACCCGTTACGCCTGAAGCCGGTCCGGAAAGCAAAACGGCCGGCGCGGGCCGGCCGTTCTCGCGGAACGTCTGGTTCAGATCGAAATCGCTCTCAGGACTTCTTCTCGTCGGCCTTGTCGTCCGTCTTGGGCGCCTTCTTCTTGGACGTCTTCTTTGCCGACTTTTTCTTGGCAGCCGACAGATCCGAGGAGGTCAGACCGGACTTCTTGTCCGTCTTCTTGTCCTCCAACTTTTGTTCATCGGTTTTCTTGCTGGTTTTCTTCTTGGCGCTCTTTTTCTTGGCGGCGGCCGACAGGGTATCGGTCTTCACGATACCCGGATTGATCTGCGGCGCGGCGAAGGCGGGCAGGCCGGTGGCGGCGAGAAAGCTGAGCGCCACTGCGACGGCAGTAAGCTTGCGCATTGTGCTGTGTCCTCGTTGGGGTTATGGCCTGGTTACGGGAGCGCGCGCCGCTCGACAGGCGAACCGGACTTATGGGCTTCCTCACCAAGTGCTGTGTGCGTAGGGCAGGCCCAGCCGCTCCGGCAATCGTCATGCCGTAAATATTGTCTATCTTTCCGTATCTTAGGAATAACGGGCGCGCCGTTGGTTAAGGCGCGGGACGCATTCGCGCGTATCCGGCGCATATTTGACCGCCGCCAAGGCGCGGGCTACCAAGCCCGCAACGCCGGAACCGCTATCGCATTTACCATGTCTTTCAACACGTTCGGTCACCTGTTCCGCTTCACCAGCTTCGGCGAGAGCCACGGCCCGGCGATCGGCTGTGTGGTCGACGGTTGTCCGCCGCGCATTCCGCTCGACGTCGCCGACATCCAGCGCGAGCTCGACCGCCGGAGGCCGGGCCAGTCCCGCTTTACGACCCAGCGGCAGGAGCCGGACGCGGTGAAGATCATGTCCGGCGTGTTCACCGACGAACGCACCGGTCAGCAGGTGACCACCGGCACGCCGATCATGCTGATGATCGAGAATGTCGATCAGCGGTCGAAGGACTACTCGGCCATCAAGGACAAGTACCGGCCCGGCCATGCCGGCTATACCTACGACATCAAATACGGCCTCCACGATTATCGTGGCGGCGGTCGTGCCAGCGCGCGCGAAACCGCGGCGCGGGTGGCGGCCGGAGCGATCGCCCGCAAAATCGTGCCCGGATTGACGGTCCGTGCCGCGCTGGTGCAGATGGGACCGCACAAGATCGATCGCGCGCGCTGGGACTGGAACGAGGTCGGCAACAACCCCTTTTTCTGCCCCGATGCCAGGCAGGCCAAGTTCTTTGAGGGCTACCTCGACGGCCTGCGCAAGGAGGGCTCCTCGGTCGGCGCGATCATCGAAGTGGTGGCGGAAGGTGTGCTACCCGGCCTGGGCGCGCCCGTCTACGCCAAGCTCGATGGCGACCTCGCTTCGGCGCTGATGGGCATCAACGCCGTGAAGGGCGTCGAGATCGGCGACGGCTTCGCCACCGCCGAGCTGCGCGGCGAAGACAATGCCGACGAGATGCGCATGGGCAACGAGGGGAAGCCGGTATTCCTCTCAAACCACGCCGGCGGTATCCTCGGCGGAATTTCCACCGGCCAGTCCATCGTCGCCCGCTTCGCCGTCAAGCCGACGTCGTCGATCCTTATTCCGCGCAGGACCGTCGACCGTTATGGCCGCGACACGGAGGTGGTGACCAAAGGACGCCACGATCCGTGCGTCGGCATCCGTGCGGTTCCCATTGGCGAAGCCATGGTGGCATGCGTGCTGGCCGATCATTATCTCCTGCATCGCGGGCAGGTCGGCGAAGGCCCCAAATGGCCGTTCCAGCCGGGCTCCTGACGTTGCGTCCGAGGTAACAGTGGCGGATTCACACCAAAGCGTCGACGCGGCGATCAAGGCCTTCGCCAGGGGCGAAATCGTCGTGGTCACCGACGACCATGACCGCGAGAACGAAGGCGATCTTTTCATCGCCGCCTCGTTGTGCACGCCGGAAAAGATGGCCTTCATCATCCGCAATACGTCGGGGATCGTTTGCGCGCCGCTCGGTGTCGAGCATGCCCGCCGCCTGCATCTCGATCCGATGGTGGCGCAAAACAATGCGCCGCTCGGCACCGCATTCACTGTCTCGGTCGATGTGCGTCACGGACTTACCACCGGCATTTCGGCGGAAGAGCGTTGCAATACGGTTCGCGCGCTGGCCAATGACAACAGTGGTGCCGCCGACTTTGTGCGGCCCGGTCACGTGTTTCCGCTGGTTGCGCGCCAGGGCGGTGTGCTCATGCGTTCCGGTCACACCGAGGCATGTGTCGATCTCTGCCGACTCGCTTCATTACCGCCGGTCGGCGTGCTGGCCGAACTGATGAACGACAACGGTTCGGTGATGCGTGGACCCGAGGTGGCAGCCTTCGCGCAGAAGCACAAGTTTTTGCATATCTCCATCGCCGAGCTGATTGCGTACCGGCAGAACAGGGACAAGCTGGTCGAGCGCGTGGGCGAGTTCGAAGTGGATTCCGAAATTGGTCCGCTCAGGGGCTATGCCTATGTGACGCCATTCGATCGCGTTCATCACATGGCGTTTGTTTTTGGCGAACTGGGCGACGGCCGTGAGGTGCCGGCGCGGCTGCACCGCGCCGATGTGATCGGCGATATCTTCGGTGGCGCCAAAACAATTCGTGCCGCGCTGGCCCGATTCAAGGCGGAAGGCCGGGGCGTGCTTGTTTTTCTGCGCGATGGAACCGCCGGCGTTCCGGTGGCGGAAATCCCGCACCAGGGCGATACCGGCGCCGACGCCGCCCGCTCGCGGCAATGGCGCGAAATCGGTCTTGGTGCGCAGATTCTCAAGGATCTCGAAATCAGCTCGATTCGGTTGCTGGCCTCCAGCCAGCGCACCTATGTGGGTCTGGGCGGATTCGGCATCGAGATCGCCGGCACGGAAACCTTGGAAGGCTGATCACAGCGGCAACATTCGCCTTGTTTTTGCCTCGGATGGCGTGCCAACCTTTTGCACCCCTTCCGGGGAGAGAACACCATGGGGCGACGACTTCTTGTTTTGAGCGGTAGCTGCGTCGCGGCTGCCGCCTTTTTTGTCGCCGCCGCGCTTGTCGTCACCGGACACAGTGCCTACTCGCTGCCGCGTCTGGCTGACAGGAGCGCCAATGCCGTTCCGGTCGATGTCGAGCTGGTGCTCGCCGTCGACATTTCCTACTCGATGGATCCGGACGAGCAGGCCTTGCAGCGCGAGGGCTATCGGCTGGCGCTCACGTCAAAAGAGTTCCTCCAGGCGCTGCGCGAGGGCGCGCACGGCAAGATCGCGATCACGTACATCGAGTGGGCCGGACAACACGATCAGCAGACCGTCATGCCATGGCGGCTGATCGACGGCCCGGAGGCAGCGGACGCGGTCGCTGCGGAACTCGGCCGGGCGCCGTACCGGCGCGCCTCGCGCACCTCGATCTCCGGAGCGCTGAAATTCTCCAGCACGTTGTTTGACAACAGCGGCTACCGCGGGCTGCGCCGGGTGATCGACGTTTCCGGTGACGGCGCCAACAATTCGGGCACCCTGGTGGCCCCGACCCGCGACGACGTCGTGGCCGCCGGCATCACGATCAACGGGCTGCCGCTGATGCTGAAGCGGCCTTTCAGCGGCATGATGGATATCGATCATCTCGACATCTACTACGAAGACTGTGTGATTGGCGGGCCGGGCGCCTTCGTGGTGCCGATCCGCGACCGCTCCGAGTTCATCCGGGCGACGCGCACCAAGCTGGTGCTGGAGATTGCCGGCCGCACGCCCGAACCGCGCGTGATACCGGCTTCCGCCGAGAAGCCGCGCATTCCCTGTACCATCGGCGAGCGCCTCTGGCAGGAGCGCTGGGGCGGCGGCAGCGACTTCGACAACCCGCGCTAGCGCACGAATTTCGCCACCAGCTCGACGTGATGCGTGTAGCGGAACTGGTCGACCGGTGTGACGCCGGCCAGCGTGTAGCCGCCATCAGTCAGGATGCGCGCATCGCGGGCAAAGGTCATCGCGTCGCACGAGACCGCGACCACGGTGCGAACGGTGCTGCGCGCCAGTTCGCGCGCCTGCGCTTCCGCCCCCTGGCGTGGCGGGTCGAACACCACCGCATCGAAACCCCCGAGTTCGCCAGCCACCATCGGCCGGCGAAACAGGTCGCGCACGGACGCTTCGACTTTCTTCAGACCGCTCGTGGTGGAAGCAGCACGTTGCAGCGCGGCTACCGCGTCGGGTTCGCTGTCGGCGGCGGTGACACGCGCGTGTTCGGCCAGCCGCAAGGCAAACGTGCCAATTCCGGCGAACAGGTCGGCGACGCGTCTGGCCTTGCCGACGTGTCCGCCAACCAGCTCCGCGAGCGCCGCTTCGCCCGCGGCGGTCGCCTGCAGGAAAGCGCCGGGAGGCAGCGGAACACGCGCGCGGCCGACGGTGACGCAGGGTTGCGTGACCTGCGCCACCAGTTCGCCATGGCGGGTGAGGCGGGCGAGCCGGTGCCTGTCGGCAATGCGCGCCAGCGCCGCCATCCTGTCGGGCGACAGCGGTCCGGAACCGCGCAGGTCGATATCGATGCCCGAATCCGTCGCGGTCGCCTGGATATCGAGCGGCTTGCCGGTGACCCTGAGCGTCTCCGCGACTGCCCAGGCTGTCTCGATGGTACCCGCGAGGCCCGGGGCCAGCACAGGACAGGCGTCGATGGCGACCACGTGGTGGGCGCGCGGCGCGGTGAAACCAACCTCGAGCACATCGTGGGTGCCGCGGCGCGCATGAAGCACGGCACGGCGCCGGCCGTCGCCATGCGCGTCGATCAGCGCGTCGACGGGTGCGTCAAGCCCGGCCGTGGCCAGCGCTTCGACAACGAGGCTGCGTTTCCACACATGATAGTCGGCAAGGATCCAGTGCTGCAGGGTGCAGCCGCCGCATTGGCCGAAATGCTTGCAGATCGGCTGCGCGCGCGAGGCGCTCGGCTTGTCGACGTGGACGAGATGACGGCGGTCCGGATGGCCGGGCGCGCGGTCTACCGTCACCGTCTCTCCGGGAAGTGTATACGGCACATAGATCGGCCCCTGCGGAGCATCGACCATGCCGTCGCCGCGGTGACCGAGGCGGTCAATCGTCAGTTGCTCAGTCACGCACCGCTCCGAGCAGGAACTCGAGATTACCGTCGCCGCCGGCAATCGGTGACGGCACGACACCGACCACGCGCCAGCCGAGCGAGGCGACAAATTCAGCGATGTCGTCGCAAACAGCCTTGTGCGCCGCGCCATCGCGGACAATGCCTTTTTTCAGCCTTGCGCGGCCGACCTCGAATTGCGGCTTGACCAGCGCGACGAGGCGGGACGGTGCCGCGGCAAGCGCCAGCGCGGCGGGAAGGACGAGCTTGAGCGAGACAAAGCTCACGTCGACTGTGATGACCTCGGGGGAGGGGTCGATCAGCTCGGGGACAATCTCGCGGATGTCCGTTTCCTCCAGCACGGTGATCGCCGGCTGCGTGCGCAGACTTTCATGCAGCTGGCCGCGGCCGACGTCGACCGCATAGACCTTTCGCGCGCCGCGCTCGACCAGCACCTGGACAAAGCCGCCGGTGGAGGCCCCGACGTCGAGGCACACCTTGCCGCTCACGTCGAAACCGAAATGGTCGAGGGCGGCTGCCAGCTTCACGCCGCCGCGCGAGACAAATGGGTGCGCGGGTGTCGCGCTCAGCGTGGCCTCGAGGGCTATTTCCTCCGAGGCCTTGCGAACCGGCACATCATTGGCCGTAACCAGACCGGCCGCGATGGCGGCCTGTGCCTTGGCGCGGCTGTCGAACAGCCCGCGTTCGACCAGCAATCGGTCGGCGCGGCGGCGAGGAGAGTCGATCATGCCCGCCAGAATAGGCGTGGCCACCCGGCGATGCGAGCAGTCCACCTCATCACCGGTCCGCCAACGCCGGCTGCGCATAGCCGTGTGGTCGCCAGTCAAAGCGGCCGTTGAATCGATCAACAACTTATGATAGTATTTAAAAGTTGAGCAGACGTTTGCGCGCACGAGGTAATGGCGCGTTGCCATGCTCATGGCCGCAGTTGACGGCCTTTATCGATGGCCTCTGTAGAAGCGCCACCCTCGCTGCCAAGCGTCCGGTGTTGTTTCGCATCCAGTGCAGGGGCGTAGCCATGGCAAAACGCAAGCAATCGGCCAATTCACCTCAGCCGACCGACAAGCTGAAGGTCGTTGTGCAGTTCAAACGGGAATTCAGCATTCCCTACGAGAAAGGCGCCGAAAACTTCATCGAAAAAAACGCGATTGGTCCGTGGACGCAGTTGACCGAACGTTTTCCGGGCATCTCGCT
>Ga0315534_1002729_pt1 | contig 11658 bp, 7 predicted proteins | sample SalMarSW160240MG_FD_203094 | JGI IMG/M metagenome (GOLD analysis project Ga0315534, IMG submission 203094) | Salt marsh sediment microbial communities from the Plum Island Ecosystem LTER, Massachusetts, United States - Salt Marsh Sediment SW1602-40 ... | reverse complement strand
ACTGGGCACGGGTGGCGGCGGAATGTGGCGGGCTGGTGGGATGCGGCGGCGCTCACCGCGTTTTTTCTTGGCCATGAGCTCTGTCTCCTCTAGCAGCAAATCCTGGCCGCATGATAGCAGGTCGCGGGGTCGCTGTCAATGAAAAAGCGTTCGTAGGCGCACCGCCTTGGGTAGCGGCCACGTGCAGTGTGCGGTCCCTCAAGCATCCGTGCAGGCCTGGCGGTTCCAGGGAGCAAAAACGCAGAAGGCGGGGAGACGAAAGCCGGCCTACCGGCCCACGTCCTCCCCGCCCTCTGCAACTACGATTCTTCTAGCACGCCCGAGGCGCGCCTCAAACACGAACTAACCAGGCAGTACGCCAGGCTATTGCATTGGCGGCCTGTCGGTTTCCTCAAGGTACAACACGTCCGGCCGGCCCATGATTCCCCTGCGCTTGATGCCCCCGCTCAGATCATCCGACTCGACATACTTTTCCGCGTCCTCCAGGGTGTCGCACTCGAGGAGAACTGTGACCTCATTCGGTTCCGTTGCGCCACGGAAGATACGCTCGGCTTTGCAGCCCATGGCCTCACGCTTGGGCTCCAGTTCGTCGAACGAGGGCCTCCACTCGTTATAATCTCTAACAGAATGTCGTACCATCACGTACGCCATCTAACTAGCCTCACTCTTGCCGTCGCGCACCACTGTCTGCGCGGCGACCACCATACACCAGGAAGCCGGCCCTACGCCAGCGTTCGTCTCGTCCACCCAACCAGTCGTGAGCCACGTCTAGCGCGCGGGTGGACGGCCCGTTTGCGGGTATGGCTCCATTCAAGCGCGCATGGTACCACGCCCAATAGGGGCTGTATACGACAAAAGTCTCAAATCACGGTGTCTCACTGGAGCCAGGTGCCCGGCACGGCACACGGATTTCACGGATTCACACGGATGTTTCGTCCTCCTCCAAAGCCCCCCAATCCGTGTCATCCGTGTTCATCCGTGTGCCACTGAAAAACGCCATTGACACCAGGCCCGGGGCGTGGTATGCTTGGCGCAACACGCCCGCGCACGATCACCTTTGAGGAGCGAGACCCATGCCGAACGCTGTCCCATCCTACCTACAGGGCTACGAAGCGCTCTATGCCCGCGACCCCCACCAGGCGGCCCTGGCCTGGTTCAGCGATGCCCGATTCGGCCTCTTTATGCACTATGGCCTCTACAGCCTCCTCGGCCGGCACGAGTGGGTCATGTATCGCGAGAACATTCCCCTGGCCGAGTACGAGCGGCTGGCCGGCCGGTTCACCGCCGAGCGTTTCGACGCCGACCGCATCACCGACCTGGCCCTCGAGGCCGGCATGCGCTACGTGAACATGACCTCGCGCCACCACGACAGCTTTTGCCTGTTCGACAGCGCCTTGTCGGACTATAATAGCGTGCACAGCGCCGCCGGCCGCGACCTGATCGGCGAGCTGGCCGCGCAGTGCCAGGCCAAGGGCCTCGGCCTCTTTGCTTACTATTCCTATGCTCTCGACTGGCGCCACCCCTACTTCTACCCGCGCCGCATCTTTGACATCGCCCGGCCCGACTATGATCCGCCCGAGCCGCGCTACAAATGGGAAAAGGACGCGGATTTCCGCCACTACATCGACTTTGTCCACGCCCAACTGCGCGAGCTGCTCACCCAATACGGCCCCCTGGCCGGCATCTGGCTCGACCCGATCATGGGCTACTATGCCCGGCCCGACCTCTTCCCGATCGAGGAGACCTATGCCCTGATTTGGGAGCTCCAGCCGCAGGCGCTGATCGCCTTCAAGCAGGGCGCCAACGGCGACGAGGACTTTGCCTCACCGGAGCGAGAGGGGCGCTCGCTCGCCGACCGCGTACGCGAGCGGATCGGCGAGGCCCAGGCCCAGATCGCCCAGCGCGCCTGGGAGCGCAACGCGCTCAAGCACAACGAGATCTGCGACACGATGCAGCCCGGGGCGTGGGGCTATACCGCCGACGACGACGGCCACCACCACACCCCCGCCGAGGTGCTGGCCATGCTCGAGGCCGCCAACCGCCAGAACTGCAACCTGCTCCTCAACACCGGCCCGCTGCCGGATGGGTCGATCCATCCTGAGGACGCGGAGACGTTGCGGCGGGTGGGTCGGCGGCTGAGATAGGGCGTATTGCGTATTCCGTGGTGCGTGATGCGTGGTAGCGATGCACGTCAAACCCGGTTCCTTCCAACACACCTGCCTCCTGGCACCAACGTACAGATGCCAGGAACCACCGCGCGCCCGGCAGCCACCTTGCGGGAACCGGGGTTGTGACCTCTCCTACGGCCAAACAAGGAGGACACCTATGCGCTTTAGATTCATCCCTCACGTGATCGACACCTCTCTCCCCGTCGCCTACTATGCCCAAACGGCGCTGGCCGACCTGGACAACGACGGCGTGCTCGAGTACGTGGTCGGGCAGCGCGGGGGCGACATCTTTTTGTTCAAGTACCACGCCCCCGACCGCTGGACGCGCCACCTGTTGGGCACGGATTCGCCCTCCGACGTCGGCGGGTGCGCGCTCGACGTCGACGGCGACGGGTGGCTCGATTTCGTCGCCGGCGGGGCGTGGTACCGCAACTCGCGCCGCCCAGACGTGCCGTTTGAGCGCATCACCTTTGACGCCGAGCTGGCCAGCGTGCACGACCTCTTTCCCGCCGATGTCGACGGCGACGGGCGGGCCGAGATCGTGAGCATGTCGGACCGCAACTCGTTGCGCTGGTACAAGATCCCGCCGGATCAGGCGGGGCCGTGGCCGATGACCGAGGTCGGCCCGGCGGTCCATGCCGGCGCCGCAGCAGGCGACCTCAACGGCAACGGCCACCTCGACCTGGTCCGCACCGACGTGTGGTTCGAGAACGCGCGCGGCGACGGCACGCTGTGGATCGCGCACCCGATCGGGCCGAACACGCCGCCCCCGCCCGATTTCCAGCCCTATTTCGCCTTCAACGCCACGCACGCCGCCGTGCGTGACGTGAACCGCAGCGGCGCTAGCGACGTCGTCTATACCGATGCCGAGATCCCGGGCGGCAAGGTGTGGTGGATGGAGAACGTGAGCGGCGACGGCGAGGTCTGGGCGCGGCACGAGATCTATAACTGGGACGAGGAGACGCCGCGCCGGGGCGCTTACCACTCGCTCTATGCCGGCGACCTGGATGGCGACGGCGACGTCGACGTGCTGAGCTGCGAGATGGAGGCCGTCGGTGGCGAGGCGCCGCCGCGCTGGTACATCTGGGAGAACCTGGACGGCCTGGGCGGGGCGTGGCAGGAGCACGTCATCTTTGACGGGAACCTCGGCGGGCACGCCGCCGTGGTCGGTGACGTCACCGGCAACGGCCTGCCCGACGTGATCGCCAAGCCGTGGCGCGCGCAGCCTGGCAACGCCGTCGAGGGCAGGATGTACGTGGTGTTTCTCGAGAACGTGAGTGAGTGAGGCATATCTCGTATTGCGTGGTGCGTGATGCGTGATACGTTCGTCTGCGCCGTAGGGGCGGGGCGGAGCCTGCACTGAGCGACCGAACGTTCCATTCGCGCGAATGTGTCCCCGCCCCACCTCGAGGGTGCTGGACACTGAACGACGGGTCTGTACGCGCTTGGCGCGTCCCGTACTGGGTCTCACTCGCAGAGAATGGAGGAGCGGCATGGACCTGGGGGAGCAGTTGCGAGGCGTCCGCTGGACGCTGGGGAGACAGTGGTTCCGGGTGTGGGAGGTGCGCAACTATTACTCGATGCTCGAGACGCGCGCCCGGGCGGGAGCCGAGATCACACCCGGGTACTTTCTGATGGCAGTGGCCGCGGCAAGCCTGGCCACTGCGGGACTGCTGCTGGACAATGCGACGGTGATCATCGGCTCCATGTGCGTCGCCCCCTTCCTGGGACCCTCGCGCGCCGTATGCATCGGCGGCCTGTTCCGCAACTGGCAGGTCATGCTGCGCGGGCTGGCCAAGCAGCTCCTGGGCTTGCTGTTCATCGGTGCCGGAACCGCCTACGTGATTACGACCATGCTGCAGACCAGCGTGCCGGGGGTCGACGCCACTAACGAGATCATCCTCCGGGCGATGCCCACGCTGCGCCACGTCGTACTCAGCGTGCTGATCGCCGTGGCGGCCGGGGCGGCGGCCTCGCTCTCCCTGTCCGCCGACCCGCGCGTGGTCGAGACTCCGTGGGGGCAGGTCTTTGACGCGGTGATCGGCGTCGAGATCGCCATCTCGCTGATCCCGCCGGCGGCGGTCGCGGGCATCGGCCTGGCCTTTGGCCAGCCCGCGATGAGCCGCAACGCCCTGTTCCTGCTCCTGGTCAACGTGGTCGGCCTCGACATCCTGGGCAGCATGCTGATGCTGGCCATGCGCGGCGTGCGGCCCCGGTACCTCCACCTGGAGAATGCCGTGCGCCGGGCGGCCGAGGCGGCCCTGGCCCGGATGCCGGGCGTCCTGCTGCGGGCGAGCACGGTCGACGTTACGCTGCTTGGCGAGTCCTCTGTCGATGTCCGGGCCGCGGTGCGCTGTGCGAGCGAAGGCTCGTTGCTCCCTGCGCTGGCGCAGGACATTGCCACCACGATCCAGGAGCGGACGGGGTGTCGCAGCGAGGTCACGGTCGACCTGATCCCCTCCCAAAGCTATTCCACATTCTGATCCGGAGGTGTGACGTGAAGCTGACGCTGACCGTTGTGCGCAATGAGGATGCCGACGCGGTGGTGAACGCCCTGATCTCGCACGGTTTTTACGTGACGCGGCTGCCGAGCACGGGCGGGTTCCTGCGCGCCGGCAATACGGTGCTGCTGACCGGGTTGGAGGACGATCAGCTAGAAGCGATGACCGAGATTATCCAGAGCCGGACGCGGCTCCGCGTCCAACCACCGTCGGGACAGATCCTGCAAGAGACCCAGGTGAGCCGGGCGGTGGTCTTTGTGCTGGGCCTGGAAGAGCTGCGCAAGCTCTGAAGGCGAGCCCTCGACTCATGACGATGCTGAAGGGACGCGTCCAGGGGGAACGCCAGGCTCTGGCCTGGCATGCCACGCTGCCCCCTGAAGGGGATCTACGAGAGCGTAGCGCTCCCACAAGCTCACGGATGCCTCGAATCAGGGCAGGGTGGGGATCGGATAGTTGGTGATCAGCAGCTCGCTGACCTTGCCGCGCTTGTCGGCGCGCGCGTTGATCGTGCGGTTCGCGCGGACGCGGTGCACGTGGAAATCGCCATACAGCCGCTGAAAGAAATCATCCCCAGGGTCCACATTGGCCGGATCCGAGTTGCTCAGCATCAGCCTGGCGCCGCAGGTGCGGTCGAGGTGGGCGTAAAAGCGGCCCAGCGCCACCTGGTCGTCGTCGTCGAAGCGGCGCCGGGCATAGGAGGTAAAGCGGGCCGTCGGGCTGAGCGGGCGGTAGGGCGGGTCGAAATAGACAAAGGTGTCGTCGTCGACGAACGCCTCGGCCCGGGTGAAGGGGCCGGCGACGAGCTCGGCCCGCTGCAGGAGGGCAGAGAGGGCGAGCAGGTTCTCCTCGTCCAGGATGGCCGGCCGCACGTAGCGCCCAAAGGGCACGTTGAACTCGCCCTTGAGGTTGACGCGGTAGAGCCCGTTGTAGCAGGTCTTGTTGAGAAAAATCAGGTGTGCGGTGCGCGCCACCCAGGCGTCGGAAAAGCGGCCGGGGTCGACGTCTCGCTGCAGGGCGTTGTAGGCGTCGCGCATGCGGTAATAGTAGGGCTCGCGCGCGTCCTCGGGCAGGGCATAGTGGCGCTCGTGGATGGTGCGCAGGCGCTCGATCAACTGCTCGGGCGCACGCTGGATGACGCGGTAGGCCAGGATCAGCTCGAGGTTGACGTCGATCAGGTAGGCCTCGCCGACGTCGTAGCGTTGAACCACGTCCAGGAACACGGCTCCGCCGCCGACAAAGGGCTCGACGTAGCGGCGGATCGCGCCGCGCTGCAGACCGGGCGGGTAATAGTGCCCGAACTGCGAGAGCAACTGGGATTTGCCGCCCGCCCACTTTAGAAAGGGCCTGGCGACGCGTTGATCGACAGCCTGGGCCATGGGGGTGCGCCTTTCGGCAATCGGCTAGATGCGGTGCGCGCTCGTGCGGTAGGGTATCACAGGGGGGACACAGTGTCAACTCGCCCTCTTGATGTGCTATGTGGCATATGCCGGTCTGCTCCCTGACGAGGATCTGCGAGAGACCGGCGTTCCCAGGGCGGTCACTCCCTCAAGATGACCGGCAGGTAGAGGTGCGACCTGGCGCGCAGATCTGCAGTGACAGGGTCGGTTGCTGCAGCCCCGTACCGCATATAGCCGACGGCGCGATAGGAACCGCTCTGGACGGCGACCGTGTTCCACGCGGCCTCTACCGTCACGCTGTTCCCCGCCGCCAGCCCGGCGACTGCTTTCTCGGATGCATAGACCACCGCGCCACTGCCCTCCTGGACCTGGATCACGATCGTGCCGCTGATCGCCACGCTGCCGGTGTTGCTCACGACGAGCGAGAGCGCTACCGCCTCGCCGGCGTCAAAGGCGGCGGGCGATGCGACGAGCGAACCTACCTTGGCGTCGACGATGCCCAGGCGAAACCGTAGCCGGGCGCGGTCCAGCACGTGGCCCTCGGCGTCGCGCAGCTCGGCCTCGACGCGATAGTACCCGCTCTCGAAACCCGTGCTCTCCCATTCGAGGGCGTAGGAGGCCAGGCCGGTCAGGTCTTCCAGCGTCTCCAGCAGCAGCCCATCGGCGACCTCGCCCGTGATCTCGGACCACACGCTGACGTCGACCAGCACGTCCGTCGCGGCGCCCGTGTTTGCCACCCACAGCTCGACCGGCACGCCGTCGCCCTCGGCATAGGCGCCGGCGTCCAGCAGCAGGCGCTCGATGGTGACGCTGGTCGTGATCGTCTCGACGGAAAAGCTGTAATCCTGGTAAAAGCGCGCGTTGGCCGCCGCCTCGTTGTAGGCGAACGGGTAGAGCCGGATGGTCAGCACGCTCGTCCCGTCCGGGCCGTCGTCCACCGCCCAGTCGTAGGTCGCCTCGGGCCACCATCCCTCGTCACCTGCAGCCGCGGCGGTAGGCACGAGCGTGCCGTCCCACGCCACCGTCATGGTCGGCAGGTGCAGGCCGGTGCTGGTGATCGGCTCGGAGCGGCTGAGCAGCGTCACCTCCTGCACCACCGTGCCCGCCGGGTAGGTCACCTCGTGGGCATAGAGCGGCACCAACGGCTTGCCCATCTCGTACAGCATGCCCCCGCCCGGGATAGTCACGTGCTCCTGCCCGTCCACGACCGCGACCTGGTAATCGGGCACGTGCACGTCGATCGTCGCTGCCCCGAGCGAGACCTGACCTCGGAGGTCTGTGGACAGGGCAGTCAAGCCGGTCGGCTCCCCACCGTACTTGGGGTCACCGTACAGGTTGTACTCCAGCGACCAATAGTCCCCCTCGAAACCGCCCAGGTGCACCTTCAGGTCGCGGAACACCTCACCGATCGTCTCTGTCGTGTCTACCCAGTGATCGTAGAACCACAGGCAGGCGTCGTTGTTCGTGCTGCGCTGCGAGTTTTCGGTCGAGCCGATATAGACCGCCGATCCGTTGTGCAGAAAAGACTCGGCGATATTGTCCGTATCCGCCGCATCTTCCGGGTCGTCCTCGTACTGCCCGGCCTGGCAGCAGCATGCGAACACAAAGGGCTTGGCGTCCTCGAAATCGACCGGATCGGCAGCGCCGAAATCGCCCGTGCTGACCACGGCAGTGCTGTCGCCCCACGCGGTGGGACCGCAGTGATCCCGGAAAAAGACCACGTCACGATCCGCGTCGTGGGCCTTGAACTCGGCGTTGGCACTGTCCCCCCGGTCCTCGATCTCGCGCTGCTTGAGGATGCGCACCGAGAACTCGTCGTCCAGCGAGGCCGCGACGTCGTCCACGTTCCCCTCGAACGAGGAAACGCCGTCCCCGCGACCCGACACGGTGAGGGCGTGCGAGCGGTCGAACTCGAACCCCGGATCGCCCAGCGCCACGTTGACGCTGGCCTGGATCGGCACGATCAGTTCGGCGGGATCGTCGCCGATCACGCGCCCCACGCGCAGCTCAGGATCGATGTGGCCGTTGGTGTCACCGTAGAACAGGTCGCTGGTCTGTACGGTGCGCTCCTCCAGCGTCCACCACAGCCACTCCTTGCGGATCGTGACCTCGAAACTCTCGACGATCTCGGTCTCGCCCACGATCAGCAGGTAGCCGTTGGAAAGCCAGTGATCGGCGACACCGTCGCTGCCGCGCATGCCGCCGCCCGTGCGCTCGATCTGCAGGAGAGGCGCCAGGCTGCCGATGTAGCCGAGCAGCCCCTGCTTGAGCTGCGCCAGCTCGGCCATTGCGCTCAGCAGATCGTCCACCTCCTCGTCGCCAAAGAGGGCATAGAGCCGCTCGGCGTCGGTGACGATCAAATAGTCGGCCTCGTCCTTGGCGCGCTCGACCGCGGCGTGCGGCGGGTCGCCCTCCGTGGTCAGGGTGCCGGGCCGGTCAAAGCTCTGCGGATCGATCCCCCAAAAGTCGACCACGCGGACCGGGTCCTGGCCAAAGGCATAGCTTGCGGCCGTGCTGCTGGAGCGGAGGATCGGCACGACGTCGTACTGCAGGACGAGCTCCTCCCCCGGGCCGAGCTGGACCGTCTCCGCGCCTGCTGCGGTGCGGGGGTTGATCTCGACCTCGCACTCGCGCGCCTCGGGCGTACAGTCGAACGTCACCTCGTAATGGTTCGCTGTATCGTCGCGGGCGATCGGTTGAAAGCCCTTGACGTGATCCTCGAGCCGGTCAAACTCGGTCCTCGCGGTGCCCTCGTTGCTGACGGTGAGCTCGACGTGGAAAACGTTGCCAGCACGCGTCACTTGGCGCTGCACGTCCAGGCTCGGCTCGCCGCGCTCGATTTCGACCTCGACCGTCTCGGTCTGCTTGCACTCGCTGCTGACGATCGCGTCGGCTCGGATCACGTACCTGCCGGGGGGATAGCCGCTCACCGGCCAATCATAGCTGAACTCGTTGCGCCAGTCGGGGGTGCTGTCCGTGCCGATATCTGCCATGTTGACCATGAACTCGACGCGGCGGACCGGCTCGGTGGTCGTGGTGCAGTGCCAACCGGGATCCTCGCCCCACCCAGGCCCCGGGCTCGGCTCGCAGTTCAGCTCTTGGTGCACGGCGTACACGCGGATCGGGATCTCGGTCCCGGCGGGCATGGTGTCCCCTTCGGTGTAAAACACGTCGCTCGACCGGGGATAGACGATCTCCATCCGGATGTCGGCGCACTCGTAGGCGGGCTCGAACCAGTCCGACCAGGTGAAGGTCGTGCCCATCGTGTCCACGGCGACGACATCGAGCTCACGCTTCTCGTAGAACTGGTCGTGCGTCATCCCAAACAGGCCCGGCACGAGATAGGCGCTGTACTCTCGGGAAGCCTGGGCGGCGAGCCCGGCGCCGGCAGCCGGCTTGCCCTCATAGTCGCTGGACACCAGCTTTGTACCCAGGAAGAAATCGACGCGGGCAATGCCGACATTGTCCGAAGCCGTGGCGGTCACGATATAGTAGGGTACCCGGCCGTCGCCGCGCGTGACGGTCAGGTCGGTGATCAGGGGTGCGACGCTGTCAGCCTGTGGTGCGGTGCGGAAAAAGGCCTCCGCGCTGGTTGCCGTGTTCCCTGCCCCGTCGCTCGATTCGACGACGCAATGGTAGGTCGTGGCAGGCAGCAGCCCGGTGAGCGACATCGAGTGGCCGGTCGTCAGGTCGGGCTTGGTTGCTTCCGATCCATAGTCCTTGGCCTCGCGGTCGTAACGGACCGTGCTGTCGCTTGTCTCGTCTGTGGTCCAGCTCACCGTGGCCGAGTCCGACGTGATCGCCGAGACGGTCGGGCCGTCCGTGATCTGCGGCGGTACCGCGTCGCAGGGCCACGTCTCGCCGCGGCAGTTGTCTTGCTCGTCGCCCTCGATCACAGCTCCCTGCGCATCGGCGCAGGCCACGATCGGATCGGAAGCGCCGCTGCACCCCCAGCTATACTGCCAGCAGCCATCGTAGCGTTCGCCCGGCGCCAGGTCGCTGCCCACCAGGTCGAGGGCCGCTGTCTGTCCCTCGACGATCAGCGCCGTATAGTGCCCGGCGTCGGCGGTCGAGTTGCCGGCGTTGCGCACCTGGTAGCACAGGCTCCCTCCCTGTTCCCATACGTCAGTGACCACCAGGTCGGGTGGATCTTGCAGTTGCAGGGACAGGGCGTATGCATCGTCGGCATCCGATGCGCCCTGTACGCTGTACACGAACGCGTAATGAGTGCCGCTCGCCGGCGCCGCAGCCTCTACCGTCTCTTCCGTCGTGCCCGCGTGCTGGGAGCACGCCACGACCTGCTGTGCCGGATCGTAGAGACACAGGCCGTAATCGGCCGGGAGGTCGTACAGCCGCAGCACGATGCGCTGCCCGGCGGTGGCCGAGAAGGAGAAATAGTCATCGTCGCCCGAGTCGCAGACATAGCTCTGCAGCGTGCCGGGAGAGATGGGCCACGCCGTGCCGAAAGTGTCGTTCCGTTCGTAGGGGTCGCTGCACGCTGGCTGTGCCTGTACGGTGAGCGGAAAGAGGAGCAAGACCAACCCGACTGCACGTAGCACTTGCTTCATGGTTCACACTCCGAGGAAGGTCGCACCCGTGCCAGGGATGCGGGTAGCGCATGGGGGTTGCCACCGACGAGTAAGTTCAGTATAGGCGGATCTACAAAGACTGTCAAACTGAGGCTGCTCCTGGCCCCTGACCTTTTCCCCGTAGCGTCGTCGGCGTGGTGGCCGCGACCTACCGGCCGGCCGGCACGCTGCGCTCACGTGCCGATGCCAACGCATTCCCAACTCGGGCAACCACATGCCAGCCGATCCCGTAGGCAGCACAACCGTTGTCCATGCTATAATACGGGCAGAGTATCTGGTGCATGTCGATCCGGTGGCCGAGCTGGCCACGTGGTATCATGGAGGTCAAACCATGGATTTGGGACCGGACAAGCAGCAGCCCCTCCGCCTCCCCTGGTGGATGTGGCTGCTTGTGCTGGGTGCGCTTGCAGCCTGCGTTTTCCTCGTCTTCCAACCCGGGCCAGCTCCGTCGGTTAGCATTCCCTACAGCACGTTTATCGACCAGGTGCGTGCCGGCAACGTCCAGAGCGTCCAGATCGACGGTAGCGTGATCACGGGCGTATTCAACACCCCGATCGTGTGGCCGACATCGACGCCAGGTGTGGCGCAAAGCGGAACACCAACCGCGGCTGCGCCCGCGGCAACACCCCAGACGTACGCCGGCTTTCGCACCAACTTTCCGGCGGACGTGGGCGACACCAGTCTACTGCCCTTGCTTGAGCAGCAGAACGTGGTGGTCGACGTGTCGCCGCCTTCCACCCCGTGGCTCACGATCCTCTTGTACGCGCTGCCGACCCTGGCGGTGGTCGGGGTCGTGGTATGGATGGGCCGGCGGGCGACGCAAGGCGATTCCGGCATATTCACCTTTGGGCGCACCCAGGCTCGCCGCTATGAGGGAAATCGGACGCGCGTGACCTTTGACGATGTGGCCGGCGCGGACGAGGCCAAGGCCGACCTGGAAGAGATCGTCGACTTTTTGCGGGACCCGGCCAAGTACCACGGGATCGGAGCACGGATCCCGCGC
>Ga0315534_1002727_pt1 | contig 11662 bp, 10 predicted proteins | sample SalMarSW160240MG_FD_203094 | JGI IMG/M metagenome (GOLD analysis project Ga0315534, IMG submission 203094) | Salt marsh sediment microbial communities from the Plum Island Ecosystem LTER, Massachusetts, United States - Salt Marsh Sediment SW1602-40 ... | reverse complement strand
AACCTGTGTCTTGAGCAGCGAGCAGACCGCCTGAGAACCCGTTAAACCACCGACATTGCCCGACATTCACTTGGCATTCAGTGCCATTTTGCCTTATTGCAGCGGTCGTCACATGCTAGTCGGCCCCAGGTGAAATGTGGGCTGACGAGACCGTAATGGGGACAATCACCCCGCAAAAAGGAGCCATGCCGTGTTCGCATCCAAGATCCAGCCCGGACAATCGAAGCTCTCGCGTCGGGGGCTGCTTTCGGCGCTAGGCCTTGCAGCACTTGGAGCAGCGATCGTCCTGACGCCGCTTTCGTCAAAGGCGCAGCAGCAAAAGGGGCCGGCTGAGGTTTCTGTTGAGGAACTGATGAAGCCAACGGCGCTTCCGGATCTCGCCCTTGGCCCGGAGGATGCGAAAGTCACCGTTGTCGAGTATGCGTCCCTGACTTGCGGTCACTGCGCCAACTTCGCCAAGAACGTCTGGCCCGAATTTAAGAAGAAGTACGTTGATACCGGCAAGGTCCGCTACATCTTCCGAGATTTCCCCTTGGACAATCTGGCTGCGGCGGCCTCGATGATGGCGCGGTGCACGGAAGACAATGACAAAGCGTTTCTGCTGATCGACTCGTTGTTTGAGAAGCAGGAGAAATGGGCCTTTGGGAAGGGTAACCCAGTGCCCCGGCTGTTTGAGATGGCCAAGCAAGCAGGCTTTACGCAAGAGAAGTTCGATGCGTGTCTGAAAAACCAGAAGCTGCTGGATGATATAACGAACGGGCGTACACGCGCCTCCGATGTATTTGGCGTGAGCTCTACGCCGACGTTCTTCATCAACGGCAAGCGACTCCAGACGGCGCCCACCCTTGAAGGGTTCGACGAGATGATCGGGCCGATGTTGGCCGAAAAGAGCTGAGAAACGGAGCCTGTGAAACGCATCATAGTACCTGTTGCGCTATTGGCCCTGACCGTGTGGCTGGCCGGTTGCGCGGGCGGTGGCGGTGCGCCCAGCGGCGACATGTCGTCTGACCTCAAGCCTGAGAGCACAGGCGCGGCGTATGCAGATCAGGTCGGCGCCCCGACGACTGCTGATGCGGGCGGCTTCAATCCGTTCAGTGCCCCGCCGCCGGTCCCGGCTGGCGGGCGTCAGGTGATCAAGGATCCGCCGATTGCAGAAATAATCAAGACGGGCCCGCTGCCGGATATATCGTTCGGACGCGAGGACGCACCGGTTACCATCATCGAGTACGCCTCACTCACCTGCCCCTATTGCCGCCGTTTCCACAAAGAAACTTTTCCAAAGCTGAAACGGACCTATATCGACACAGGCAAGGTCCGTTTCGTCATCCGCGAGTTCCCAATCGGGAAGACCTCGGGCGCCGCAACGATCGCGCTGCGCTGCGCAAAGCCTGACAAGTATTTGGTGCTGTTTGGAAAATTCCTGGAGCAGCAGGGCTCGTGGGTCAGCCAGGAGGTCAACCTGGACGCCATCTACAAAGTAGCATCGCAAGTGGGGATGACGCGTCAGCAGTTTGACGCTTGCCGCGAGAATCAAGCCATGATCGACGGGCTGAAATGGATCAAGGATCGCGGGCGCAGTCTCGGTGTCATCGGCACACCCAACTTCTTCGTGAACGGCAAGCTCGTGAAGAAGGTACTTACGATGGCCGAAATCCGCGAAATGGTGGGGCCGTCATTGGGGACACCCGCCACGGCAGCCGCTGGCGCGCAGCGCTGAACGACCGATCCACTCCAGGGATGCTGCACGAAACCCGCTTGTCGATGTACGGCCAAGGAAAGCAATGAAGATCAGTCGATTGAGGCTGTTGGGCTTCAAGTCCTTCGTCGAGCCTACAGAGCTAGTGATCGAGAAAGGGCTGACGGGCGTCGTCGGCCCGAACGGCTGCGGCAAGTCGAACCTGTTGGAGGCGCTCAGATGGGTCATGGGCGAGACCTCCTACAAGAGCATGCGCGCGGCCGCCATGGACGACGTGATCTTCTCGGGCACCAACAACCGGCCCGAGCGCAATTCCGCTGAAGTTACGATTTTTCTCGACAACGCTGAGCGCAAGGCACCAGCTGAATATAACGGCGCGGACGTGATCGAGATCACGCGGCGCATCGAACGCGAAGCAGGCTCCGCTTACCGCATCAATGGACGCGACGCGCGCGCACGTGATGTAAAGATTCTGTTTGAGGATGCCGCGACTGGTGCGCGCTCCCCTGCCCTTGTCCGCCAAGGACAGATCGGCGAGATCGTCAGCGCCAAACCCGAACAGCGCAGGCGCATCCTTGAAGATGCGGCCGGCATCGCCGGTCTGCATAGCCGGCGTCATGAAGCGGAGCTTCGCTTGAGGGCCGCTGAGTCCAATCTTGCGCGTCTCAATGATGTCCTCGGGCAACTCAATAGCCAGATTGAATCGTTGAAGCGCCAGGCGCGTACGGCACGGCGCTACAAGGAAATGTCGGGCGAGTTGCATCGCCAGGAAGCGCTGCTGTTCCATCTCACCTGGACCCAGACACAGGCGGGAGTAGACGCCGAAGAAGCCAACTTGAAGAGCGCCCTGGCGGCGCTTGCAACCGCCACCGAAGCGGAATCTCGGGCGCTCGCCGAAGAGGTCGCGCAAGCCGAGCGCTTGCCTCCGTTGCGCGAGGAAGAAGCAAAGCGGGCAGCCGTTGTAGGTCGCTTTCGCGTCGAGCAGGAAAACTTCGAGCGCGAGGCTGCGCGCGTTGCTGAACGCGAACGCGAGCTGCGCGCAAGAGCTGAGCAACTCGCAAGCGACATTGCTCGTGAGGAAGCGCTCGTCGGGGAAGCTCAAGAAACGTTGGCCCGGCTAAAGACCGAAGATGCGACGCTTCAATCGGCCGACTCGAGTGCGGATGACCGTGAAGCCAGGACGCGCAAAGCGTTCGCTGCGGCCGAGCACGAGTTGCAGGGTCACGAGGACCGCCTCGCAACGCTGACGACCAAGGTGGCAGAACGGCGTGCCAACCAGTCCAATCTGGAAAAGAGCTTGGCAGAACGCCAGCGCGCCGTCATCGAAATCGGCGACCAGCTCCGTGCGCTCGATACCCAGTCGCGTGAAATCGCGGGGGCAGCGCCGGATGCCGAAAAACTTGTGGCGATCACAGAAGCCGGCAAACGGCTTGCCGCGGATATCGTCGGGATCGAGGCGCAGGCGATCGCTGCCGAAACCGAGGTCCGAGACCTTGGTGCCAAGGCCAACGCCGTGCGCGAAGAAAGTGCCAAGGCACGCCTAGCCGCGGCAGGTCTGCAGACCGAGCGCGAGACGCTCGTCAAATTGCTGGTCCCGGCGCGTGACGAGAACTTCCCGCCGATCCTGGACGCTTTGCAGGTTGCGCCCGGCTTTGAGGCCGCGCTCGGCGCCGCCCTCGGCGACGATCTGGACGCGCCGGCTTCCGACGATGCGCCCGTGCATTGGCGCTGTCTCGCTATCCCTGCAACCGACGGGCCCTTGCCGGGCGGCGTGGAGCTGCTCAGCGCTTTTGTTGCGGCACCGGCCGAGCTGGAGCGCCGCCTCAGACAGACAGGCATCGTGGCCTCGCGCGAGCACGGACGGCAGATCCAACCCCTGCTACAGCCGGGCCAGCGCCTCGTGACACGCGAAGGCGACCTTTGGCGTTGGGACGGCTTCACCGCTGCCGCAGAAGGCGCAACACCGGCTGCACAACGGCTCGCCGAGCGCAATCGCTTGACCGCGCTCGAACAGCAAGAAGCCGAGGCGCGGCGCGTTGCCGACATTCTCGCGGAGACGGAGTGCGAGGCAGCAAACGCGCTCGCCAACGCCCAGGCCGAAGAGCACCGACTGCGCACGATGTGGCGTCAGGCTCAAGGCGAGCTGGCCAACACACGCGATGCGCTGACGGCGATTGAGCGGGCGGCGCGCGAAACAGAGGGCAAACTTGCTGCCGTCGCGGGGCGCCGTGCACGCGCGGGCGATGACCTTGTTCTCGCGCAAAAGGCCGAGGCTGATCTCAGTGCAGCCCTCTCGGAGTTGACTGCAGAGGAGGACCCTGAGCCGGCACGCGCAAAAGCGCAGGCCCTGACTGAGGTCGCCCGGCGCGCGGTTTCCGATGCCCGCGTTGCCGTTACCGATCTCGAGCGCGAACGGTGTGTGCGCGCCGAGCGACGCGAAGCCATCGCTGTGGAACGGCAACGCTGGGAAACGCGCCAGTCCGGCGCCGTACAACAGATCGAAGCTCTAAAATCACGGCTGGCCGAGGCTGACGCAGAGCTCAAAGGGCTTGCCGATATGCCAGCGTTGCTGGCGGAGCGGCGCCAAAAGTTGTTGGACGCGCTGAGTGGCGCCGAAGCCGAGCGCAATGTGGCCGCCGACAAACTCGCCGAGGCCGACACGACGTTGAGGGCAGCGACACAGGCTCTGCGGGCCGCGCAAGCCGCCGTCATGGAAGTGCGCGAAGGTCGCGCGCGGACCGAAGCCCGGCTCGAAGGTGCGCGCACGCGACGCCAAGATGAGGCGCGGCGCATTCGCGAAGCATTGGGTGTGCCTCCTGAAAGATGCCTCGCGCTGGCCGAGGTTCCCCCTGATGCGCCGCTGCCCGTACTCGCCGAAGTTGAACGCAAGGTGGCAAGCCTCAAGGCCGATCGTGAGCGCCTCGGTGGCGTAAATCTTCAAGCCGACGATGAGCTGCAAACGCTTGGTGCGCAGGCAACAAGCATGGATGGCGAACGCACCGACGTCGAGCAAGCCATTGCCAAGTTGCGCGGCGCGATCAGCCAGCTCAATCGTGAGGCTCAAAAACGCCTGCAAGACGCCTTCACAAGCGTCGATGGGCACTTCCGCAAGCTGTTCACCACCCTGTTTGGTGGTGGTGAGGCACGCCTGGAAATGATCGAGAGTGAAGATCCGCTGGAAGGCGGTCTGGAAATCATCGCGAAGCCGCCGGGCAAGAAACCGACGACGTTGTCGCTGCTGTCGGGTGGCGAGCAGTCACTGACCGCGCTATCGTTGATCTTTGCGGTCTTCTTGACGAACCCCTCGCCAATCTGCGTGCTCGATGAGGTGGACGCACCGCTCGACGATTCGAACGTCGATCGCTTCTGCCGGCTCCTGGAAGCCATGGCGATGGAGACCGACACGCGCTTTCTCGTCATTACGCACCACCCGATGACGATGACGCGCATGAACCGGCTGTTCGGTGTCACAATGGCCGAAAAAGGGATTTCGCAGCTCGTTTCGGTGGATTTGGAGACCGCTCAAAGCTTCCGTGAGGCCGGATAACGGTTCGCTCCACCGTTCAGTCCCCCCCTGCGCCGTTTCGCCATACCTCCAATAAACACGGCACTTTATTGACACCCTTAGGGGGCCTCACTATGGTGCGCGCCGTCGACAAACCCGCTGTTTGTTAGCCTCAAAATTGCGATCGGGCTGGTGTTACCATGTCTGCCGAAGGGAAGGGCTCCGGCCCACGACTTGGCGATCTAAGCCCCGAGCAACGCAAGGCTTTTCAGAAACGCTCAGCTGATATTGGCAAGCGGCTCGATGAGGTGAAAGCCCGCCGTGCGCCCGACCAGTCGGGAGATCCGCGCGCCCGTGGCGAGGCGTTTGCCAAGGCCTTCCGCTTCGTCGCCGAACTCGTGGTCGGCGTTGGCGCGGGGGGCTTCATCGGATGGGTCCTCGACCGCTTTCTGGGAACGGCGCCTTGGCTTCTTGTGCTGTTCGTGGCACTGGGCTTTGCCGCAGGGATGCTCAACGTTATTCGGGCGGCCCAGAAAGCACAGGCAGAAGCGGAAGCATCTCAGCTCGCGGCGCCGTCCGTAGCTGATGATGACGAAGACGATAGGTAGGGGATCGCACCTTGGCTGCAGAAGGCGCAAATGGGGCCGCACATCACAGCCCCATGGAACAATTCGAAATCAAGCGGATCATTCCACTTGATATATTCGGTTTCGACGCGTCGTTCACGAACGCGGCTTTGTTCATGGTCATTGCGGTCGCTCTGATCAGCGGCTTCCTGATCTTCGCAATGGGCCGCCGTTCTCTCGTGCCCGGACGCATGCAGTCGCTGGCCGAACTGTCCTACCAGTACATCGCCGACATGGTGCGCGAAAACCTGGGTGAGGAGGGAATGAAATTCTTCCCCTGGGTCTTCACAATCTTCATGTTCGTGCTCACTCTCAACCTGATTGGGATGGTCCCCTCCGCATTCACGGTTACGAGCCATCTCATCGTGACCTTCGCACTCGCGGCGATGGTCTGGCTCACGGTCACCGTTGTTGGGTTTGCCAGGCATGGTGTCGGATTCTTAAGGCTGTTTGTTCCGGCCGGCGTTCCCTTTTGGCTGATGCCGATCATCGTTCCGATCGAGCTGATCTCATTTCTCATCCGTCCTGTCAGTCATTCGGTCCGTCTCTTCGCCAACATGATGGCGGGACACACGATGCTTAAAGTCTTCGCCGGGTTCGCTGTCGGATTCTTGAGCCTGTGGGCGCCGCTGGCCGCCCTGCCCACCATCTTCATGGTTGCCTTTACCGGGCTCGAATTCGTCGTCGCCTTCCTGCAGGCGCTCATCTTCACAGTGCTGACCTGCATCTACCTCAACGACGCGCTTCACATGCATCACTAGGATGTCGAGCGCGATTACAACCAAGATCACACCAACGCATACTTGCTAACAAGGAGAAGAACATCATGGAGTTGGAAGCTGCAAAGATGATTGGTGCCGGCCTTGCCTGCAGCGCACTAATCGGCGCCGGTGTCGGCATCGGCAACATCTTCGGCAACTATCTCTCGGGCGCCATGCGCAATCCGTCTGCGGCACCCGGCCAGTTCACAAACCTTCTGATCGGCTTTGCTCTTGCCGAAGCAACGGGTCTGTTCGGCCTGTTGATCGCGCTCATCATCCTCTTCGGCTAATCGCAATTCAGCGCGCGAGGAGTAGATAATGATCCCAGCGATGCCCACGTTGATCGTGACGGCGGTCGCCGCAACGCACGAGGAAAAGTCCGGCGGGCTCCCACAGCTCAATCCGGCGGACTTTTCTCCGCAGCTCATCTGGCTCGCGCTGACGTTCGTGGTCCTCTACTTCATCCTCGCTCGTGTCGCTCTGCCCCGCATTGGAGAGGTGATCGAGGAGCGTAAGGATCGCGCCCAGCGCGATCTCGACGCGGCAGAACACTTCAAGTCGGAGACTGACGCCGCACTTGCGTCCTACGAGCAAGCATTGAGCGAGGCGCGCCAGAAGGCATCGGGCATGGCGAAGGAAATGCGCGAGAAGTTGTCCGCCCAGACAGAAAAAGAGCGCGCAGCGGTCGAAAGTCAGCTTGCCGTCAAGTTGACCGAGGCGGAAAATCGCATCGCCGAAACCAAGGCGAAGGCTCTAACGAGCGTCAACGAGATTGCAGCCGAAACGGCGAGCGCCGTCGTCGGCAAGATCTTGGGCGAGGACGTGAGCCCCGCCGAAGTGAAGAAACTGCTGCAGCCTGCTGCAGATTGAGGACGAAATGTTCAATCCTGCCGATCCAATCTTCTGGGTGATGATCGCGTTCGTCGCGTTCTTGGCCATCCTTGTCTATTATGGCGTCCCTGCAATGGTTACGCAGGCACTCGATACGAGAGCCGAGGCCATTCGAAGCGAACTTGATGAAGCCCGGCGCCTGCGTGACGAAGCCAAGGCGCTTCTTGACGATTACCAAAAGAAGAGCCGCGAGGCCGAAGAAGAGGCCAAGGCCATCATCGAGCAGGCTAAGCAGGAAGCCGAAGCCCTTACCGCCGAAACGCACAAGAACCTGCAGGAATCGGTTGAGCGGCGCACCAAGCTTGCCGAAGAGAAAATTGCGCGCGCAGAAGCCCAGGCGCTGAGCGAAGTGCGTTCATCCGCCGTCGACAGCGCCATTGCTGCTGCGGAGAAGATCGTTAAGGAACGTGCATCGGGCCAAAAGGCGAATAGCCTGATCGATGACAGCATTCGCGATCTCAGCGGAAAGCTGAACTAGGCAACTCTACTATGGCGCTGCGCCAGGCTCCAGGTATGGGGCATCTTCGCCCATCGCCTGGAGATCGGGATCCATTTTGTCGAATGCCATGCCCGGCCCGAAGAATTTAAACAACGGGTTGATGGCCGGGTTGCGGTGCTTGAAGTAAATCCAGCTGCGTTTGAACTTGCATCCCATCCGTGCCTTTTGCCGGTAGGACGTCTGGCCGATCTGTAGCCATGGGATAGATCGCTCGATGCAAAAGCGCACCATGGCCATCCAGTTGACGAAATAGAGATTGTGCTCACGTGCCGCCGGGTAGCGCATTCCAATATATTTGGCGAGCACGCGGTTTGGTTTGATAAGAGCGATGTTGAAGCTCACCATCTCTCCGTCAACGTGGGCAACCATAACCTTGGCCTTATCGCCTGCGGTCTGCATGATCTCGCGAAAATAGCCTGCAGGCACGTCGTCGAAGGCGCCGTAGTCCGCCTTGCTGTTGGCACGAGTCTCCTCAAAGAGCTCAAAGAGTTGGTCCTCGATCCCTTCAATTGTATCGCGCCATTCCAAAGTGACGTTTGCCGCACGCCGCATCTTCTTGCGTAGGTCGGAGCGCATCGAGGACGACAGGCTTTTGAGGTACTCTTCCTCCGATTTGAACGGGACGTGCAGCGTGGCGAGCGGCAGCGTCGCGACTCGTGTGAAACCATAATCCGCCAGGCCTGCGTGGGCCCAAATGTCATCGCGATCGGTGATATCCTTCAGTGCCAGCAGCGGGATCTTGTTCGCGGCCGCGTGGTCATTCATGCCGCGGATCAGCGCCATGAAGATCCTTGCGCGCTCATCGCGCTCCGTTTCGGGCAGAAATCCGATCGGGCACTCCTCGGTCAGCGGCGAGCCCATACCAAGGACGGGAACCGCTACGAGCCGGGGCGCATAGTGATGGACCCAATCGACAGCAGGTTTCAGTCGGCCTTCGAGCGACAAATCAAGCCGGTAGTCCGTCCGAAACAAGGGAACTGCCGCGAGCAGTTCGCTGCCTGCGTAAGCGCCGAGTGCAGAAAATGAAAAACCTTCAGGTGCGGAACGCTCGCAGGCGCAGAAGTAGTCCCACCCCTCTGCCCGGCCGGGAAAGAGAGCATCCCACGCTTTGCGCGGCACACTGGCGATGCTCGCCAAGTGACGCACGGCGATGGTCTCGGGACCGCTCACGAATTCCCCGCTCTTTTTTGGGTCGCGACTGGGGCATTCGAACACAAAAAGGGCCGTGTGCGTAACCCGTCTTGGCGGAAAGAATCTTCCGACACGAACTCGGAATGCGATCGAAATCGATGCCTATCTATTGCGCAGACTTTGCCTGCGCTCCGACAAGGGGATGATCGGAAGTGCGAAGGCGCGCAACTTCCTCAAGGCCCCAGCGATAGGCATCCGCAAAAACCTCTGTGTGGCGATGCCAATCGAGAATTCCCATTCCTGCCGGAATCGGCGGCACGAGCAGAAGATCATCGGCCTCCATGTGCCGGCTGAAGTCCTGACGGTTGGCCATCAAGCTGCGCATCAAGACCGTCGTCAGCCCCGGAGCTTGCGGCAATGTTTTGCGGGCAAGAGGATTGAGCATGTGTCCGACCAACTCCGTGCGCGACGGCAAGCTTTGATAATCGACATCAAAACTTTCGAGTTCGGGCATGTGGAAACTGACAACGACGTTCGGCCCGCTTTTCAATTCACGCATCGTCTGGATTGGCACGTTGTCGAGCAGGCAACCATCGACAAGCATGTGGCCATCGTTGGTGTAGACGGGCGGAAGCAGCACCGGGATGGACCCGGAGGCGCGGATGGCAGCAAAGAGATCGCCACGCATGTGCCGGTGGAGCGTGTTGCTTGAGAGGTTCGTGGAAACGGCGAAATAAGGAATCCAAAGGTCTTCGATGTTGGTGCCGCCAAAGTATCGCGACAGGTGCTGGTCGTAGTGGCGGTGATCAAGCAGGCTGTAACGCGGCCACGTGTAGCGCTGCATGGCGCGGCTCGTGATGAAGATATCGTGGGTACCGCGATCAACATCGTCGGGGTGACGGCCCATGGCAAAGGCGCCGGTCATCGCCGCACCCGCCGAGGTGCCCCCCATCATGTCGAACGAAAAGCCCGACTCAATGAGCGCCTTGTAGAGACCGACATGGGCAGTACACAGCGCGCCACCACCGCAGGCAACGAACCCCAATGCGGTCCCATTGATAAAACGGAACAGACGTTCGGTGTCGCTGCGCGAGTCAAGGGCAACGTGGTGGTGCATCACCACCTTACGGCCGTTGAGCCAACGGGCCGTACCGGCGATCTGGGCGCGGCGTGGATGCAAGAGAACCAATCGGCGCGCCTCGGGATCGACGACCTCGGCAGCTGCCTCTTCCAGCGCATTGGGTGTGGGATCGGCCGAGTGCATGCCGACCTGGAGCACAAGATCTGAGTGCCGGATCGCCTTTTGCGTCCAAGGGGTCAGCTCGGGATCGCCGGCAAAAATGATGTAGTCGTAGCGGCTCTCAAGCGCGTTGAGCGCCCGTGTCGCCTCTGGACCATCGGGGTCGACACCTTTGGGAAGCAGCCGTCTCGCCTTTTCTGAATCAAGGACGACCGTTCTGGAGTGCGAGGCAAATACCGACTTTAGATCCGCCAAGAACGCCTCAGGCAGGGCCGTAGCTCCCGCGCGGATGATGGTGATCGTGCGCGGGCGCGAGTGGGCGGGTGGCGCCTCGGATGCCGTCGTCGCCGCCAGCCGCTCGGCAAGCGACGTCGTTAGCGCACGCCAGATTTCTGGCGACTTGGCGAGCAGCTCCTCAAACTCCTTACGCCCCAGGCGCAGGACGAGGCTGTCTCGCATGGCCGAGACAGTTGCCGTGCGCTTGCCACCAGTAAGGAACGCGATTTCGCCGATGGGCTGATCGGGACCGATCTCGGTGATGGGATCGCGCCGTCCCTTCAAGGTGACGGCAAAGCGCCCCGTGACGACAAAATAGAGAGCGTCCGCCTCATCGCCCTGTTGCACCAACACGTCGCCCCGATTGAGCGACAGCACTTGGAGGCCCTCGGCCAGCACATCGCGTGTTGCATCGTCGAGGTCTGCAAAAATCCCGACAGATGGGACAGTGAGCTTGGATGAGGAGAGAGGCATTCGCGGTGGCCTTGATTGGGGCAGTCTGCACACCATAGTGCAGACACCCCGTTAAAGGCTCACCAATTGCAGATGTTTTGACCGGAACGGCCGGTCTGAGTGTATCGGCGCCTTATGCAGCCAGCGCCTGCTCTGCCGCTTGGGCCGGCACAGGGCGATGAGCGTTGAGGGCAACGACGTTGTCGGCGAGGGCGTCGTGAAGGGCCAGGATGAACTTCTGAGGATTGAACCCACGGTTCGCATTGAGGCGAAGCTCGGCTGCAATGGCGAGTGCGGGAGCCAGAAGGCTGTGGCCGCGGTTCATCAAGAGGTCCTTCAGGCGGCGCGCCGAGAAAACGTCAACCAGGTTGCGGAAGCGCACGAAGATGGCAAGTGCACGCTGAGGCTCGGCATGGAAGTGGCGCTGCAGCTCAGCCTGCACCGTATTCATGTCCTCGTCCTCAAGACCGCGCAGGAAAACGAGGCCACGGCCATTTTCGACCAGCGCTTGCATGACGGCGGAAAGCTCGTCGGAAGAAACTGCCGGCACGTCGTTGAGATCCCATTTCGTAGCCATCGTTCTT
>Ga0315534_1002726_pt1 | contig 11663 bp, 16 predicted proteins | sample SalMarSW160240MG_FD_203094 | JGI IMG/M metagenome (GOLD analysis project Ga0315534, IMG submission 203094) | Salt marsh sediment microbial communities from the Plum Island Ecosystem LTER, Massachusetts, United States - Salt Marsh Sediment SW1602-40 ... | reverse complement strand
AATAAGTTGATATGGTATTTCTCTAGATACACCTCTCCTTGTACAATAATCATTGATTTTCACTTTGTTTATTGTGAAGGAGGGGTGACACATGTCTCTTAGCTTACCACTATTATAGAAGAAGGTAGATTAAAAGATATAAATACTACACTGTTAGCAACTTTTTGGAATGTTTCAGTAGGTAATGGTGTAGTTTATGGTGAAGGCCAAGATACCCTAACTACTAAGGATGGAGGAGATACTGCTACTTATAAAGTCTATGGCATAGGAAAATTGAATGAAGAATCAAAAGGCATAAGTTTCCGTGGGTCAGTATTTTATAAGACATCATCAAATGGTAAACTTGCTTTCCTAAACAACATGGTAGGAGTATTTGAAGCAGAAACAGATCAATCAGGTAATGGCGTTGTAAAGATTTGGGAATGGAAATAATTATCAAATAGGTAATAAATAAAAAGAATTTTTTCTCTATCCTGAAATTATCTATTATTTTCTCTGCTTCATATTGGATGCTTTAAGTTTTTTACTTCTAAAGTTACTTCTTATTCATACTTCCATTCCCAGATTTTATGTATATAATTTCCATACTCATCTAATTCATATTCATTTACACCAACAATATTATTTAGAAAGGCTAATTTGCTATTAACATATGCATTAAAATATACAGAACCAGGATATCTCATTTTACCTGAGTTTTTAAAAGGGCCCATTCCATGTCCTGATGCTGTAGCTACTATGCTACCATCGTTAGTTGATAATAAACACTTTCCTGTACAAAATGTAAAGTTATTTGGTTTAGGTTCAGTGATATATGTCCACATTTCTATAACCTCAACTTCATTGAATTTTCCTCTTCCTAAAATAGTTATTTCTATTTTTTGTGCTTCTGAATCTAATACTCTCTGACCTGTAATCTTAGTCTTTCCTTCATAAACTAAATGACCTAAAATATTTAATCATAAACAAGTACTTTTATAAAAAAATATAATTAAAAAAATAATTAAAAAAATGTTGAGTTAGTTTGGATAAATATGCCAAATAACATGTTTGTCAGAGGTAACACAATCTATTCCAACGTTCTCTCCGTCCTGTGTAGTAAGAGAAGCATTACAGGATAATCCATTTGTACCGTTACGGATTATATCACTTACTTGTTCCTCTAATTGTTGAGAAGGCGCTAAACTCATTTCCTCTAAAAGTTCTTCTTCAATTTTAATTAAATTAGTACCTACTATAGCAGATACCATTTTGGTAGAATTATCGGCTCTGTTAACTTAAGGATAATGTAATCTCAATGTCTACTTTTTCTAATATGTTCTATGCTCAATTTTAATAGATTTTCTACTTTTCCTTATTGAATTTCCCTTAACTTAACAGAGCCCAATCCAGAATTCAAAAGGGTAGAAAATAAATAAAAACCAGTTTCATCAGTAAATAATCTTTTATTTATTTATTTATTATATAGTTTCCATTGTATTCTTAATATTTACTGTAGGAATATACTTTTTGTATTCTGGTTTAATAGTTCCTGCTATCATTTCCAGTATAAAATTTTTATACACGGTATCTGACTCTAAAACTTCATTTATTTTGTCAGTTAAATTCCTAGTTATTCTGTCTATCTCTCTACTTGGATAAGCAGCCTTTTTTAACAATATTTTCTTATTGGATTTCCAATTATTTGTCCTAGAATGTATTCTTCTCCTTGGTCTGTTAATGTTACCTCTCGTGACTTGGAATCAATCGTAAAATGTTCAATAGGTTTAAAGTGATAATAGTTCTGTGTTATTAATCGCTGTCTATCCTGGTTCTCCTGCTCTTGCTTTATTAAGTCATTTAATTCAGTATCTTCAACAACACCATTTTTTATTTCATCAGGTGAAGGAATTCTAAGCCCAACAGAAATGTCTTTGTACTTTGAATCTATTCCCTGTTCTATCCTTCCAACAATAAGTTCTTTATCCAGTGTCTTGTTTTCCAGTATACTATCAATTGAATCTCTAGCCAATGCCAGGTAATGAATTATTATATCTGCTGGATCGTGATTGATTTTCTCAGCAAGTTGTAAAATTTGTGCTTTTACATCTTTGTCTGAAGTCAATGTATTTTTTATCAGAGATATTCCATCTGGAGTCAGTTCGCATTTATCTGATTCTACTCTGAAGTGAAGTCCTGGGTAAAAATCTATTTTCTGCAATTTACTATTTATTTTATAGGGTTCTTAATCTTATAACTTTTTTACTATCTATCTTTCTATCTATTATGTTATGAAATTATTTATTTAATTAATATTTTACCAGATCACGCCAATCATTTGGGATTTTATCATTTTGTTTTATGTTACCATCAATAGAATGGAATTTATATCCTACCTCTGGAGCAAATAATAAACCATTTTTCCAAATAATATCTAAAACCTTTTCAACTGCTAGATCAATATCATATTTCTTTGATTGTTTAACTATTTGATTTATAGCGTCTGGATTTAGATTAAAAAGATTATCGATTACCGACTTTTTCATAGCAATATGAAATTTAGATGAAATTTTAATTTCAAGTGTAGTTAAAATATCTCTTAACCTAGTGAATAAAGTTAGATACATGGTACCAAGCATTTCATTATCTTTTATAGCACTTGGCCATACAAATAGAGCCTTCAGTAAATACACTAGTATTTGATGTTGATACATAAAATACAAACTTTGTATTGTATCATTATCTATTGCTAGATTTTTCTGTTTTCTTATTGCTAGTTCTAATTGATGGATTAAAATAAGTGTTTTTTCGTCCAGATTCTTTAGATCCTGCATTAGGATTACAAGTAAGTGGTTATAATTTGGAATGATCTCATACTTATTACTATTAATTTGTTTTATTATGATAATATTATTTTTAGATAGAAATCTAAGCGTCTTTCTTATAGGAACCCTAGAATACTTACCTTTCAAATCAGTTACAATTTGATTTTCAGTTTGATTTGGATTTTTTATGATATGATTTAAAACCATCATTTGGTTATCTGTTAGTTTAGGATTTACCAAAGTTGTATATCAGTTGTATATGCCTGTAGATAAGGATATAAATTTAACTTCGTAGATTTTGTTAACGATGCAATCAATAACAAATTTGCAAAAAGCGTCAAAACTCGTTCGTATATCAAATCGGAATTATGAAAAAGTTACATCTATCGGGAAGTATGGCGAGTCGTTTGATACCTTACTGTCCAAATTTTTGCAGCAAAAGGATGGTGAAAAAGGGTGAACACAGAATCACAAGGTTCCCCCTCCAGAGAACCCGGAACTACGACAGACAAATCAAAGACTAATAATAATTCTGAAAAGTTGGATAAATACTTTTACACAAAAGATTATCAATGGTTTGTCGATGATTTCGATCGAAAATGTTGTAGTTGCTGTTGTCAGGACATAAAAAAGCGAGTAGCCAGACAGAATACCAATCTAGGCATTACGGTAGGTTTCGGCTAAAGATAGCAGTATGTTGGTCGATGTGTAAAATGACTAAAATTATTAATTTATCTCTTGACTCTGTACCTGAAGACAATAAGGGTCTTATAGATACCTTCACCTTCAACCCAGAACTAAAGGAAGCAACGCTTAAACTCAATGGTGTCCATAAAGGTGAATCTGCTCTCACTTTTCCCATAAAGTTTGATAGATATCAGGACTTTGAAAGATCATGCATTGAGAACTTTCAGAATGAACTAGACAAGTTCCAGGATCTGGGACCATTAGAGAAAGTAGATATTCTAGGCGTATTGGTAGATGATGCTAACAAGTCACTAATATTAAATTCTATCAAGGAACATTATAGAGAAGATTTAAGCGAAGAACCTGAAGAGCAAGAGCAGGGACAGCAGAGAGAGCAGCAGAAACAAGAAGGATGGGAAGACGATTATTATGATGTCTGGGGTAGAAAAATACCAGAGCAGGAGAAGCAACAGCAAAGTGCAAAATCCAAAGATGATGAGCAGAAAGACAAAAGACGCACCTATACAATCTTCAAATATTCCCAGATGGGAAAAGGAGACTTGCATGAATCAGCAGTTGTGGATGGTTTACCTTATTTTATAAAATATAATAGTATAGCACAAGCAATCGAACTAATAGAACAAATCGAGGGAAATAGCAGGATTTTAATCCCACCACAAGGACCAGAAGACTATCCCTATACACCTTACGAGTTTGAGTCAAAAGAAGAAATAGAAAGTTATATTGGTAAAGCAAAAGATACAACGTTAGACACTATCTATACAAAATGCAAATCTATATTCTCTACATTTGTAGACCAAGACAACAGAATAATAGTACTTCTTACTGCAGATTCAATATGGACATATTTCCAAGACTTGTTCCCAACTACACATTATTCTGAAGGTGTTGGAACTAACGACGTAGGAAAGAGCAGTTTAGGATATACGTTTGAATATACTGGTTACAGAGTTATCAAGGCTGTTGCAATCAGCGGCGCTAACTACTATAGAATTCTTGGAAGTATAGAACCTGGACAATGCGTAATTATAGAAGACGAAGGCGACTCAATCAGTGAGGACACAGATAAAGTCAAGATACTCAAGTCAGGATACGAATACACTGGCAGAGTTCCCAAGATAAATATGAATATCAGAGACCAGGACCAAAAATGGTGGAAAACCTACTGCTACAAAATGATACTTGCAGAAAAGTCTTTGAAAGAGTATAAAGCAAAAGGCTTAGTAGATAGAACATTCTCGTTTCCTTTAGGACCAGGTTCTGTAAAATATGCTATAAAGTCAGTAGTTGCAAATACACCAAAGAAAAATCCCAGATTACAGAGATTGTATGATGAATTAATGAGTTTTAGAAAGTTGATGTTATGTTATAGACTAGTACACTATAAAGATGAATTACCCGAAATTGAGACATGTTTAAAGAACAGAGATAACGAACTATGTGAACCATTATTGCAGTTATTCTATGGTACTGAAGCCATTAAAGAGATTATTCCAGCATTAGAGTTATTTGTCAAGCAAAGACGTGATAGAAGGGCAAGGAGTTTAGACGCAGCGTTATATCCTATAATTAAGAAACATGTATTTCGTGAATTAGGATTAAATTCTGAAACTGATAGTTGGTTAGAACTGAAATCAAAAAAACAGAACTTGGTAAAAATTCCATTTCATGAATATATCTGGGGTGATATTGTAGGTGCAGACGGACGGATAAAGGCAGAGATTGAAGGACATCTGAATCCAGATAACAAATATGAATACAAAACTGTTGATTACGGTTCCCTGTTTCTTACTACATTACCAAACCATATTTATCAAAAGTTTGGTGCAGATATCAAAAAGCAGAGTTATGGAGTAGCGCTTATCTTTAACATTGATAAACTCGAGAAATTTGAGAGTTTGTACGGTGCTAATGAATTCAAGGATGACATTGTAAAGATAGAAGTTACTCAAAAAAGTGACGACTATGACAGGTATGACGGGTATGACGGCTTTCCAGATGTATGTCCTTCTACTACTACTAGCAACAACAACAATGATAATCAATAAACAAAAAATATACATACACGTATTCCAAAACCCGTCATACCTATCATACCCGTCATTCCCGTCACTATTATCCTTCTTATGACCAAGAAACAGAAGAAGGACCAGACTAATAGCAGGGCACAGGGATAGGGTAAAATCCTTCATAACAGCGAAAAACTGATTACTACCTACTACTCGAAAGGAAAAATTGTTTACAACCAAGTTATAATAAATTGACAAAATAATTGATTAGAAAGATATGACCATTAAAGACTTACCAACTTCTATTACCACAATCCAGATCTAATATCAGACCAAGTACTATTGATGAGATAGTAAGCCATTGCCAATCCTCGGCCCCTGCCCGGACTCGTAGAAGGATTTCGCAATAGGTCTTTCTGGGCATGGGCTGATATTACTACTACTATTTTACTACGACCTTAATCACAGAAATTGAAAGAGACTAGCAGCAAACCCTTTTCTTTCGAATTTAATTAAAGATTGATAAGGAATAATGATCATAAATAATTAGAGAGAGAACCCTGCTCTCTCCTGACTCCAAAAAGTCCAACTGACAAACAAAGAAGAAGGACCAATTCCATATATGGATTCATTATCAGCCCATACACCTAACATTCCAGGTCGATTACTCCTTATTCGTTCCTGGAGTATGGGTTGATATTATTATTATTGTAATTAAGATTTCTATGGAAACTATTAATTTTATTTTGAAACAAGAATAAATATTACTAAGATTATCACAGTTCTAATGAATAAATCAAAACTACAAGGAACAATGTTGTCTGCGATATTAGTAGCATCTTCAATTTTGTTTGTATCTTGGATTTCAGAACAGAATGCTGAGGCAGGATGTCCTCCGATATGTATAGATGAAGCAAAACAACATCTAGACGAAGCCAAGAAATCTCTTGATGCTGGGGATACAGAAGGTGCTAAAACCCACATAGATAAAGCAAAAGAATCACTTGGTGACTCTACCAAATAAACTTCTATTTTTTCTAGGTTCTTCTCGATAGCGATTATTAGTTTTTTGTGCATAAAAATCGCTATCAGATTTCATACTAATCACGTAAAATTTTTACGTAGTAATATTAACCTAACAATCTAGACTTTACCAGTTCCCTTTGTTCTGCACCAGTACCAGGAACCTCATAGTAAACAACAATCCTAAGTTCTAACCCATTGTTAACAAAGTGTGACTGGCTACCATGTATCTTGCCTCCCAACTCGGCTACAATATCAGACAACTTCTCATACTGCTTCTGTACCTCTAGTTCTGAACCTTTTAGGACTTGGATAGAATTCTTGGTTGGTTGCTTCTGCATTAAGGGCTTTCCTGAACCAGTTGTAAAGGTAGGCCTATTGTATTGTTGAGTGCTTGGCTTATTTACATTTGCTGTGTAAGTAGTTGGTTTTCTAGCGCTAGCACCAGCATTAGTAGACTGACAAAAGTGTTTGTTACCAGTTTCAACTTCTACAAAGGCCCCTTTAGAATTACTCCAGTAGATTTGAACTTGGTTACAATATTTGCAAAGCCTGGAATTAGTGATATTTGAAGTCTGGTCCATATCTATCCCTTTGTCTAAAATATGCACGTAATCTAGCAACTGAAGCACCATAACGAGATTTTATTTTCCTTTGTGGTTCTTTATTCCAGTATTTGGATTTACATCTTGCACACACCTTAGGAGGAGGAAATTGTGTAATCAGTTTTTCTGCAGGGTCATAATCTTTAGGAAACCATAGATAATTACAACGTAAACAACTATACGCAAACACACGTTCTAAACCAAAATCTCTTCGTAGATTTTCCTCGTCTGCCTTAGACGGAATAAAATTAACATAAATGGATGCTTGTTCATTAATAAATTTCTCCTCTTCTTTTGACAGTTTTCTCATATTCTTAGACTCCTAGTAGGAGTGTAACAATCTAATATTTAACTTGTAAAAACTTATCATAGTTATAACGCTACCTTTAGTAGTTAAATTATCAATCATCATCTTTAAGAAACCACTGGGGAAGTTTATTCCAATATTTTGATTTACATCTTGCACATGACTTGGGTGGATCTGAACTTAGTATTTTCTCATTATAATCAAGAGGATTCACATTATTGGCCCATCTAGGAATCCACATATAATGACAACGTAAACAATTATAGACATATGCTGAAATTATTCCTTTTTCTTCCCTGAGTTTTTCTGCTTCTTGTTCTTCTGGACTGATAGGTGGAAGCGAGGCGATTAATTCCTTTAATTTATCTTCACCATGTTGTTCCATCTCTTTTACGCTACTAATAGTAGCGAAAGTAGTATTAGAATATTGGGTCATTTCTTCTTAGGAGTGCCTTCACGTTCTTCGTAGTAATCTAATAATTTGATTATAACCTCTTGAAAAGTCTCACCTATAGAACCATGTTTTGCTAATCTGGCATGTACTTTTTCATCGAGTTTTATAGTTTTAACCATGTTGGCAATTATATTTTGCATATCTATACTTTATATTAATCGGTATATAAAGTATACTACAGTCGTTTAAGATATATAATATACATCAATTATCATAGTATACTTTAAATATTGAAATATACATAGTATACTCATGAAACAATTAGTTTCAAAGCAAACAAGATTTGTAAATGAAGAAAAGAAGGTTCTCCGGGAGTGCCGCGGTCGAAGGTGCGCACTCCTCGGGAAAGTGCTTAGACTAGAGAACTCTGAACACACTTTTTACGTGAAATCAGAATCCAAAGATATATTCTATTTTGTAGAATATAAAACTGACTCCCAGTTTTGCACATGCTGGGACTATGCTAGCAACAGGTCAGACAAATGCAAACATATCTTTGCAATCGAGTATGCCTTAAGGTTGAACCTAGTACAGCAGATAGATCACAAGTTACCAATTAGTCAGAAAACCTCTGATGGAATTCCATCAGAAAGTTTAATCAAACCAAAGTCCATTGCAGACCAATACAAAAACCTCTCTATCGCTACATTAAACGAGATAGAAAAGGCAGAGATTGAAGCAGAGAAATACAACAGCAGCAAGACCCAGAGAGTACAAAGGTGGGAAGATGATACCTACGACTTTTAATTCTAGCATGAAGATTATGTGTGTGTATAAAGATGAAGCCTTTTGTAAGAAATGCAGTTCCAAGACTGAAGGTTATAGGTTCCTATCTTTTGTTAGCAGCAATGGTATTTACAGTAGTGGCCCTATTTGCTGGCTTTGAACAGTTTGGGAATTGGTTTTATCTGGTTGCTGGCCTTATTATGCTAGCGCTATTTCTATTGCTTTGTTTGCAGGTGCATTACAGGCATAGAGGTACAATGTATGGTTTGGAGGACTTGAGATAAAATGACTACAGCAGTAGCAGATTATTGCGTTACCTTAGATTCAGAACACGAATGGGAAAGCGTTGGAAATACAGAACGCATTGATATTACTACTATTGGAGTTTTGTATGAATGTCTAAAGTGTGGTAAAACTGAATTCCAATATTACGAGATTGAAGATTCAGGCACGGAACTAGAGGATTATTAGAAATGTCAGTAAATATAGGCCCTAAACAACCAAATAAGGCAAGTTCCAACGACTTGGAACATAAAACTGAATTAGACTCTATTCAGGGAGATATAGCATAGATGGGCCGTCGCAGACGCCTGACTCCAGTACCAATGACTACTGTTTCTATTTCAATGACAACCTTGGAAGCAATCAACAAGTTCAAAAATAAAAGAGAGAACCAAACACAATTTTTGACTAGAGTACTAGCAGAATGGCAGGACCTGAAAGACTACCGCTTGGACATGGATCAGGTTATCCGACTCAAGGATAGCCAGATATCCAACCTTGAATACGAGTTAAAAGAGAAACTAACTAACTAATTCTCACCAAAACCTTTAATTTTATTATTTAAATTTTATTTAAATAAATTTATTTATTTATTTTAAAATTAATATTTAGTTTTCAAAATATCAAATTATCTAGATTGTTTTTTAATCCCTCTTTTGTAGTTATATATTTTCCACATTTATCTTCTGCTAGCCAATCCATATCTTTCAGAAATTCTGTTATAGACCCTACAAATTTTTCGTTATTGTCAGATTGTTTTGAAATACGAATATTATTAAAGTAATTTTCATTATTTCTTACCTCATTTAAAATATATCTTGCTAGGTTTAAACCTCCTATTCCTCTAGTGTAATTCTTACCAATCATTATCATGACATACAAACTCCATACTGAACTAAAGCCTACTGACCTATTTAAACACCAGATCATAACTGTTCCGTATCATTGTGATTGTTAACTTTGTTACAAATACTTAATAACTTTATTTATTTTTTGGATTTACCAATTATAAATATTTATGAGTCTAAAACCATAAAGATTTAGGTTCTAGTATTATCTCTACTCTGGAGTAAGAGTAAGAGTATGAGTTTCTATCTATCTAGTCTAATAAAATAATTATATCTTGAAAATATAAATAAATAAATTTATTTATCTATTACGCTAGTGATATATTATTTTTAGAATAGATAAGTGACTAGATAGAGATAAGATAACCGTTCTGTATTCAATAATACAGATAATTCCTATACTCTACCCCTATCTAGAATTTCTAATATGCCAACAAATAAAGTTCAAGTTTTTATTGACCCTATATTCATTGGAAATCCTTTAAAGTTTAATTATATTGTTTCCTCTACGATTAGAGTCAATAATACTTTCTTAGATAAACCACCAGATTATCTGATAGATACTGTTCCTGATAATTATGAATCATTCTGGAAACAATGGTTTAAATAATAATTTTATTAATTAGAGACATGAACATAATTTAGTTAAAAAAATGCTGTGTTACCGTAAGACTAATTCACCTCCAATTTTAAATAGAATTAGTCTTCCGATTCTTGTATTATATAAATAAATAAAGAGTTTAATCCAATTGTATACATGTTGTAGATCTTAATTATTCCTACTCTTTTGGTGGACACGTGAATAGCAATCATCAAAACCTTCTATTCTATCCTTAAAATACTGCATAACTTTCTCAATCAGACTTTTCTTCAAAGGAAAATAGGATCTATATTTTAAATGTAAAATGATACATGTTTTTGAATAGCCTATAACTCCATCTGTGTAAACAATATATTTTCCATAATTTTCAATTAATGACCTTAGAATTTTTCGGCAACAAGCATATTTCTTTCCTCTGAGATATAGATTCCAAGCACTGAAGAGTGAATTGGTTCTATGCAAAACCAGAAACAGAAAGGTAGATTACCCGTCTATATAACAGTTTCATCTATGATAAAAGCAAATACCCTTTTCTTTTTGCAGATCTGAGAGGAAACAAACAAGTATATCCTATTACAAACAGCAACATGACTTCTTTTATTGTCTCTAAATAGAATTAATGCTTTAGATATATTACTTAGACCAAGAAAATATAGATAAAGAGAATACATCACATTAAAAGAAGAGGTTTTATTCCTTTCAAATTTAATTTTATTCATATCATATTTAGAACATTCGTAGCGTTAGCTTTTGCTGCTTATCTTAATAAAGACGATTTATCATAAGATGTGAATTTTCTCTTTCTAATTCATCTTATCTTTGTGCGTGTACTTTTCCAATAACAAAATAGAATATAAAAAAATACAATCTTAAATATTGCAACTACTCCTAATATAAATACAAATAGTGCCCTTGTTGTTGTAATCATCACATTTATTATACTTACTATTTAATAATAATAAATTAAATTGTATCCAACGAACTAATGATTCAAGTTTTTTTTAATTATAAAGTTTTGAAAAAAAATCTTTTAAAAATAAATGCAGTAATATAACGATCAAGAAAATCTGTATATTCTCATTATTCAGTGATATCAATAAGTTAATTAGTAGACACAGTATAGAAAATCACTTACCTGAAGAAGTTGAATAAAATTACTTCAGTGTTCAATATTTAAACCTTATAAAAAAAAGGCTTAGTAGAAACGATCATAGCTAACTACCTTCCATCTTTTAATATTGAGTAAACAATCAAAATGTGTTAGATTAGCAGATCAGTTATTTCGCATTCTCAAAC